>ERZ1023701.82-NODE-82-length-36112-cov-11.329506_pt1 | contig 36112 bp, 35 predicted proteins | sample MGYA00380350_ERZ1023701 | MGnify/ENA primary metagenome ERZ1023701 (study PRJEB33179, sample SAMN07449025) | human gut metagenome | biome: Human-gut; feature: Human associated habitat; material: Faeces | host: Homo sapiens | place: India:Kasaragod | collected... | reverse complement strand
GGGTATAATTTATCAGAAAAGATATACTGATTATGAAGGAGGGAGAAATATGTACGCAAATTTTGATAAACAATTGAAAAGAAATAATTATCTTCCTTATATTAGTAAAAAGAACGATGAGGTACAAATGATAATTTCTCATGAGATTACGGTACAATTAGGGCGTGAGATGAGAAAGATGTCGCGTACACTTAGCAGAACTATTTTGGAGGGATTAGATATTGAACACAGAAAATAGTAAAGAAACTGAAAAGGTAAGCGCAGATAAGTCTGCAGATGAAAAATTTGAAGATGCAGTGATTAATGATGTAATTGAAAAAGTTCCAGAAGAAGATCGGCATGAAGTAAAGAAAATGATGACTATGTCAATGCAGATGGGAAGAGTAATGTCCGCGTCTCCAGAAATGGAACTAATGAAGAAAATGACTTCCCAAAATATAGATACATTTCTAGAAGGGCAGAAGGCTGCAATGGAGTATGAGTTTAAAGAGTCTAGGGAGAACAAAATTTTTCTTGGAATAGTAGTCCTGCTTTTTATGATATTTATTATTGTACTTGTTTTTATTTTAGGAGATAAACCAGACATTTTGGAAAAAGTACTATATACAATTGGAGGGTTGATTGTAGGTGCTTTTGGTGGTTATGGGTTTGGAAAAACAAAAAGGAATGATGAGTAAAAATGATTCATCTATAAGCAGAAATGGGGAATCAAAAGTTTAGTGGGACCAAAAGTTTTTTAGGGACAATCAGTAGGAAAAGACACTAAAATCGTTTGAGTTTTTAGAGTTTAGATAAAGTTGAATAAAAACGTTATCAGGCAGGTCTTTTGACCTGCCTGATCTGATGTTAATGTGTAACAAAATGTATATCTTCTAATCTTCCATATCAAAGTAAGCAACTGGATTATTTGTAGTTCTTCATTTTCCAGGTGGTTGATGAGAAGTAGATGACAGAAAGTGGCGGATAAGATGATTCAATATTTAGGTGAGCATAAACTTTTTAATGAAAAATACATTATATTTATTTTATTTTGTATATTCTTAATTGAATTTAAAAATTACTTTTCTCATAAAAATAAAGAAAAAGGATATACATTGGTGATTTCGTTAATGTACTTAGGGGAGGCAATATTATTTTTAATGCCTTATGAGAATTATATTGTTGATATTATGTGTACATTATTTGGAATAGTGTTAATTTTATGCTTAATCTTGAGATACAAAAGTAGAAAAGGATAGAAATGAATAGTATAAGAATATATGAAAATAAAACGTTTAAATTAAATAATGTATTAAAATATGAGCTGCATTCTGCAGATGAGAATGTAAAAGCTTTACATAGAGTCGGGACTGTCTGCAGACGGGAATGGCAAAAATAAAACAAAGAGAAGAGGAGGGATAAAAATGTATAAAGTATTATATATAGGATTTCTGACTTTTCAGTTAATATCTGTTTTTTGTAATTTGAAAAGTTCAAAAAAAGACATATTGGAAGCTCATAATAGCAGGAAATTTAATATTATAGGAATAGTATGTCAGATCATAGCTGTAATATTTATTATGCTCATTCTAAAAATGCAGGGGTGAAGAGTGAAAAAATATATCGTACATTTTATTATATGGGGACTAGGTGTAATTAATTACTATATATTAGAAAAGACGACGACCGGAGATGCGTTTCAGAATATTAGCGTATTATTAATCGGATGTTTGATGTTTTATGCAGTGTATTATATTTCTATGATATCAGAAATCAAGAAAATTGAATGTGAATTGAATGAATCGGGAATATTTGGCGGACGTGGCATGGGGATTTTAATAAACATGTTTAGCTTGCAGTATATATTTGAACTTTATAAGAAACCATTAGTTTGCATTGTTCTTATAGTATTTTCTGTTATTGTGCTGATACTATCACGTAAATATATAAAATCTTTTTGGACAAAAAATATATGGAGTAGACAATTTTTACTTATTTTTATTGCATTTAATGTATTGGCGAGTTCTATAGGCAGTGTTCTTGGTTATAAGTGGGATGATATTTTGTTGGTTAATGTAGAAAATGTATCAAACGTAACAAAATTGATTCTTATAATATTTTATATTGTGATTTTTAAAAATACAGAGTTGCCAAACAGTTTTTTTATAAGATTTGCTTCTAAAAATGAGGCTTTGTTAGACAGAAGAAATTAGAAAATAAGCTTTTAATATATAGCATACGAAAGGGACACAATGCGATACACATTTATAAAGCAGCATGATGCAACAGACTGTGCAGCGGCCATGCATCGATGATACATTTTGACCATTTAATCACCTTATATAAGAGGTAAGTGTTATGGAATACTTGAATTTGGAAAAGTCAGGACTTATTACTATCCTGATTCACCTTAATTTTTTAATTGGAGAATATACATTGTTTTTTCGCTTGAATGGATGGAGCCGGAAAATAATTCACTTAATCACAGGTGTGATTGATCTATTTTTTGTGGTGGCAACAATTGCTAGTGGAGAGCATCCATATTATCCATTTGTGATTTTCGGTGGAATGTTAATTGGAATCATTCAAAGTGAATGGTGTTATAGAAAAATCAGTGAAGAAACAAATTGTTGGGACAAAATAGATATATTGTTTAAAAAGGGGAGAATTTGGATGGGAGTGATATTAATTATTATTGAAATAGTGATTAGAATGTCGTATCCGTCAATGTTTATGGTATTACCATTAATAACACGTATCTTTTCATATATCATTTTAGCTGTGTTACCTATTGAAGTGATAGTTTTTAACTGTTTTCTTGTAAAAAAACATAATGGTATGACAATTTAATATTTTTAGAAAGCAAGGTAAAAACGTGCCATTCATGACAAGAAAGTGTCGATCGTGACCTACTTTATTAATTTTAAAGTGCATGAAGGGAGTAATGAATTTGAATAAAGAGATTGTTGAAGGAATGTACATAGCTCTTATTTTTATTGCGGGATACTATTTAGTAAAGACGAAAAGAATTAATATTTTGTGGACGATATTGGCAGCTGTGAATATACTTTCATGGGCGTGTTTATTAGTAATATTAGCACTAGATATAAATGTAAGTGCTGATTTTATATCCTTAAATTTAGCAGCATGTATGTCGTTGGCTATTTTTACACCAATAATATGGTTTTCAGATAGAAAAAATATGGATATCTACAGTTTATTTGGAAATATAGGATTTGTATTAGTGCTTAACAAGGAAGTAAATCAAATAAAAAATAGTGCAAGACTAAAAGAAAACCTTCAGAAAATTCTAGGTCTTGATTGTTATCATAAGACATGGATCACAATATCGAAACAAAAAGATGAAGAAATTACATTGACTATGTTATTTTTCAGTAAAAAGGAATTTGCCTGCTTTGAACGAAAAATTGATAAGAAGTATATAGTAGAAAAGGAAAATGGATTTGGAACATTGGTTACTATGCAAATATAGGAGAGCAGCAATGAACAGAGAAAAATGTATTAACAGAAATATAACAATAGCAAGTGCAATACTAAGTGGTGTGAATATATTAACATTTTATAATGCATTTTATAAGTGTTTTAAATTCAAATACGTAGATGACTTTATATCATTATTATGTTTATTGTTTAGCTTAATGATTTTAATAAATGTAAAACAGCATATTAGAACAATAGAGTTTTGTATGTGGTATAGCATTTTATTTATTATTTTATTATGCAGAATAAATATATTGAATGACTTTTTTGAGATTGATTTTTTGAAAAATATAGCGTCTATTATTATTATTATAAATTTGATAGCCTGGATTTGTTTTTTGCATAAAGTAAATATAGAAAATAATCAAATAGATATTAACAATAGAAAAAGTGTTATTGAGTCGGAAACAGATATACGTAATTATATATATAATCGAATCACTATGTTTTTAAATAGAGACAAATCGATTAAGTGTGATGATAATATAAAGAAATATTTGTGGATTACATTATCTGCGTCTTGGACAATACTTCTTTTTGGTGGGAAATTTATTATAGATATAATAAATATATTTACTGATGAATACAAATTTGGGATAAATTTTGTAATGGTTTATGTTATATTGAATCTTATATTTTTATTTTTTAATTTTGCGAGATTAAAAGTAATTAAATCTAATTTTGTTTATGAAATAGTTTGCGATGTGTCATTTGTTATAGGAATAAATATATTTGTTTTTGCTCAAAGGGATACTGCTCGATTTCAAGTTTTAATACTATCCGCATATTTATGTTGTTTATATCTATTAAATATTCGTGATTTGTTAAGAAAAATATAATTACCATGTGACATATGAAATGAACGAAGCTGTGTACACGAAAACTCATGTTTTTAGGATGGCTTAAAAAATAAGTTTGAGAAAATAATGGACTATAACTGGATTTTATAGAAAGGTATGAGGTATTATATGGAAACGATAAAAATACAGCACTTATTTGGTAGATTTTCTATATTTTTCTTGGTGTTAATTGTGGTAGTATTTGCTGAGGAATATTCAATTGATAGGTTGTGCTTGAATATAAATGGATTTCCATTTATTTTTATGAATGCATTTATGATTGTAGGAATAGCATATATTTATCAAAAAGCAACAAGGAAATTATTCATAAAGGAATTTGAGTATGAGATATATGAAGATTTCTTCTATATTGATGGGAATAAATATGAATATCAAGATGTAATAAAATGTGAAATTCATTATTTCGATTATTTTTTTATAAATGTATTGTGTTTGCATATAGACATGAAAAACACTTCTAAAAGCACCCTTTTGTTATATTCAGAAGACTTGGATGAAGGAATAGACTATAAAGACATTCCATTGTTTAAGTTTTATGAATCAGTTAGCGAACATTTGAGAATCAGCTAACTATTGACAGATAGGGTTGAAAGAAAATAATAGGCTTGCCAGGATATAATTGGTGAGCCTATTATTTAATGAGTGCCTTATTCACTTACAACAACCTTACAATCCTTCTTAAAGCATGAAATTCCATACTTGATGAAATTGCGCATGCCATCCTGCTTCAGCTTATCCACATATGATTTTTCTTCAATCTGCTTTAGTGCCTCATCGCAGGCTGCATCCATATCGCCGTTTTCGGCATATTTAAGCTCTATCACGATGCCGGTTCTGTTGTTTGGTACTTCGACCAGGATATCACTGTAGCCGGTGCCCGATTCGGTGTTTGATTTGATGAGCCAGCTTGCTTTGTAGCCCAGCAGACCGAGCAGTATACCGTGGTAGAAATTTTCTTTTTTATCTTTGGCAACTGCGGTATCCCTTATGCTTATTGTATTCCAGAGATAATCGCCAAAAAGCTCTTCTATTTTTTCAGTATCCTTATCAACAAATGCATTGCAGAATTGTTCAAGTGTCTTTCCGTCATTTGCAGTTGTATCGCTGAACCATTCGCGGATTTTTTTTATGAAAAGATTTTTTATCTCACGGTTTGGTATTGATAAACGCACCTTGCCATCATCGGTCACGCCCTGCTTGGTCAGGTAACCGGTGGTGAAGAGCACACTCCACAGGTTTGCGATGCTTTTGTCGATTTCATCGTAGGTCAGCTCCTGGGATATTTCTTTCTCAATGTATTCGCCTGCTATCAGACGCTCAATCTCATCCTTGGTCTGGACATCGGCTTTGTCAATGAAGCTTCTTACCAGAGCATTTCCGCTTGAATTTGACCAGAAGTCCTGTGGCTTTGCTGTGGGCTCAAATCTGAGCAGATCCACGTAATTTATCACGTCCCATGGACAGTATACGTCGGCATTTCCAAAGTGGTATCCGTCGTACCATTCCTTGATTTCTGTGAAATGCGAATCCAGATTGTAGGCGGCTAGAAGCTCCTCAACCTCGCTGTCCGTGAATCCAAACTGCTCATCAAATCGTGTATCCATGATGGAGAGCACCTTAAAGTTATTTAATCCTGTAAAGATGCTTTCCTTTGATATGCGAAGACAGCCTGTCAAAATAGCAAACTGTAAGTAATCGTTGGTCTTTAGTGCCTGTCCGAACAAGCCTCTAATGAGAGAGACCATCTCATGGTAGTAGCCGTTCTGGTATGCTTTGTCGAGTGGCACATCGTATTCATCTATCAGGATGACCACCTTTTTGCCGTAATGCTTATATAATAATTGTGACAGCTTACGGAGACTGTCATTTATATTCTCATCCGTACCTGTAAGCATCTTTACAAAGTATGCCTTATCCTCGTCAGTAAGAGCCTCACTTGTTTTTAGATAGTAATGTCTGTCCATTTCAGTGGAAAGAATCGATTTTAGCATCATTTTTGCATCTGTAAAGGTCAGCCCTTCAACACCCTTTAGAGTAAGAAATATCACAGGATATTTGCCCATATGCTCATCACAAAGAGCTTTATTTTGTGAAATATATAATCCGTCAAACAGTGATTTGTCTGTGCCAATTTCGAAAAATGAGCGCAGCATGCTCATGCCAAGAGTCTTTCCAAAGCGCCTTGGACGGGTGAACAGTGTTACTTCGCTCCAATTATGTAAAGCCTGTTCGACGAGCCTTGTTTTATCAATATAATAAAAATTATTACGGCGTATTTTTTCAAAATTATCAATTCCAACAGGCAGTTTTAATAATTCCATGTGAGCCTCCCCAGTAAAAAATGATTGATACATTCACATATAGTATAACTGATTTTTAGAGGAATTACAATTTCTAGTGACTATATAAAATTTAGGTACAAAACAAACCCAAAAATAATGTCAAATGCTTTGAATAACTGTAAATAAATTCATAAATTAATAAAAATGTTTTGAGCTAATTGACAATTGTTTAATTAATATATCTTGTGATAAAATATCCGCGAAGATAATGGAGTGCCATTATAAGGAGGTATTCAGAAATGAATAAAATAATAAACAAACAAGTTCTTGCTACGTTTGCATTAGTTACTATCATGGCAGGAGTGTTAATAGGTACTAATTGTATTTATGCAGCGCAGGACGGAAAAGAGACAACAACTATCCGGCTTATAAACCAGACTTATTTTAATGTTAAGAATATCGAGGTAACCTGGAATGATGGCAAAGAGCAGACTGTCAACACCCTTGGCAGCCATGATTCAATTGATTTCTCATCAGATGTGGGAAGCGTATACAAAATGGATGTTACCGGAACAACCCAGTCCGGAGAGAAATTCACCGGACATTTTAAGGGACTGGTCGGCAAAGATACAAGAGTATTTATAGAGCTTGACGAGAATGCTGATGTTCAGGTTTTTATCCCACAGGGAGAAATTGATTAAGCATTAATTATTGTTCTTTAAGATCCGCCAGAGTGTGCTTCGGCTTATGCCGAGCCGCCTGGCGGTTTTTTCTTTATTGTCAAGTTCTTCGTGTAACACCTGAAGAATGATCTGATAATTTATCTCATCTAGAGTTCCATCAAATTTTACTGAATCATCAAAGACGCGTCCGTAGTCGGGCTCCTGTTTCAGGATGGCTTCTACAGTGTTACAGGAGATATACGGTGTCTTTGTTATTGTGACAAGCTCTTTAAGGACATGCTGCAGCTGGTCGAGATTGTTAGGCCAGTTGTACGAGAGCATTTTTTCCATTGCGTCAACGTCAAAGCCTATTATCTGTTTCCCGAGGGAGACATTGAACCGGTGCAGATAGAGCGCGGTTATACCGGAAAAATCGTCAATGCGCTCTCGAAGCGGTGGGAGATTCATGGTAAGGCAGGAAAGATGATTCTCCATAAAGGTGCGTATTGTGGCAAATGCAGGCTGATTGGAGTTGTTGGTGGAAAGCGAGACTATGAGTCTCATTCTCGTGCAAAGCTTCGTCTGGTCTATATATTGAAACAAATCACCAATCTGTTCCAGACTAAGAGCATCGGCTTTTTCAAAAAATACTGTGCTGTCCACTTCGTTGAGAGGAGAATTCTCATTATTTAGCAGGCTGTGCCACTTACGCTCTTTTATCAGAGAACAGTCGATACTGTAAAATGGAGCGTGCTTATAGTTGCTTTGCTTGTAAATAAGTGATGCAGCCTTGCCTTTGCCGGTTCCGTTTTCTCCGAGAATAAGCACAGGCAGATGGCTTTTAGCGTATTCTTCTATTATCTGCGCTATTTTGCCTGCTTTACCGGTTCCGTTGTAAGCGTCAGCAAAGTCGTTGGAGGAGGTGTTGTCAATATTGTAAATCTGAAATCCAGGGTCGTCCTCGGCGGTTAATGCAGGACTCTTACATATAGTAATTGCAGTGTACTTCTGATCCTCGTAAATCAGGTGGCGGTTGTACAGAGTATAGACGTTATCGCGTATCTGATGCGAAACGGTCTGGTTCGGAACTTTCAAAAATGACTTAATGTATGTCTGTACAAAATTCATCAACGATGTATTCATTTCATCTATTGCGATGCTTGAAAACCACAGAGTACCTGCAGGCGAGTAAATTAAGAATTCGCGGTCATCCTCGGTCAGAAGCGACTGGAACAGATCCTTCTGCTTGTGGACATAATTGGAAGAATGCACAAGCTTTACAGCCTCGGCAACGGCGTTTTCTATGCTTTCCCTGCCGGAGGTTACAAGATTATAATTTAATCCGATATCCTTTGCGGCTCTGGCACCGGTCACGTCACATAGGACAAGCGTGCAGCCGTTTTCTTTTGCTTCTTTAAGGCGATTGACTGCATCTGCCGAGTCCTTGAAAGTGATTATGTCAATATCATATTGAAGCAGGTCGCACAGCAGATGTGCATTTGCAGTGATTCCGGGGAAACCGGCAATTACAAATTTTCCGTTGTAGCTCTCGGCAAGCTTGATGCTCAGAAGTATATCGTAAACAGAGATGGATATATCTATGACGGGAAGCTCAACAGCAGATTGTATAAGCTCTGCGGTGCCGCCTCGCGAAATGATAACATCGTAATTTTTATGTGCAAGCTGCATTGCGATATCACGGCCGGTGAACAGATCACCGGTCTGGACAGTGAGAGCAATGTCATCGCGCGACTGTGCTATATCGGTAAGTATGTCAGCCATGCCCTCGTAAGGGGCGACTGCAAGAATCTTGGTTTTCTGCATATATTTCTCCTTATGGGATTTGTAAATGTTAAGTGGTTATTTTAATGTTTAAAAATGAAACGTAAAGATAGCGATAGTGATGCTTTGTTACTATTCAACCATATTGTATTACAGAATGTTTCAAAATGCAACAAATAAATGCGGCTTATGTTTCGAAATAGAACAAAAATAACAAAACAACGCGTTGAACGTGGCTCAAAAAACAGATATTATATGATTAGTTCAAAGAGATGTTCAAAAATAAAACACAAGAATAACAATATAACAAAGGAGAGGTAATATATGAGTTATCAGATTAAAATTCCGTCATGTATCTTTGGCGGAGCAGGAAGCATTGAGAATGTGAAAGCGGTAATAGAAAAAGAGAATGCAAAAAAAGTAATAATTTTTACTGATAAAGGCATTCGCTCAACAGGACTTTTAGATCTGCTGACAGACATTCTTGAGGAAAACAAGACAGAGTATCAGGTATTTGATGATCTTGCTTGTGAACCATCATATCAGGATGTTGAAAAGGTTATGAAGGAAGTGGAGAACACATCAGGTGATCTTATCATAGCAATCGGTGGGGGAAGCGTTATGGATGCAGCAAAGCTTTGCTGCGTATTAAAAGATGCAGACTATACTATAAAAGATTTGCTCAATGATCCGATGCTTGCAAAGAAACAGATTAAGACGGTTATGATTCCGACAACATGCGGAACAGGATCTGAGGCAACCTGCAATGCAATCGTTGCGGTTCCGGAGGAACAGTCAAAGAAAGGAATTGTAAATGACAGTATGATTCCGGACTATGTGGTATTGGATTCGAATATGATCAGAAAGCTTCCAAAATCAATTGTGGCAGCAACAGGTGTAGATGCATTGGCCCATGTGGTTGAGTGCTTCACCTCAAAGAAAGCAACACCGTTTTCCGATACCTATGCAGCAGCCGGAGCCAAGCTTATTTTCCACAATATCAGGGAAGCTTATAACAATCCGGACAATATGGAAGCAAAAAGCAATATGATGACCGGAGCCTTCTATGGCGGAGTCGCAATTACAGGAAGCGGAACAACAGCAGTTCATGCGCTTTCATATCCACTGGGAGGCAAATATCACATTGCTCACGGTGTATCAAATGCCATACTTTTTGCACATGTTATGGAATTTAACAAGGACGCATGCAGCAAGAGACTTGCAATACTTTGCGATGCTGTTTACCCTGAGCTTGCAGGAAAATCTGAGGATGAGAAAGCACAGTACATGATCGATCAGATTGCTGACATTGTAAAGGTTACAAACATTCCAACAGATTTAAAGGAATTCGGTGTTAAGCCGGAGGACCTGGATTTCCTTGTTGATGCCGGAAGCAAACAGCAGAGACTTCTTGTAAACAATATGAAAGAATTAAGTCTTGACGATATCAGAAACATATATCTTAAGGTGTTAAAATAAAGGAGGACCTATGAAAAAGCCAATTATCGGAATTACAATGGGAGATCCTGCAGGAAACGGTTCTGAGATTTCAGTAAAAGCGTTATCAAGACCTGAAATATATAAGCAGTGTCGTCCGGTGATTATCGGTGATGCTGCATGCATGGAAGAGGCAGTAAAAATCGCAGGAAAAGAAGGACAAATAAAGATTCATGCGATTAACGATATTAAAGCTGCAAAGTTTGAGTACGGAACGATTGATGTGTACGACATGAATCTTGTGAACATGGACAGACACATATTCGGAAAAGTATCAAAGATGTGTGGAGAGGCTGCTTTTCAGTATGTCGTAAAGGTAATAGAGCTTGCGCAGAGCGGCGAGATTGACGCAACTGTCACAAATGCCTTAAATAAAGAGGCAATAAATATGGCAGGACATCATTATTCGGGACATACAGAGATTTATGCAGAGTACACCCATACAGACAAGTACACAATGATGCTTGCGCACGAGGATTTGAGGGTTGTACACGTATCGACGCATGTTTCTCTCAGGCAGGCATGTGACAAGGTAAAGAAGGACAGAGTCCTTGAAGTTATAAGAATTGCAAATGATGCCTGCAAGGCGATAGGCATTGAGAATCCAAAGATTGGTGTGGCAGGTCTTAACCCACACTGCGGAGAAAACGGACTGTTTGGAACAGAGGAAATTGAGGAAATCCAGCCGGCAATAGATGAGGCAATGGCAGAAGGAATCAATATTCCTGAGAAAAAACCGACACCGCCTGACAGCATATTCTCTAAGGCAATCGGAGGCTGGTATGATATAGTTGTAGCAATGTACCATGATCAGGGACATATTCCTCTGAAGGTTAAAGGTTTTGTATACAACAAAGAATTAAAGAAATGGGATGCTGTAGCAGGTGTAAATGTAACACTCGGAATTCCTGTAATAAGGGTATCGGTAGACCATGGTACAGGCTTTGACCTTGCAGGAAAAGGCGAATCGAATGAGTTAAGCCTTGTAAATTCAATTGACTATGCGACAAAGCTTGCAGTAAACAAAAAATAGCGGGAGGAAATGCGATGGTAAAGCTGTTGATCATAGCAGATGACTTTACCGGTGCATTGGATACCGGAATCCAGTTTGTGAATAAGGGAATTGCCACCCAGGTATTTACAAAAATGCCGGAAGCTATCGGGGATATAGATGAGACAACAGAGGTTCTGGTTATAGATTCTGAGACCAGACCAATGCCTGCAGCTAAGGCATATGATGCTGTGAAAAATATTACAGGATGGGCAAAAGCAATTAAGATTCCTATTATTTTCAAAAAGACGGACTCTGCGCTCCGCGGGAATATCGGAAGTGAGCTTCAGGCAGTTTTGGACGGAAGCAGACACGACAAAGTTTATTTTCTGCCGGGGTATCCGAAGATAGACCGCTGTACGGTAAACGGAACTCACTACATACAGGGACAGCTTCTTGAAAAAAGTGTATTCGGGCAGGATCCGTTTGAACCGGTAAAGATGTCGTACATACCTGATATTATCGCACAGCAGACATCTTTGAAATGTGCCTGTGTTAAGCGGAATGAAGCTTTGAATGATATAAAAAGCGATGAACGTATCGTAATCTGCGATGTGGAAAAACACAAAGACATAGAAGAAAGGCTTGATGAATTGCAGGAAAAAGATGAGCTTTGTATTATTGCCGGATGTGCCGCACTTGCGGAAGCGCTTGCCGACAAGCTCAGATTTGATGCAGTGAAGCCGCAAAGCTATAGGAAGAGTGAAAATTTTCTTGTGGAATGTGGCAGCTTGAATATGATTACGCAAAATCAGCTTGACTATGCCGAAAAACACGGATTTTCAAGAATCCATATGACCGTAGAACAAAAATTGCAGAAGGATTATTACAGCACGCAGGCGGGCTTGGAGTTTTTGCGCAAAATGCAGGAAGAATGTGAAAAAGACAGATGCCTCATCATTGATTCCATAGACCGGGAAGAAGACAAAAAGGGCTTTATGGAAGCAAATAAGCTGACTATGAATGATGTAAGAACCCTGATTCCAACGGCACATGGACACATAGCTGACCATCTGGCAGCAAATAGGCAGGATACGACAATACTTATGACAGGCGGCGATACTTTGATGGGGTATATGAAGCTGATAGGCTGTACCCAGATTACACCGGTATGTGAGATAGAACAGGGTGTGGTTGTTTCCAATCTGAAAAATCACGGATTTGTGCAGCAGATAATATCCAAATCAGGTGGGTTCGGAACCAAAGATGTACTGGTAAAGATTGCAGACAAAATATTAAATCAAAAATAAACAAAATTAAACAAGTTTAAAAGGAGAAGAAAAACATGAAACAGACAGAATTAAAAGGAATTATTACACCAATTTTAACACCAATGAACGCAGATGAGAGCATCAACACTGACGAGCTCAGAACACAGATTGACAGACTTATCGATGGCGGTGTGCACGGAATTTTCCCATTTGGAACAAACGGTGAAGGATATATCTTAAATGAAAAAGAAAAATGCGAAGTCCTTGAAGCTGCAATTGATCAGGTAAAAGGAAGAGTACCTGTATATGCTGGATCAGGTTGCATTTCAACACAGGATACTATCAGGATGAGCAAGGAGGCAGAAAAGCTCGGAGCTGACGTCCTTTCAATAATCACTCCAAGCTTTGCGGTTGCGTCACAGAAGGAGTTATACGATCACTATGTAGAGGTTGCCAAACATGTAGATACTCCAATTGTTCTTTACAATATTCCTGCCCGTACAGGAAACAAGCTGCTTCCTGAGACAGTAAAGAAGCTTGCAAAGGATGTTGACCTTATCATCGGTGCTAAGGATTCAAGCGGTGACTGGGATAACTTAAAGGCATATATCACAGAGACACGTGAACTTGACAAGAAGTTCTATGTATTATCAGGAAATGATTCACTCATTCTTCCTGCGTTAAAAGAAGGCGGAGTCGGAGGAATAGCAGGATGCTCAAATGTTTATCCACATGTTCTTTCATCCATCTACAACCTTTTCAAAGAGGGCAAGCTTGAGGAGGCAGAGGCAGCACAGGATTCTATTGCAAGCTTCAGAGCGGTATTCAAATACGGCAATCCTAACACAGTTGTTAAAAAAGCGGTTGCTATGCTCGGATATCCTGTTGGCGATTGCAGACGTCCATTCAACTATCTGTGCGATGAGGGTGTGGAAGCGCTTGCAAAGGTATTAAAAGAGAATGCTGACAAAGGAATGAACTAGCTCTGGGGAGGATGAATTAATATGAAGTTTGTAATGACACAGGCTGTATGCCATGAAGGAATGCAGCTTTTAGATGGAATAGCTGATGTATATGTAGCTGACAATCAGGATCCGAACAATTATCTTGACGAGATGAGGGATGCAGCTGCTCTTATTGTAAGAATTGCAAAATGTGATGCAAATGCTATAGAAAACAGCCCGAAGCTCAAGGTAATTGGACGTACAGGCGTAGGATATGATTCGGTTGATGGAAAAAAAGCAACAGAGCTTGGTATCCCGGTGGTCATCACACCGGGAGCCAACAACAGAAGTGTTGCTGAGCATGCGGTAGCAATGATTTTTGCATTGTCAAAGAATCTTATCGAGGCACAGAACGAGATGTGCAAAGGAAACTGGGAAATCCGTGGAGCAAAGAAGGCTTTCGAGCTTGAGGGAAAGACAGTCGGAATCCTTGGGCTTGGAGCAATCGGAAGAGAAACAGCCAAAATCTGCAAAGGCTGCGGAATGAGAATTGCAGCGTATGATCCTTTTATGACAAAAGAGCAGGTAGAAGGCTATGGGGCTAAATATTATGAAGATTATGTGGAGCTGTTAAAGGACAGCGATGTGGTATCAATCCATGTACCGCTCACAGATCAGACCAGGAACATGATCTCAAAGAAGGAGCTTTCTGTTATGAAGCCGACGGCACTTATAATAAACTGCAGCCGTGGAGGAATCATCAACGAAGCAGATCTCGTAGAAGCATTAAATAACGGAGTTATCGCCGGTGCGGGAACAGACGTATTCTGCAGCGAGCCACCAAAAACAGATGATCCGTTATTGAACTGCAGAAATCTTATCGTAAGTCCGCACTCAGCAGCCCAGACAAGAGAGGCGGTTATCAAGATGGCACAGATGTGTATCAAGGGCTGTCTGGCAGTCGTAGAGGGTAAAAAGTGGCCATATGTAGCCGACAAGTCAGTATATGAGCACGAGAAATGGAAGGGTGCTGACTGGGCAGAGATTTAAAATAAAAATATATCGGGGGATATAATATGGATTCTAGTATTATTTCAATTATAATTGTATTAATTACAATGGGCTTGTTTGTCTGGAATAGACTGCCGATAAGCGTGGTTGCTATCCTTGGGTCGGTAGCAATGGCAATGTTTATTCCAGAAATGGATTTATCCGCAGTATACAGCGGATTCAGCGCAACAGGCTGGCCGATGGTAGTCGGAATGTGTGTTGTAAGTGCCGCACTTTTTGAAACCGGAATAGCAAGAAAGATAGGAGAAAAAATCGGAAATTCTTTTCTTGCCAAGACGGAGAGGCGGTTTATAGTAACGGTAAGTGCTGTGTGTTCATTGATGTCAGCATTTATGAGTAACAACGGAACAGTTGCTATCTGGATGCCTATCATCGCAATCGTAGCAGCAAACTCATGTGGAAAAATCCGTTCAAAAATGGTTATTTTCCCAGCCGGAACAGCAGCCATTATCGGAGGTGCGTGTTCACTAATCGGCTCAACCTCACAGCTTGCAGCAAACTCGGTATTACAGGGATATGCCGGTTATGAGGAAGGTATGGGAATGTTTGACATGACAAAGATCATGTTTCCGGCAGCAGTTGTACAGATTATTTTCTGGGGAACAATCGGCTACAAGCTCCTCGACAAGGTATTAAAACCGGATAGTCCTGACTTCGACAAGGGAAATATGTATTCAGTTGCAGAGATACATAAGCTCGAGAAAGAACAGGAGTCAGCTGCTCCGGCATGGAAGGGCTATGTGGCACTCGGAACCATGATTTTATGCATAGTATTGTTTGTATTAAGTGGTTTCCAGCCTTTCAAGAGCTATTTTAACATTGGTACAATCGGTCTTATAGGTGCTGCAATGGTACTTGGAACAGGCTGTATCTCGATTAAAAAAGCATATTCGGATCTTCCTTGGGATGTTTTCGTATGTATCGGAACAATATCAGGAATCGGAACAGGACTTGATGTATCAGGTGGTGGAGCATTAATCGCAAACGCTGTACTCAACCTCTTCGGAGGAAAGAACGCATCGGTTGTGCTTCTTACAGTAGTTATCGCAGTGCTTACAAGTGTGCTCACGAATATCATGTCAAACAACGCAACAGCAGCAATGCTTACACCAATCTGTATAGCAATTGCATTATCGCTTGGAATCAGTCCTATTCCATGGGTAATCGTAATCGGTGCCTGCTCAAACCTTGCAATAGCAACATCTTTCGGAACAGCTGTAAATATGCAGATACTTCCGGCAGGATACAAGTTTTCGGATTTCGTAAAAATCGGTGGACCGTTACTTATAATACTTATTGCAGTTGTTTCTATATGCAGTGTGGCATTCCTGTTCTAAGAATTGAGTGTCCTGAAGCGCAAATATTTGCCAGTACACCGAATAATAAATCAGTATGGAAAGTTTGTGTACATAATAAAACAGATACTAACAAAACAAACAGAGCTATCATTTATGATAGCTCTGTTTGTGGATATGAGCATTTTGTGTGTATAGACGATTTGCGGATATGGGCATTTGTGAAAAATAAAAAGCAGCAAGTGCAGATTGGAGAGATAATATGTCATTAAAAAGTGATTACAATGATTTTATAACATATAAAGACAGACTGCTGTGTGACAAAACTACAAAGTATTGGATTAATCAGGAAGAACGTTATATCGAACCGTTTCAGATATTCGGAAACTTATACTATGTCGGTGACACCTGGGTGTGCGTACATATAGTTGATACGGGAGCGGGACTTCTGATGCTGGATGCAGGCAATTGTGGCAATACAGCGTTGCTGATAGAGAGTATATGGGAAATGGGATTTCGTCCGGAAGATGTAAAATGGATAATATTGTCACACGGCCACGCTGACCATTTCGGAGCAGTTGGATTTTTCAGGAGAATGTACGGAACAAAAATATACATGGGAGAGCCTGATGTCAGAATGTTTGAGAATAATCCGGAACAATCCGTGATTCAGGCAACAGGGAATGTTATGGAATCCTTGTTTGAAGTAGATTATGAGATAAAAGATGGTGATGTGCTGACGTTTGGTAATACAACCATCAGGTTTTACCTTGTGCCCGGGCATACCAAAGGATGTATAGCATGTTTTTTTGATGTTACTGATGGCAAATGTACAAAGCATGCCGGATATTATGGCGGATTTGGATTTAATACTTTGCAGAAGGAATTTCTCGAGGATATCGGAGACTATGAGTATGTTGCGAGAAGAGAGTATGCACAGTCAATCGACAAGGTTATAGATGAACCTGTTGATATTTTTGTTGGGAACCATACATCAAATGTGGATTTAATAAATAAAAGAAATTATATGATAGAGCATCCGGGGAGCAATCCTTTTATTGATAGTACTGCATGGAAAAAATATCTGGGAAATAAGAAAAAAGAACTTATGTTATTAGAAGAAAAAGAGAGAAATTGAGTGACAAAAGCAGTTTCAGAGAATTATCTGTTCAAGGTATAATAGTTATGTATTATGCGATGAATATTAGCGAGATTATAGCTACAGTTTCACGATACACAACGGTGATAGAGTCAATTCGTTTTATAATACAATAAAAATGAGAGGAAACCCGAATGATGAAACAATTTTTGAGGAAAACCATGAAAAATATAGCGACCTACGTGGAACTGGTATTGTCTGCATTTCTCGTATTTGTGATAGCGATACTTATTATAAAGCTTGTAGGGCAATGTTTTTTTGATATATGGCATGACAAGCTTGAGTTGGAGTATTACATGGAATATGCCATGTCGCTTGCTATAGGCGTGGAGTTTGTAAAGATGCTCTGTACGCATCAGCCGGGCACGATAATAGAGGTTCTGCTTTTTGCAACAGCCAGACAGATGATAGTCGAGCACCTCAATGTATATGAGACTCTTGTTGGAATTGGCGCGATAGCAGCGCTGTTTGCAATCAGAAAATTCCTGTTCTGCAGTTTTGATGAGGCAGATCACATGATATGCCGGGGCAGCCAGACAGTGGCACACGCGAATCTTATAACCGGAGCCAAAATTCCGGAGGAAAAGACAAGAATTCTTCGCAGTGTCATAAGCGACAAGCTGAGTGAAGAGGGAAAGACGGTTGCAATAGGTGCCTGCGTGTATTATAAGGATTGTGCACTTAGAGTGGATAGTATGCGCGAAGGCGTGGTAACCAGAGTTGAAGTAATAAAGAACCTGTAATGTATATTTAACCTATATTATAATATTTTTTATTTCTATGCTGCCAGTATCATTTGTATTTTATTATCGTGCAAGCTGTTGTTATGGAGCTAAGCGGTATCTTTCTTTGCTTGTAATCGTTTCAAAAGAATTATATAATAGGCATATATGATTTTAGGAGAAGAAAGTATGGCACAGACTATAAGCATCGGAAAACAGGATTTTCTATACCTTCGTGAAAACAATTATTTTTATATAGATAAGACTGATTTTATCAGGCAATGGTGGGAGAGTGCGGATGACATCACGCTTATTACCAGACCACGCCGCTTTGGAAAAACTCTGAATATGAGTATGCTTAATTATTTTTTCTCAAATCATTATTCGGAAAAAAGTGAGATTTTTGAGAAACTTTCTATATGGAACAGCGTAAAATACCGCAAGCTACAGGGAGCATATCCTGTTATATTTATAAGCTTTGCTGATGTAAAGCAGGGAAATTATAAGGATGCGGTACAGAAGGTTAAGAAGATAATTGCGGATGTATACAGGCAGTATCGTTATCTGATGGATTATCCTGATTTCACAGAAGCTGACAGGCGTAAGCTGTCAGACATGACAGATAGGATTGATGATGTAACAGCCCAGGATTCCCTTAAAGATCTGTCATATTTTTTAAGCGAGTACTACAAGAAGAAGGTTATTATTCTACTTGATGAATATGATACACCTATGCAGGAAGCTTATATTCATGGATATTGGGACGAATTCGTGAATTTTATGAGAGGATTGCTGAACTCTACTTTTAAGACCAATCCATATATGGAACGTGCAATAATGACAGGAATTACGAGAGTCTCAAAAGAGTCTGTTTTTTCAGATTTGAATAACCTGGTAGTTGTTACGACTACGTCTGAGCAATATGCTGATTGCTTTGGTTTTACTGAGAAAGAGGTTTTTGAGTCGATTGAAAAGTATGGCATGAGTGATAAAAAAGCTGTTGTTAAGCAGTGGTATGATGGATTTACCTTTGGTTCGCTCAAAGATATATATAATCCATGGTCTATTACTAATTTTCTGAAAGAAAAAAAGTTAAAGCCTTATTGGGCTGCTACCAGCTCCAATGCTCTTATAAGCAGACTTATACAGGGATCATCTGCAGAGATAAAGAGCCTCATGGAAAGTCTGGTTAATGGAAAGAGTATTGAGGTGAATTTTGATGAACAGATAGTATTCAACCGGCTCGAAAAAGATGAGAGCGCTATATGGAGCCTTCTTCTGGCGAGTGGGTATCTGAAGGTTGATAGCATTGTCCATAAGGGAATTACTCTTGAGCCCTGGTATAGACTTAGTATAACGAATCTTGAGACTATAAGTATGTTTTCTAATCTGTTCAAAGGATGGTTTGCGGATGTATCATCCAACTATAATGAATTTGTGAAGGCTTTATTTAGTGGGGATGTAAAAGCAATGAACGTGTATATGAATGATGTGGCGATGTCTACTTTTAGTAGTTTTGATACAGGCAATCATCCATCAGACCGTAGTCAGCCGGAGCGTTTTTATCATGGCTTTGTGCTTGGACTTTTGGTGGATATACGTGATAATTATGAAGTCCTTTCAAATCGTGAAAGTGGCTTTGGAAGATATGATGTAGTTCTGGTTCCGAGGGAGAAGGGACGTGACGCATTTGTTATGGAGTTTAAGGTGTTTGATGACAGTGAAGAAAGTGGACTCGAAGATACGGTTGCGGCAGCGCTCAGACAAATTGATGAGAAAAACTATGATACTCAATTGCTGGACAGGGGAATATCTGAGAATAATATCAAGCATTACGGCTTTGCATTTTGTGGGAAAAAAGTGTTGATCGGAGGCTGAGAGAAATTATGATACGAGAAATTGAAAATATGATTGCCAATACCTGCTTTGCCTATAATGAGTTGATGGATTTAAAGTGTAAATGCCCAAATATTAGTTTAATTTAAAGGAGGATATTGCATGTACAACGAAAATTATTCTATAATATTCAGTAGTATGACAGGCAACACACGTAAGCTGGCTGATAAAATTCATGAAATCCTGCCAAAGGAGAGCTGTGATTATTTTGGCACGGCTGATGCGCAGGGGATAAAATCCGAATTGCTATACATTGGATTTTGGACGGACAAGGGAAACGCGGATAGCGATACATTAGATTTCTTATCTAAATTGAAAAATAAAAAGATATTTCTGTTCGGAACAGCCGGTTTTGGAGGAAGTGATGCATATTTTCAAAAGATTCTTGGCAATGTTAAAAGCGCCATTGATTCAAGCAACACTATTGTAGGAGAGTATATGTGTCAGGGCAAAATGCCACAGTCTGTGAGGGAGCGCTATGTGAAAATGAAAGAAAACCCGGAGCATCCGGATAATATTGATGCGCTGATTGAAAATTTTGACAAGGCTTTATCACATCCTGATTCAGATGATTTGGAGAGATTAAAAAATATTATTATTTAGCAGGAGGTATTATATATGTACAATTTCACATTTAACATTCCAACAAAAATTCATTTCGGAAAGGATACCATTTCGAGCTTATCAGAGCTTAAGGCATATGGCAGCAAGGTGCTTTTAGTGTACGGAGGCGGCTCTATAAAGAAAAACGGTCTCTACGATACCGCAATGAAGATCCTTAAGGATGCGGGGCTGATCGTGTTTGAGCTTAGCGGAGTGGAGCCAAACCCAAAGATTGAGACAGTCAGAAAGGGTGTTGAAATCTGTAAAAATGAGGGTATCGACATGGTGCTTGCAATAGGAGGCGGCAGTACAATTGATTGCTCAAAGGTTGTTGCAGCAGGTGCAAAGTATGATGGTGATGCATGGGATCTGGTGCTTGATGGCTCAAAGGTCAAGTCGGCACTTCCGATATTTGATGTGCTTACTCTTTCCGCAACAGGAACAGAGATGGATCCTTTTGCTGTTATCTCTGATATGTCTAAAAATGAAAAGTGGGGAACAGGATCGCCGTATATGGTGCCAACTATGTCAATATTAAATCCTGAATATACTTTTTCGGTATCAAAAAAACAGACTGCAGCGGGAACCGCAGATATGATGAGCCATACAATGGAGAATTATTTCTCTATGGAGAATGCTGACTGCCAGAAATTTATGGCGGAGGGATTGTTACGTACAATGATTAAAAATGGACCGGTTGCTCTCGCACAGCCTGATAATTACGAGGCCAGAGCCAACCTGATGTGGGCAGGCACACATGCAATCAACGGTGTTGTGGGCGATGGCTGTTCACCGGCATGGTGCGTACATCCTATGGAGCATGAGCTGAGCGCTTTCTATGATATTACTCATGGAGAGGGACTTGCAATACTCACACCGGCATGGATGGAGCACATACTAAATGACGATACACTTCCGATGTTTGTGGAGTTTGCAAAAAATGTCTGGGGACTTTCCGGTGATGATGACTATGCACTTGCACACGCAGGCATTGATGCACTGAAGAAATTCTTCTTTGAGACAATGGGCATTCCGGCAAATCTAAGAGCTGTGGGAATCACAGACGACAGGCACTTTGAGGTGATGGCAAAGAAGGCATGCGAGGGTTCAAAGGGATCGTTTGTACCGCTTAGCAAGGACGATATTGTGGAGATTTATAGAGCGGCATTCTAATAAATCGTTCCTGCAAATACCGCGGTATTCATCAAAATCTATATCCACAAATGAAACATGACTAATACCAGTATTGTCAAAGGGACCGTTTTTGATGTCAATATCTGAAATATCGCTTGGAACCGGAATTTCCTTGCCCAGATCCTGTAATGTGATTCCGTTTGCTCCAATGGCGTCGCGAGCCATCTCTATAGTGTCTGGCAGACCGAAGCCCTCTGTTAATATATTCATATCAGGAACATTAATAAGCACGGTGTCTTTTTTATCATTTAATTGTGTAAATATAACTGGATATACCTGTTTCATAAATGCCTCCTCCATAATTATAATATACACATTAAGTGTGTATAAGCCAACGGCTTTTTAAAACAAAATATATCAATATGAAAAAAATAAGCCATGTTACCACCACAGCGGTGAGAACATGGCTTATTTTTATGTGCTATTATATAAAAAATCACTTTATAGGGAATGCAACAGACTCTATAATGAACATAATCACAAATAGAGCAAAAATCACTGCCACATCGAGCAGTATTATGCCGACATAGTGCAGGAAGCGGTTTTTGCTCTTGCAAAGTGGCAGTATATTTTGTACATTGAGATAGTTAAAGCCACAGAAAATCGCAAATATGAACATACCAAGGCAGAAAATTCTTTCAAGCCACAGCTTTGCGCCGTAAGTATTTTCTAATTCCAATGACAGGCAAAGCCATATTATGAACAGATATGCGACTGAGGATAGCAGCATTTTCCATGGAGTTCTCGTGCGAAATCCGGGTGGGATGAAACGGGAAGCACTGTCGTGGATAGCTCGTTTAGCAGTATCGGCATTGGCTGTATTGTTTGTATTATCATGGTTATGGTGTGCATATTGACTTGAATTACCGGCAGCAGAAGTGCTGTGCTGCACAGGATAATATGACTGCGATACGGCATTTTTTAACTCTGCCACAGACTGGTATCTTGCGGCTGGTGTCATCTGAGTACACCTATCTGCAATCATGTTAAGCCGGTGCAGAATTGGAGCAATGTTGGGAACCGGAGTGATGCTGCCAAGCATTTCGCGCAGTACTATGCCGAGAGAATATATGTCTGTTTTCGGAGATGAAGAGCCAAAGCCATACTGCTCGGGAGCTGCATATCCGGGGGTGCCAATCAGCACGGTATCAGATTCGTTTTGTCCTGAAAATTGTTTTGCGGCATTGAAATCTAAAAGCATGGCATAGTTATAACTGGTGATTATGATATTTGAGGGCTTTATATCGCGATGGATTATAGGCGGAGTCATCGAGTGCAGAGCTTCAAGTATATTGCAGAGCATAATCATGTAGCTTCTGATATCGGAAACACTAAGGTCAGAGTTGTCTATTTTTTCCTGCAGGGAGGTTCCGCTTATATATTCTTCGATTACGATAAGCTGATTGCCATCTTCATAGTAATTGATAATGCGTGGGATACCGGCCACAGGATTGCGATAAAGGTATTCGTACACGCGGATATTGTATACATCAAGGATTTTCTGGACATAAATATTGCCGGAAAGCGCAGATTGAACCAGATAAACCTTGTGCTCTTCATTTAAGGCTGAGATTATTTTGTAATCGCTCATGGTGCATGTATCCTTTCAGGTATCGCTAATGAGGTAGGAATAGTTACAAGTACAAGTATAACAGATAGGAGAAATTTATGAAGCAAAAAAATACAAAAGAATTGGATGATATCCTTGGAAAAACTCATATATCTGATTTTGATAAATTTTGTGTTGAGCAGAAAGGCAGCATGGATCCGGAGCAAAATGCGTTTTCAGAGTACATAAAGGATTTGCTTAAGGAAAAGAAAATAACACAGCAGATGGTGTTTTTGAAGGCAGATATTCCGGAAAAATACGGCTACAAGCTTCTGTCAGGCGAAAAACATACCAGGCAGAGGGATATTATCCTGAGGATATGTTATGCTGCAGAGCTTACATTAGAGCAGACCCAGAGAGCCTTGAGAAAATACGAGATGCCGCAGCTCTATGCAAAAATCCCGAGAGATGCTTTTCTTATGCTTATTTTTAAGGATCGTCCGGGTGGAATCATAGAGGTGAATGAATTACTCAGCAAAAATGGTATGGAAATGCTCAGGACAAGTGGTGTGCAGGAGTAGGTTTAGAATATAATTTTACCACCGCTGCGGGGAGAACGGTATTCATACTGTGATGGTATAATAGTCCTACAATTTACAGAGGAGGACTTAAACCATGAAAAAAAGAACTAATTTACTGGCTCTTGTACTGAGTATCACAGCAATCACTTTTACACTATTGGGATGCAGCTCGGATACAGGGCAAAAAAAGAGCATAGCTGCACCGGGAAGCGCAACAGAGACCGGTGGAGGCGGCGCAGATCAGGCATCAGCAGATGAGAGCATCAATGAGCAGGTGCTTGTAGACCAGGATGGCATCAAAATAACTGCGACTGAATATGTGACGGACAGCATATGGGGAGACGGAATTAAGCTTCTGGTTGAAAATAATTCGGCCAAGGACTATACAATAGGCTGTGATGCACTTATCGTGAACGATTATATGATAACCGATCTGTTCAGCGCGGATGTTGCGGCAGGAAAGAAGTCGAATGAGGTTATGTATTTATCGTCAACAGAGCTCAAAGCAGCCGGAATAGATACAGTAGGACAAATTGAGATGTATTTCCACGCATACGATTCAAACTGGGATAATCTTTTCAAGAATGTATATTCAAAGCTTGAGACCTCTGAATTTGCAAACATGGATACGACACCAAACGATGAGGGACAGGAGCTTTACAATGCAAATGGTGTAAGGATTGTTGGAAAAACAGTTGATGAAAATTCCTTTTGGGGAACAGCAATTTTACTTTACATCGAAAACACCTCAGGTCAGAATGTCGGAATAAACGTGGACAACATGTCTATCAATGGATATATGATGACACCGCTGTTTTCAACCACAGTCTATGACGGAAAGAAGTCTATAGATGATATAACCATTATGTCAAGTGATCTTGAGGCAAACGGAATCACGTCGGTCGATCAGGTGGAGCTTAAATTCCATATATACAATGCTGAGAGCTACGATACAATAGCGGATTCAGATGCGATAACATTTACGGCACAGTAAATAATTTAAACATCATATGAAAGTATGATTATTAAACAGTAGAGCTACGCAATATTTAATAGATAGGAGAAATTTATCATGAAGGTTTGGAAATTAGTTTCAGGTATTTTATCAATAATTTTATTTGTTTTTGTATCATTTCAGTCATGCGCTGCAGGAGTATCTAATGCATTGGAGGCCAATGGTGAGGCATCAGGAAGTGCAGGAATAATTGTGGCAATTCTCATGCTTGCAGGTGGAATTGTTTCAATCGCTACAAGAAAATCCTTAGGCAAGGGTGGGAATATCGCACTCATAGTACTCTTTGGATTGGCAGCAATTATCGGATTTGCGGGTTATGGAAGCTTTTCAGATCTGGCTATATGGGCAGGCTGGTGTCTGATAAATGCAGTTCTTGGGGTAGTTGCACTTGTTACGGCAAAGAAGAACAATTAAATATTACTATTTGAATTCATATGAGGAAGATTCTAAGGAGAATCTTCCTTTTTTGATATTTAAACTAAGACGAAATATGATACAATTCAATTATTCAGCACTATAAGCTTTATTTCCTAGAGGCTAGGCTTAAAGTTTACATAAGGGAAATTTTAAAGAATTAATGATGAAATGTAACCCCCACCAAACAAATTCCTACATAATATATAGAAGGGAGGTTTGTGGAAAATGTACACACAGGAACAGATACTTGATATGTATTTTGATCGCAACCAGCAGGCTGTCAGTGCGACCTCGCAGATGTACGGAGCGAAGCTTACCCGGTTTGCAGACACTATGATAGCACATGAGGATGCACTGGAATGCGTAAATGACACATACATAGCAGCATGGAACAAGATACCACCGGAGCGTCCTATGCGTTTCCTTTCATGGCTTTACAGGGTATGCCGCAATATCGTATGCGACAGGATTGACTGGAATAATGCTTCAAAGAGAAATTCCAACATGAACTGTATGCTTGATGAGCTTGAGGAGTGCCTTGCAGACAGCAATGCAAAATACGAGGGCGAGCTGTCGGACATTGGAAGGTGTTTATCGGATTTTCTGAACGGACTGGAGACGGAAAAGAGAGTGCTTTTCGTGAGACGCTACTGGTATGGCATGGCGATTGATGAGCTGGCAGATATGAGCGGCAGGAGCAAAAGCAGCGTAAAGACCACACTGTTTCGGATAAGGGCAGAGCTAAAAAAATATCTGGATGAGGAGGGCGTATATCTATGACGAAAAAGGATTTATTTGATGGTTTAAATTACATAGATGACCAAATAATTGAAGAAGCGCAGCCGACCGGAGAATCGGCCGGGTACAGTGATGAAATTTATGTAAAAAATCATGAAACCCATCACGGCGGAAAAGAAGACAAAAACAGGAAAAAGTACAAAAAATTTGCACGGGCAGCAAAAGCGCTTGCCACAGTGGCGGCAGTCCTTGTTGTTGCAGTCTTAGGCACGGAGGTTGTGCGGCTTAATAACCGTATAGATGAGCTGGAAACAAAAACTGCAAATGTGATTTCTCAGAATAATGCACAGAATAATGTCTATGCAGGGATAAAGAGCGGTGCAAAGCTTGGGGATTATGAATCGGCCTCTGATTACGGGAAATTGTATGATGTGGCAAAAAAAGCTGAGGCTTCCATAAGGAATACTGCATCTGGAGACTTGCTGGAGAGTGCGGATGCAACAGGAATTACGTCTGATGCATCGTCTGCAAATAAGCAGGAGGCGGCAGCCAAAACAGAGTATTCAACCACCAACGTGATGACAGAGGGCGTTGATGAGAGTGATGTGGTAAAGACGGACGGAAAATACATTTACATGGTCGAGGAGGGTCAGATATCCATTACGGATATTTCAAAGGGAAAGCCTGGGGAAGAGACGCTGTTTCGTCCTGATTTTGAGGTACCGTCAGATACTGTAGAGGAGCTTTATATCAGTGACGGAAAAATGCTTATCATATCAAACCACGCAGGCGATAAGGATGAGACTATATGCTATAGCTATGATATAGCTGACCCGACGAAACCGGTGCTTATAGGTAAAGCGCGTCAGGATGGATTTTACAATACATCGCGCAAAATCGGCAATACGGTATATGTTTTTTCAGACACATATATAAAGACCTCCGATATGAATAAAAATGTGGCGCTGCAGGAGGATAATCTGGAGAAATGGGTGCCTCAGGTAAATGGCAAAGTGATAAGCTATGACTGCTTCTATATAGGAGAGAATACATACTCAGGCACAGTTATTTCGAGCTTTGATGTGGATAAACCTGATAAGACGATAGATGCAAAATGTATTATGAATAATAGCGGCGAGGTATACGTTTCTAGCAATGCTATGTATCTGTATCATTCTGATTGGAGTGCAAGCCGTGAGCTTACCAAAATCAGCAAAATTTCGTTTGAGGATGGAGTGATGAAGACCGGGGAGACGACATCAGTGAATGGTTATCTTAACGATAAATTTGCAATAAATGAGCAGGGAGGGTATCTGTATGTGCTTCCAACCTCAAATACCGGCAGCCAGCCTGTCAATTCGCTTCATGTGCTGGATAAGGATATGAATGAGGTCGGTGTGATAAACGAGATTGCACGCGGGGAGAGTATATACGCAGCCCGCTTTGTTGGAAAATACGTATATTTCATCACATACAGGCAGACGGATCCTCTTTTTGTAGCAGACATATCTAATCCGACAGCACCAAAGCTTTTGGGAGAGCTTGAGGTGAGTGGATTTTCTGAATATCTGCATATGTGGGATGATACGCACGTACTTGGAATAGGCTATGGTGATTCGCAGCAGAGTAAGATAAAGCTTACTATGTTTGATGTGAGTGATCCGACAAAGCCGGTTGAGGTGAACCAGAAGCTTATCGACAGTTCTGAGAGCTGGAGTAATGAGTTTGTATACAACTACAAGGCTATTCTTGCTGACCCGGAGAAAAATCTGATAGGATTTACTGCGAATGACTACTATCTGTTTTCGTATGACAGTGAAAACGGCTTTAGTCTTTTGGAGCAGCAGGCACTGACCTATAAAAATACAGAAGGCTACAGAGGCATTTACAAGGATAATGATTTCTATGTGGCAGGAAACGGAGAGATAAAGCATTTTAAGCTGGCAGAATAGCGTAAATAATAGTGTTACGCAATAAGATATAAAGACAGGCGGCGAATACCCAAAGAGGGTGTTTGCCGCCTTTTTTGTATAATTTCATATACAAACGAAATGTAACAGCATATTTAAGTATGCAACTCAAGGCAGTCGGTGATATAATATCTCTGATTTTGTCAAATAAGACGGATTACTAAGGTTACCGGAGACAATGGCAAACGGTAACCTTAAATAGATTTAATAACACGGAGGAACTATTATAATGAATACAGCCTCAAAGACAAGACATGTCTTTATTTTGTTTTTGGCAGATATAGTCTGGGGAATAGCCTTTGTAGCGCAGTCAAAGGGAGGGGATGCAGTTGGAGCGTTTTCATTCAACGGCATCCGCTTCCTTATTGGTGCGCTCTGCCTTCTGCCGGTCATAAAAATACTGGATAAGAAAGAGCTGACGGTAAACAGACCTGAAAGCAAAAAGCAAAAGAAAGAGCTTTGGATAGCCGGAAGCTGCTGTGGAATAGCACTTTTCTTTGCGAGCAACCTGCAGCAGCTTGGAATCAGCATGGGCGCAGAATCCGGCAAGGCAGGATTTCTTACAGCTACATATATACTTATGGTGCCGATACTTGGGATTTTCCTTAAAAGAAAATGCGGAGTCAAAATATGGATAGGTGTATTTATTGCACTGATAGGCATGTATTTTCTGTGCATGAATGGGACATTTTCACTTAGTGGCTCGGATTTGCTTTTGTTGGCAGGGGCATTGTGCTTTGCGATACAGATACTTGTTATAGACCATTTCGTATCACATGTAGATGCGGTCAGACTCTCATGCATTGAGTTTTTTGTCACCGGGCTTGGTTCATGTATAGTGATGATTTTTACAGATATGGGACTGTCTGCCGGCGGTATAGCGCAGTGGACACAGTCGCTTTGCACATGGGATGCATGGATTCCGATTCTCTATGCCGGTATTTTCTCAAGCGGAGTGGGCTATACGCTGCAGATTGTCGGACAAAAGGGCTTAAATCCGGCGGTGGCATCGGTGGCGATGAGCCTTGAGTCGGTGGTTTCTGTGATTGCAGGATGGATTCTGCTTGGCCAGATGCTAGGTGGCAGAGAAATTTTTGGATGTGTGCTCATGTTTATTGCGATAATTATTGCACAGCTTCCGGATAGGGAGTATACTAAATAGGTTACAGTATAAAAATGAAATGTGATTATTCAAGTGCGGTTTTGCGAATGTGCGTGGGATGAATAGTTACAACGAGACAGGGATTGGATATGAGAAATAATAGCAGAAAAAATTACAGACGTCGCAGACGAAATACACGAGCTTCACAGATTAAGCTTGTAGGAATAGTGGCTGTGATAGTCGTTATAGCGATTATAATAGTTATAGCGTGCTTTAATAAAACAAAAAAAGACAGTAGTAAGGCAAAAGACACAGGAAAGGCCACAGAAAATGTGACCGGTGTGACTGAGCAGGTAAGTGAGACAGAGGAAGCAAAGGAGCTCTTTGCACCAAAGGAGTCTGATGCTACAGCAGCAATCGGAGATGAGCTTGAGAGCTCTTATGCCGTAGTGATTGATGAGCAGGATGGCACAGTTGTTGCGGGAAAAAATGCTCATGAGAAAATGTATCCGGCTTCCATGACAAAGGTTATGACAGTGCTTGTAGCAGCAGAGCAGGCTGAGAAAAATGCAATTGCTGCAGCGGAGAATGAAAACACCGAAATAGACAGGCAGGCTGTGATAGAAAACAAGCTCAACGAGGTTGTTACAATTACAAGAGAAGCCACAGATTATTCATATGTGCATGATTGCAGTACAACAGGCTTTTTAGACGGTGAGCAGGTGCCTCTTCGCGATGTGTTTAACGGAACCATCCTGCCATCGGGTGGAGAATCGGCATATCAGCTTGCGGTTTATACAGCAGGCTCCATGGAAGCATTTGTCGATATGATGAACCAGAAGGCAGCAGAGCTTGGTATAGGCCAGACCACACATTTTGCAAACCCTGTCGGCATATATGATGAGAACAATTACAGCACAGCCTATGATATGGCTGTCATCATGCAGGCAGCGATGCAGGACGACATTTGTAAAACAGTACTTTCAAATCATACATATAGCACGGCTGCAACACCGCAGCATCCGGAGAACCTGAACATATCAAATCTGTTCCTGCGCCGAATAGAGGACAGGATGACAAGTGGCGAGGTAATCGGTGCAAAGACAGGCTTTGTAAATCAGTCCGGCAACTGTGCGGTCAGCTATGAGAAGGCAGCAAGCGGAAAGACATATATATGTGTGACAGCAGGCGCTTCAAGCGGATGGCACTGTATAGATAATCATGTGTATTTATATAATACATACACAAAGTAGTCAGCATAGCTGATTTTAAGGAGCACAGAAATGGCGGGAAATCAAGGCAATTACAGGGAAAACCCTACGCGTAATGAGAAGAAATACAAAAAAGCCAACGGACAGCCGAGACTAAAGGAGAAAAGCAGCCGGGCAAAAAGCGATAACGCATGTCCGTATGCAAAGAAATGTGGCGGCTGCGACTATCAGGGCGTAGAATATAAGGAACAGTTAAAAACCAAGCAGGCATACATGAAAAAGCTGCTAAAGCCTTTTTGCTTTGTGGAGCCGATTGTCGGCATGAAAAATCCGCTCTATTATCGTCACAAGGTTCATGCAGCCTTTGACTGTACGAGGCGCGGTCAGATTGTGGCGGGAGCCTACAGGAAAAACACACATGATGTGGTGGATATCGAAAGCTGCATGATAGAGGAGCAGGAGTCAGATGAGATAATAAGGGACATAAAGGATATGCTCCGCTCATTCAGGATAAAGACCTATGATGAGGACACCGGCTATGGCCTTCTCAGACATGTGCTTGTAAGAAAGGGCTATGCAACAGGGCAGATAATGGTAGTGCTTGTTCTGGCATCGCCGATACTTCCATCAAAGAACAATTTCGTAAAAGCACTCAGGAAAAAGCATCCCAATATCACGACAGTGGTGCTCAACGTGAATGATAAAAAGACAAGCATGGTGCTCGGAGACAGAAACATCACACTTTATGGCAAGGGCTTCATAGAGGATAAGCTGTGTGGCTGCACCTTCCGCATCTCACCAGGCTCGTTTTATCAGGTGAATCCGGTGCAGACGGAGCTTTTATACGAAAAAGCCATTCATGAGGCACACCTCACCGGCAAGGAGCGTGTAATCGATGCATATTGCGGCACCGGAACCATAGGCATCATAGCAGCGAAAAATGCAGGTGAAGTCATCGGAGTCGAGCTAAACCGTGATGCAATCCGCGATGCAGTTACCAATGCAAAGCGAAACGACATCAGAAATATCCGCTTCTACAATGACGATGCCGGAAAATTCATGGTTGAGATGGCACAAAAGGGTGAGAAAGCTGATGTTGTCATAATGGATCCTCCAAGAACTGGCAGCGATGAGGCATTTTTATCATCGGTTGTCAAGCTGTCACCGGAGAGAGTGGTGTATGTGTCATGTGGTCCGGAAACACTGGCGAGGGATTTAAAGTATCTCACAAAGCATGGATATACAGTGAAGCGTGCAACACCATATGACTGCTTCCCATTTACAAGCCACATTGAAACGGTTTGTTGTCTTACTTTCAAAGGGCGCTAAAGCTCCGGTGGACCTTTGCTCAGCGCGGACCGAAGTGGAACGGACTGGACTTAAGGTTTCTTCGCTGTATTTTGCACAGATTAAGAAGAAATGCGGACTGGATGTGGGAGAGAACTTTAATCTGCCAAAATCAGAGAATGCGAGACAGCCACAATGCACACCGGAGAAGAAAGAAGCGTAAAAAGGACATTCCTGAACCGTAATTATTACGGGTCAAGGGATGTCCTTTTTGGTTGCCTTGGAGTGTTCAAAGGACAAGGTAATGAAGTATTTAGACTGATAAGAATAATATCTATCTTATCTAATCTAGAGATAAGGATGGATAGGATAATTGTACAGATTGAAAAAATCACGTTTTCGTGATACACTTTTCTTAAATCTGTTGGAAAAATGACGGAGGATGACATGGCAGTCAGTTACAAAAAATTATTCCATTTACTGATAGAAAAAAATATGACTAATGCACAGTTGCAACAGGAGGCGGGCTTCTCCGCAAATATCATCACACGGCTGAAACGTAATGGGTATATTTCCCTCGAAAGCGTAGAGAGTATATGCCGTGTTCTGAACTGTGGCGTTGACGATATTCTGGAATTTGTACCAGAGGATAACGGAGGGAAAGAGAATGGTTGATACCAAAAAGGAACAGGAACGTGATGAACTGCACCGTGCAATATGGGCGATTGCAGATGAACTGCGTGGAGCAGTCGATGGTTGGGACTTCAAAAATTATGTTCTTGGCACGATGTTTTATCGCTATATTTCTGAAAACCTGTGTAATTACATAAACAGCGGTGAAATTGATGCAGGTAATACGGAGTTTGATTTTGCAAAAATGCCTGATGAGGATGCAGAAGAAGCAAAAGAAGGACTGGTAGAGGAAAAAGGATTTTTTATCCTTCCGAGTGAACTTTTCTGTAATGTTCGAGACAATGCTGCGAATGATGAAAACTTAAATGAAACACTGGAGCGTGTGTTCCGTCACATCGAGGAATCAGCGAAAGGCAGTGAGGCAGAGAGCGACTTTGCCGGATTATTCGATGACTATGATGTAAACAGCAATAAACTGGGTTCTACGGTTGCAAAGCGTAATGAAAAGCTTGTAAAACTGCTGAATGGCGTAGGTGAAATGAATCTGGGGGATGTGAAAGACCATTCCATTGATGCCTTTGGTGATGCGTATGAGTACCTTATGACTATGTATGCATCAAATGCCGGAAAATCTGGTGGAGAGTTTTTTACTCCTGCAGATGTATCCGAATTACTCACACGTCTTGGAACTGTAGGAAAAACAGAAATCAATAAAGTATATGATCCGGCTTGCGGTTCTGGTTCATTGCTTCTGAAGGCTGAGAAAATTCTTGGAAAGGATGCTATCCGTAACGGTTTTTATGGACAGGAAATCAATATCACAACCTATAACCTGTGCCGTATTAATATGTTTCTCCATGATGTGGGATTTGATAAATTTGATATTGCCTGTGAAGACACATTGCTTAGTCCGCAACATTGGGATGATGAGCCGTTTGAATTGATCGTGTCTAATCCACCGTATTCTATCAAGTGGGCAGGAGACGAAAATCCACTGCTAATCAACGACCCTCGTTTTGCTCCGGCAGGAGTTTTGGCACCAAAGAGCAAAGCGGATATGGCATTTATTATGCACAGCTTGTCATGGCTTGCGTCTAATGGAACTGCTGCCATTGTATGCTTTCCGGGAATTATGTATCGTGGTGGTGCAGAGCAGAAAATCCGCAAATATCTTGTGGACAATAACTATGTGGACTGTATTATTCAGTTGCCGAGTAATCTGTTCTTTGGAACTTCGATTGCAACTTGCATTATGGTGATGAAAAAGAACAAGACAGATAATAAGACGCTGTTTATTGATGCTACAAGCGAGTGCGTGAAGGTTACCAACAATAATAAGCTGACACCGGAAAATATCGAACGCATCGTGGATGTGTTTGCAAAGCGTGAGGAAACTGAACATTTTTCCCATCTGGCAAGTTATGAGGAAGTATCCGAGAACGATTATAATCTGTCAGTCTCCAACTATGTAGAGGCAGAGGATACCAGAGAAAAAATTGACATCGTAAAGCTGAATGCGGAAATCAAAGAAATTGTTGCTCGTGAGCAGGTGCTTCGTGATGAGATTGACAAGATTATCGCAGAAATTGAGGTGGGATGATATGGATAATAATCTGATGGTGTATCAGTCTGTTATTACAGATATAAAGAATATCATAAATACAGGTCAACAGGAAGCGTATGGTGCCGCCAGTAAGGCGATGGTTATGACTTATTGGAATGTAGGAAAAAGAATCGTTGAACAGGAGCAGGCAGGAAAAGAGCATGCCCAGTATGGCAAAAAACTATTAGCTGCACTGTCTGATGAATTGACAAAAGAATATGGAAACGGATACTCTGAACGTAATTTGCGATATTTTAGAAAATTCTACCAATATTTTCCTGACAAAGAGATTTGGAACGCATGCGTTCCAAATTTGAATTGGACGCAATTTCGTAGTCTTTTGCGTGTCTCGGATGAAAATGCACGTATCTGGTATATGAATGAAGCAGCAAAAGAAGGTTGGAGCAGTAGAACACTTGATCGGAATATTTCTACACAATATTATAATCGTCTTTTGCAATCTCCCCAAAAAGAAAACGTGATTGCAGAGATGAAGCAAAAAACAGCAGGTTATCAAAAAAACAGTTTTGAATTACTTAAGAATCCAATTATGGCAGAATTCTTAGGATTTAAGAATGAAGATAGCTATCTGGAAAGTGACCTTGAGGCGGCAATCATATCTCATATACGTGATTTTATTATGGAGATGGGAAGAGGATTTGCATTTGTTGCACGTCAGCAGCACATTGTCACAGAAACGGAGGATTATTATATAGATCTTGTATTTTATAATATCGAGCTTAAATGTTATGTACTGATTGATTTGAAGATGGGGAAAATCACACATCAGGATGTTGGACAGATTGATATGTATGTGCGGATGTATGATGAGTTGAAGTGCAAACCGGGGGATAATCCGACAATCGGTATTCTGCTCTGTTCAGAAACGGATGAAGATATCGCTAGATATTCTGTATTACATGATAATGATCACCTCTTTATGTCAAAGTATCTGACTTGTCTTCCGACAAAAGCGCAGTTGAAAGCTGAGATAGAACGTCAGAAAGAGATTTTCTATATGCAGCACCCAGATGCAGATGAGAATGGTGGTGAGCTGAATGAGTAGATTGGATGAATTGATTGCGGAGCTTTGCCCAGATGGGGTTCATATTCAAAAACTAAAAGATATAACTCTGAAAATATCTGATGGCATGCATAATTTGCCAAAAGGTAGTGCTGAGCAAGGAAGATATCCGATATTGTCTGCTCAAAATATTAATAATGGCATTATTTCGCTGGATACAAATAGATGGGTTGATAAGGATATTTTTGATAGAGAAAACAACAGGACAGATGTTCAAAAAGGAGATGTGTTACTTACAATAGTTGGTGCTATTGGTAGAACAGCAGTTGTGTCCACAGATTTAAAAGCATTGTTTCAAAGGAGTATATGTGTTATTAAACCTAATACAAAGGTAGTTCTTTCGCAGTATTTAAAACACGCATTGGGTTCTAGCAAAATTCAAGCGTATATGCAAGTTAATGCACATGGTGCAGCTCAAAAAGGTTTGTATTTAAAACAAGTTGGAGAGATTAAACTCCCTATACCTCCTCTGGAGGTACAACGTGAAATAGTCCATATTTTGGACTCTTTCACGTTACTTACAGCCGAGCTTACAGCCGAGCTTACAGCCGAGCTTACAGCTCGGAAGAAACAGTATGAATTTTATCGTAATACACTGCTCACATTTGATAACACTATTAAAATTGTTCCATTAGCTGATATTGCTGATATTGGTACTGGTAGTAGTAACACTAATGAAGGGCTTGAAGAAGGCAAATATCCTTTTTATGTCCGCTCACAGGAACCGTTGCGAAAAAACGAATATGAATATGATGAAACCGCCATTATTACTGCTGGTGATGGGGTTGGTGTGGGAAAGGTATTTCATTATATTGAAGGAAAATATGCTTTGCATCAAAGAGCGTACCGGATTCATATAAATACTCCAGATGTATTACCGAGGTATTATTTTCATTATATGAGATCGGCATTCTTACCATATATACAGAAAACTATGTTTCAAGGCTCGGTGGCATCTATTCGAAGACCGATGCTAAATCAATTTCCTGTTCCGGTACCGACATTGGAGGTACAGAAGAGGCTTGTTAATGTTCTTGATAATTTCGAGTCCATTTGCACTGACCTAAATATTGGTTTGCCAGCCGAAATCGAAGCACGCCAGAAGCAATATGAATATTATCGAGATTTGCTCTTGACATTTGCTGAAAAAGGAAGCACGCTATTGACAGACAGACAGACAGACAGACAGACAGACAGACAAAAAATCTATAAG
>ERZ1023701.79-NODE-79-length-36469-cov-12.263580_pt1 | contig 36469 bp, 26 predicted proteins | sample MGYA00380350_ERZ1023701 | MGnify/ENA primary metagenome ERZ1023701 (study PRJEB33179, sample SAMN07449025) | human gut metagenome | biome: Human-gut; feature: Human associated habitat; material: Faeces | host: Homo sapiens | place: India:Kasaragod | collected... | reverse complement strand
CAAAGATAAACAATAATATTGAATTGTTAAAAACACAACAATATTATTTGATCCCATTACACGTCGCCGGGGGCGGCGACGCCACCAAGCAATCACAACAAGCAAAGGGGCCATTATTTTCTTGCCGATGTCTTTTCTTTCTGATAAAGCATCCTCTTCTCGGACGGAAGCCGTAGCTCGTCTTGGAGAATTGGTTCTCATAGATGGGAGTCAGTACTTGGTTGATGATTAGACAATGCTCATGCCGAGCATACAAAAACCCTTCATCGCTGCTCTATGTGCTGGCGATGAAGGGTATTTTTATGATTCCTTACACTGTGTGCTACGCTATTTCACGTATTTCCTGCCGTCCTTCACTACGATTCCCTTGTAGCTCTTGCCCACGCGCTGTCCAGCAAGGTTGTATATGGCTTCACTACCAGTTGCTGCCTTGCTTCCGCCAGCAACAATACTGATGCCGTCGGTTTGTGCCTCTGTATAGAAGAAGCGTGTGATAGGCTGCTCCAGTTTGGGAGTGCAGTCGTCGTTCACGTACGGCCAGTCCTCAGTCTCGGCATATTCGTCGAAGGTGAACTTGTCGCTGAAGTACGTCATTGCCTTCTTCGGCATATCGGGATTACAGAAGAAGTTGAAGTCGAGCGTGTTGCAGCACCCCGTGCCCTCAAACGTGATGGTAAGGAGTAGGTTCTTGTTGCCACTGTAGTTCAGAGGCTTGTCGAACGGAATCTCCAGTTCGCCGTTGCCAATATAGTTATAGAGTTCGCCTGCATACTCCATTCCCGTTACAGCTTCTGTGGCAGCGTTGTAGTCATAGAACATATACAAGCCGGACTTGTCGTCGTAGCCGAAGTTCGTATCGTCAATCTCCTGTGCCCATACCTTCACGGTGCGTGGGTAGGTTTCGTATGCACATTCGTTGTGGAAGATGAAGTTCACCTTGCTTATCGCCTTGCCACCCATCTTGGCAAGCTGCTCCTTGGTGTAGATAATCTGCGAACCGGTCTTGCTGTGGGAGAAGTTCGTCGGTGCGGCAGCCCATGAGTATCCGTGGCCTACGTATACGTTGTCCTCTGTGCCGTCGGCGAGCATCTTGTCGTATTTGCCCAAAGTAACGCTGTTTTCGGGTTCCGGTGTCTTGGTCATCGCGATGTTCTTTGTCATATCCTTGTCCGGAGTGAATATGATGTTCTCCTCGGTGTAGTCTTCGCATCCACCGCAGGTCACCTTCAGCGTGTAAGTCTTGTCGCTCTTCACCACATTGATTACGTATGTTCCCTCTTCACCGGTCGTAGCCTTGTAAACCAACTTGCTGTCGTCGGTAGCTGTAAGTTTCACTATAGCACCGTCTACCGGTTCTCCATCACAGGTCACGGTTCCTGTCATCACCGACGGGTGCTCAATCTTTCTCATAGTAATGTTCTGGGTCTTGGGTTCGCCCGGTGTGAACGTGTAGTTGCTGATGACGTAATCCTCAAAATCGTCAGCCTTGGCGGTGAGGGTATAGGTCTCCTCACTCTTCACGATGCTCACTGTGTATTCACCACTCTCATTGCTTGTGGCAGAATACTCGTTGTTGTCGTTCTTAACAGTGATGACGGCATTCTTCACAGGGATATTGTCGCCAAAGCATAGCACCTTGCCCGAAAGGACAGACGGCACATCCTTCTTGGTCATACTGATATCGAGAGTCTTCTTCTCGTCGGAAGCAAACTTCACCGGCTCTGCTGCCGTGTAGTCCTCGTAGCCCTCTGCCTTAGCGGTGAGGGTGTATTCCTTGCCGATGTTCCCAGCCTCGATGTTCAGGGTGTATTTTCCTTCGGCGCCGGTTTCTGCCTCATACTTCGTCTCGCCGCTTGTCAGCGTTACAGTAGCTCCCGCAATCGGGGTCTCGCCGCATTTCACGGTTCCTGCAAGTTCGGCAGGCTTCACTACAGGCTTTGATGCTTCCTGATAGGTGAACTTGGTGAGCGGCTGCGCCAGTTTGTCGCCATGCGAAATGGAGTAACCGGCGCCTTTGGCGTAAGGCCAGTCTTCCGACTCGTTGTAGTCGGCAAACGTTGTCTTGTCGCTGCATGTAACCATAGCCATCTTGTCGGCTCCAGTGTTGTAGTAGAACTCTATGTCGCTTGATGTGTCTGCCGTGTCGTCGCCGTCGAAGGTTATCGTGACGAGCAGATTCTTGTTGCCGCTATAGGCAAACGGAGAGGTGAATGCAAGTTCCAGCTCGCCGTTCAGACAGTAGTAATCCACAAAATCAGCATCGAAGGCATAGTCGGAGAGAACTTTTGCAGCATCGCCATACTCGAAATACGAGTATGCCTTCTTTTCAGCACTGTATGCAAAGGCGTTATCATCTATCTCCTTCACCCATACGTTCACGGTTCTCGGCAGCGGCTTGAAGGCTCCCTGATTGTAGAAGACAAAGCTCATTCCCTTTATCTCCTTGCCTGCCATCTGTGCCAACTGCTCCTTGGTGTAGATAAACTGAGACCCCGTGTGCTTCACGTAGAACTGTGTCGGTGTAATCATCCACCAACTCCCCTGATAGCATTGGTCTTCGTTCCAGTCGCCTGCAACTACTTCATCGTAATTGCCCAACGATAGGGTATGGTCGTCGGCCATTGCCCATGTTGCTCCCACAGCGAGAAGCAACAGCGTTAGAATATAATTCATTTTTTTCATAATTCTTTATTTTTAATGTTACTAACTCCGTTGTATATTTTATCTATTGGATTAATCGGAAATCACCATTAGATTAATCTGTAATTCCTATTTCAACACTACCTTCTTGCCGTTGTGGATAAACAGTCCCTTCGACGGATTGCTCACACGCTGTCCGGCAAGGTTGTACCAAACGTTGCTGTCTAATATATTGCTTGCAGAAGCGATATTCTGTATGCCAACGGTCTCCGGATTGAGGACTTCTGACGTACGGTTGGTGAGGTCTACCTTCACGAGATCGGTGAACGGACTTACCACGAAAGTGTAGGGCATCGAACCGTTAGGCGTGGTCCAGTCTGCGGCAGAGGCGTAGCAGTCGTAATAGAGCACCTTTGCCGTCGTGTAGCGCGATGGAGTCTGGATGCGGCATGAGGTGATGGAGTCGTTAGTGTCTTTGTCCACGGCATCCACTGCGTCGTTTCCACCCACCATATAGTTGACCACATCACCTTTCTTCAGCGTCTGCTTCACCTGGATGCGATCGAAATAGTCGGGACTTCCGTCCTTGGCTGTGTTGTTGATTACAGAGAAGAAGAGGTCCTTGCATCCGTTGTCGAATTCAAACTCCACGTCGGTAATACCCGTTGTGCCGCCGGCAACTACAGCCTTTGCCGTCTTTATCTCCTTGCCTTTGTCTCCGTGGCTCTCCACTCTTATCTCATCGCCGTTGGTGCAGTAGGCACTGATGATGATTTTGTATTTGCCGTCGTTTCCGCGCAAATCCATATACGGCGAGTATATCAATCCTGCCACCATACTTGCGATATAGGTCGGGAAAGCATAAGCGCTCCACCCGTAGGTCTCGGCATAGCGATAGGCAGAGAGGTCAACGTATTCCTCATCGCCTCCGGCTGGCTCGATAATGCTTCCGAAGGTTATGCCACTGAAATCCTCGTCTGCTATAGTAACCTCGCCGTCGGCAGTAACCTTCTTGCGGTCGTATACAAATACGCAATAGCCATCGGAATTAGGCACAGCGCCCCAGTTCGCAGTGAAGCCGCTTGATGTAATGTCTGTTGCAACTTTTGTTTCTGGCTTATTCAATGTCAGTTGTGCCGATGCCGAAATAGCAAGCGTCAGCATGCAGATAGTCGTGTAAATCTTCTTCATATTGCCTTGTTTTTTTTGAGTTATTATTATGTTTTCTGAATCACATGGGATGTTTATCTCACGATGATTTTCCTTGTTCTGTCCTTATTACCTATTATATATATGCCAGACTTGAGTGAACCGGCACGCTTGCCAACGAGTTTTCCGGTAAGGTCATACACGTTGTCTTCTGCCGAGAAACTATCCTCTGTGTATGGAATCTCACTGACGGCAGTCTCCGCACCCGTGTCCTTGGTCATAAACGAAAATGATATATCGCCCGTTTCGGCATCCTTCTTTATGTTGTATATTGGTTTGCCCATAAGGGTGGAGCCGTCGGCAAGCGCATTGTAGAGCGTCGCGGCTGGCTTGCTGACGTTGGTAAGGCTGTCAAGCACTCCACGCGGGGCCTCCATCGGATATGTGTAATAATAGGTTTCGTTTGTCACACTCCTTATCTTGCTGAACGGAGCCATACGCGGGTGGTCGTTGGTATAGATGCCGTCGTAACCCTGGGCTGGCGTAAAGGTGCCCTTACTGTTCACGATGTTGTTGTCGAACAAAGCCTTGTCGTAGTCCACATGTATGACGAGCAGTCCACCCTCCGGCGTGTATGCGTCCCATCCCCGGTTCTTGTGGTTCTCCAGCAGATAGAACTCGTCGCGGTGATTGTCGTTGTATATGGCGTAAGCCTTGCCCTCATAGTCTTCAAGGTCTTTCATCCCGGTTATGATATCGCCGGCTTTCAGCTCTTCTATATCAAGCCATCCTGCATATGCGCGCTCATAGCTTGTCCATCCTGCCGGACACCAACCTATACCATTCGGTCCATTGTAGCTGCCGCTTGCCAGCAAATCCCAGTCGCCCATAGTCGGTGTGTTGCTGTAGTTCGTGTCATACATGTCGGGAAGCCCCATACAGTGTGAGAACTCGTGGCAGAACACGCCCAGTCCCATCGGTGTGCTGCCCGAACTCTGGTACAGTTCATTGCTGCACGCGTATTGATTTATGAATACTCCATCCAAAGAGAATCCTCCGTTACCATCGTTATTTGCTGTTGCCTCGTCGAGAGTCCAGGCGTTGGGCCATATTGTTCCAGTTGGTCCACCGGTAGCCTGTCCGTAGCCAGCATACAGCACAAACACCTGTTCCACTTCGCCATCGCCGTCCCAGTCGTATTTCGACCAATCGATGTTGTAAGCTGCGTCAGCGTTTTTCACCGCCTCTGTTATGAATTCACCGATATGGTCTGTTCCGCCCATTATCACCGACGGTCCGCCGTAGTATGTTGCCGACTTGCTTACCTTAACCGGACCGATGATGTCGAACGTCAGGTCAAATACGCCACGGCTCATATCCTTGAAATAATCGTGTACGCTTCCTGCTGCACCATACTCGTTGAATCCTTCCTTGTTCAGGACGTTGTCGTAGAACTTCACGATCTGCTCGTCGCTCTTCGAGAACTTCTTGTCACTGAAATACGCAAGAATCACAGGTGCCTTCTTACTGCCACGGAATATGGTTTTGTCATCAATTGATGGCAGGCGGCATAGAGTATTTCTTCCTTTTGAAGCCGGGGCGGCCTTCGCTTGGCGAGCGAAAGACAACCTTTGCCTGGCATTTGCCATTGCTGCCTGCCGCTGAAATGCCATATCAGCAATCTGCACAGCACTTACAGGGGCAAGTTTTCCATCAGCACGCGGAGCAAGTGTCCTGCCGTCGCGCGTTATATAATAATGTGCGTACTCATCACCGACGAGTGTTACCTCCACTGCTGTTCCATCGGAGAGAATCATTTTCTTCCAACTTTTCATTGCCGGAACGGCATTGACTACAGTCGTACCCAGAATGAGCAAAGCCGAAAGGAATAGTTTTTTAATATTGTTCATATAGCTATTCTTTATAGTTATTATTAGAATTATACGAATGTCACACCAATAACAATATGCAATACCTGAAGCTAATGATTTTACAGAAAAGAACGTTTTACACCTTCCGCACCATACTTTTTCTATATTTGCCGACATTTATTATAATATTCTGACTATAGCCATTTGGTATTTGCATACCATCGATACTGTAGATTCTTTTGCATTCTCTTTCGCTAACGGCATTTGGCAATGCAATTCCAGAGACATCAATATTGATACGGAAACTCACGTTGTTGCCTTCCATTTTTATGGCAGTAACAGATTTCCCGAGCTTTTTACCGTCCCATAGATTTGAATTTGGTATTGAAGCATCCGTGAATTCAGTATTGTTCAACAACCCGGGATAGAGATCGCCACTCATCGTTGATTGGTTCCATACGTTATCAGCAGCCATCATCATCACGTGCTGATGGTCTGGAATATCGTTCACTTTGTTGTTGTCCCATATCTGTTCATCGTAATCTATATGCGTTATCATCAGTCCGCGTGCCGGCAGATATGCATCCCAACCTTCCTTTTGCCGGTTCTCCAATACAAAATATTCATCCGGATTCGTCGGCGATGACAGTCTGATGGCTCTGTTGCTTTCTTCGATGGACGAAAGAGTGATATCGCCAGCCACCGTGACATCATCATACATCATCCATCCTACACTGTAACGTTCAAAGCCGCTGTAGTTTGGCGGTGTGTTCCCATTGTTCAGATAGCTGCCGCTCGACATAATATCATAGCAGCCCATGCCATAGCCACCGCTATAGTCAACATCGTAGATATCTGGCAGTCCCAGACAATGTCCGTACTCATGGCAGAAAGTGCCGATGCCACTGAACGATTTGTCGCCACGGTATTCGGCAGAACAAGCATAAAGTCCGATTCTCTTGCCACCCACCTGTTGATTAGCGAACTGAGCACTCGCCTGCAAATTCCACATGTGCGGCCACACTGTATTCTTGTCTCCGCCGTCGGCTTCGCCCAATCCTGCGTATATTACATAAACCATATCCACAATCCCGTTGCTGTCGGCATCATATTTATCCAAGTCCAGTCCTTGCTCTACAGCCTTTTGCACAGCTGAGAAAACCATAGCGTCGGCATGCCTGTCGCTGCCTTTGGCATCGTTGCCGCCGTAGTAGCGATACGGCATATCCAGAGTAACCGGCCCCACAACGTCGAATATAGGAGAAAACTGTCCAGAGGATTGAGTAATAAAATAATCGCGTGCCGATCCCGTTGCCCCATTCTCACAGAATCCCCCCACATTCATTTGGTTATGGATGTATTCCTTTGTATTCGTGAACTTCAAATCATCGAAATTCACGAGGATTATCAGTCCATGTACTTCTCCCGTTGTTGCCGCCTTGCTCAAGCGCATTTTCACATTGCGCCCCTTCTGCTTCCTTGCATCCAATGCCAATACACGGTTCTGCCTCACATACTGGATGCCGGAAGTGGCAACAACCCTTACATAGCCATCGTCATAAATATCCACAGCACGGCCCTGTCCGTCGATATAAGTATGCGAATACTCATCGCCAACCAATGTGAGCACGACCGATGTCCCGTCAGGCTGTGTATAAGTGAAAGGCTTTGGGTTTGCCGGCACTGCATTCATCTGCAATGCAGCAACCCAAGCCATTAATGATATTGCAACCTTTTTCATCTCACAATGACTTTCTTTCCGTTTCTGATATATATGCCGTGTGTCGGAGTGCTGACAGCTTGTCCGCTGAGGTTGCGCCATACGTCGTCTCCTGTGTTACGGCTCACGCTGATACTGTTTATGCCGTCAGTTCCCTTAATTATGATGGCAACATTCCTCGACGCGCTATTGTATGTAGCAGTGAGGACCTCCGTTCCTGCGCCATGTATTATTGCAGTGCCATCACCCTGGATTTCTACAAGACCGTTATTTGCCTTCCACACCACTTTTCCGTTTTCGCCATTACCCAAAGAAACCCTGAAATTCTTTGTCACACTGTCAAGTTTATCCCCGTCAGCCAGTATTACGGGTGTAGCATAAAGCACGGCAATGTCGCTATTCTCAAGTCCATTCATATTCGGGCGCGGCAACATACCATCAGCATACACCCAACTATCGCCCAGTGTCTCTTTTTGCCCTTCACCCAACAATTCGGCAGTGTTCCTCTCCTGTGCAGGTATTGAAACAGAAGAGTGCGCCGTCTGCCTGTCGTAAATAATCTCGCCTATGTCCGTAGGGTTGGCATTTCCAATGCAACCAGAAAAGTCTTCGCTGCTCAACATGCCAAAGTTTGCTATGCGGTGCACCTTGTCGTTCCACATCGGATTGCCGATAGTGCCGGCAATTCTCTTCGAGTTAGAACTTTCCACAAATCCGTAGTTTGCCACATCGCTGATAGTGTTTCCCGTCTGCTGGCCGGAATAGCCTATCACTCCGCCCAAGGCGCACCCATCGCTCGAAACATTACCGTAGTTTGCACAGCAGCTCACTGTTGCCCCCAGCATTGTTCCTTCGGCTTTTGATATGATTCCTCCTATTACGCCGCCCACACACGAGAGCATACTTGCCGACGTTGATTTCACGTCGGCATAGTTGCAGAGATTATACAGCAAGGCTTCATTGGTAGGATTTGCCACGATACCACCCACATAGTTGCAGCCTACAACCGAACCTCTCACCGCGAGGTCATGCACAGCCCCACTCTTCACCGTTCCGAACAGTCCCACATAGTTGTCGGTGGGCATATTTATATTCAGCGTGATGCAATGTCCCCCACCGTCAAAGTCGCCCTTGAAGAAGCCATCATAGCCAATCATTCCCACGAAAGGCTCAGTGATATCCTGTGTCAGTCTGAAGAATTTCCCGTATGTCTGCTGAGTGCCGTCGGCTCCCGGAGTGTCGGTCATATTGCTCAGCTCCTTCAGGTCGTTCACGTTGCTTATCAGATACGGATCGCTTTCCGTTCCCGTTCCGCCGGAGAATGTCTGTGCCACTGCAGCATTGCAGAACAGTATGCTCCAAAATAGTAAAAGCTTTTTCATTTTGTTTAATATTTTTATTATTACTGTTTTTTCAACCGATTGCCCTATAGGCTCAGTGCCATCATGACCTCGTAGCAGTTGCTGCTTCCATTGTGGTATGCTGTGTGCTTCCAGACGGTTGACGTCGTTATAGCCTTGTCGTTCCATATTCTGAATGAATATTCCAGTTCCACGCCAAACTCCGTCTCCCCCTCGTCCATATATCTGTTTATGTCCTGCAGTGTGGCGGAAAGCTGTTCGTTCACGCTGCTGTGAATATCCAAATTTGCCGCCAGGTTCTCTCTACGCCTTATCTCTGCCTTTGCGCTAAACATTTTCTTGCTGTCGCCATAGACAATGCCGGCAGATGTTCCCACATAAAGATCGTTGCTGTCGAATTTATTACCCGATGTATAATGGCTGCTGCAAAACGAAGCGTATGCCATTTCTGGTTCTATGCTTACAGATGCCTTTCCTGACAAGCCTGCAGTCCAGTATCCTCCTGCCTTTATCTCCGCAAGCTTTCCGTCATATTGCTTCCGACTGCCTATCTGCGGATATACGTTTCCGGTTGCATCTCCGAATATGTTGTCAACGCCCCTGCGCCCGGCAATGCTCCCACTCAGCCTGCCACCCCAAGACCAGCTGCCGTAGCCGACAGCTGCGCTCAGCGTATTTATATCCAGTCTGTTCAGCGGCAGACGGTTGAAGTCGGTAAGCACTTTCTCCTTCTGCGTAAACATATATCCGGCAGAAGCCGACCACCCGACAATATCCCTGCTTGCCAGACTTATCTCCGCACCCAGGTTGTAACCCTTGTAGAAGCAGTTGTTGCCCTGACCCGAGAAGCGGGTGAAGTCGTTGCCGATGCCCGTCAGATGATAAACCATCTGTGCACCCAACTCGTTATAGAAAGCCAGCTCGTTTGTCTGCTTGTATTTCCCTGCCGTTGCCGTCAACGCAATGCTGTAGTTGCCGCTGATGCCATAGCCTAATGCCGCTCTTGCGTACAGATCAGCCACAGTATTGCCGGGCCGGGGGTCACGGTCGCGGTATTCCGACAGTGCCCTGTAACCCAGGTTCACGCCATAGCACACACTGCCACAACGCGCTGAGTAGCCACCGTCGAGCCTGTACTCCTCGCTGTTCAGGTCGCCGCCCTTGGCATCGCCCATGACATACGGGTAGAGAAGCAGGAAATCACTCGTTTCGTTCCACGCCACATCATATTTTCTTCCGTTCCGGTATGATGCCTCCCCCCACACCGCACTGTTCGCCCCTATATTCTGGAACGAAGAAGCCTCTATGCCGAACACTCTGCCGCCTCTGCCCAGCTGCGGTATTCGCGCGGCCGCAGCAGGTTCCGCCGTTGCACTGACGGCTACTTCCGACATGGAAGGTGCATGCAGAAAGTTTCTCAGCGCCGGACTGGCAAGTGTTTCCCGTCTGAAACGCATGCGCTCCGAACCATACTCCTGCCTGTTCTGCAATATGCTATCGTTTGCCGATGCCGGCATTGCTGCAGCGGCGAAGACGCTCCCGAGCAGTACTCCTGCCTTTATACTTGTGTTCATAATATGGATAAACTGTTTGTCAGTTTTCTTTCAGCCATCAGTGCTGCATTATTTCTTCATGCCGAACACATGGAACGGATCTGCCTTTACCCTCGGCTCGAAATCCTCCGTAGAGTTGTTCGTGTCCGCCAGTATCGCCCTACTGCCGTCCATTACCACCACCTTGCGCCGCACGCTCTTCCCAAATCGGCTGTCGTCCCAGTTGAACTCTGAATTGTATGTGAACCCACGGTCGAGCGCAGGCGATGTAACTATCCATTGGAATCCAGCCTTGGTGCTCATGTTCACGGCATCCAGTATCCAACTGTTCGGCAACCGATAGCTCGTGCCCGTCATATCGGCTTCGCCTGTCTGTCCCGTAAGATGGTACGTATAGTCGTATATATAATCCACGAGGAATGTCTTCTTGTCGGTGTGCATCCTTGCCAGGGCGTACGACTTGAATCCCTGTGTGTGCGGACTCCACAGTGTCAGTGTGCTGCAATATATCTTTTCCAGATTCGGCACTTTCGGGTTGTCGACGTCCGTGAACTGTGGATTTGTCGATTCGTCATACCATTCGTAGTCGGCAGTGGTCATATCCCATGAGTTCGGGTTTGCCACGGTGTGGTTCAGTGCATTGTCCACTATCAGCAGCTTACCACCCGGCTGCACCGGAACGTCACGTCCGGAACCTGGTATCATATACATTGCCGCCACTGCCATGTCGGTGTTCATGATGTTCGGTTTGTAGTCTTGCTTCATTGTGGTCATGAAATCGCTTTCGGCTATCACGAGCGAGTCGGCGTAGAGCACGTGGTCGGTATTGTTGTATATCACGAAATACTTGTCGGCATAATAGTAGCCGCCCTGCGCGTTTGCCGTTCCGGCACAGAATATTTCCGCCATCACGAAGCCCCGGTATGCAATGTCTTCCGGGTCGGGGGCCGGTTGAGAACTCACTTGCAGCGCGAGGCTTACGGCGGCATTCTCCCTTGAGAGCACCGTTCCGTCGCTGTATGCCGCCACGTCCACTGTCTTTTCCACGAGGTCACTGTTCCTATAGCCCATCTTTCCCGTAGCGCTGATTCTGTAATAGCCGCCAGCCACGTTTTTCAGCGTTACCGCCATATCTTCTGCCACGGGTGCGTTGAACGGCGTTTCCTTGCCGGTGTTGATGTCCGTCAGCGTCAGTTTGATGTCCGTCAGCGTCAGTTCGCCACTGTATCCGGCAGGCTTGGCGAACGTGATTCTTATATCTGCAGGTGTTGTGTCGATCGACGGACCGTCGTCGCTGCTGCATGCTGCGAATGCCATCAGACACACGGCAATGAGCATAAATAGATTTAATGTTTTCATATTGTCTTTCTTTTTAAATTTGTTTCAAATGTTGAAGTTCATTTCCATGCCGAAATACGGCTTGGATGTTCTCCTCACTTTCATGCCGCTGTTTGTGGTATAGTCGGGCATATAGTCGATCATGCGGTTCACAAAGAGTGCAACCTTCATCCATCTGCCGAAATTCTTTGTCACTTTCAGGTTCATAAACATACAGAACGGCACTTTCTGCCTGAGCCACGCTGAATCATTGTATTTGTTCACGAGCCATTGCAGATACACGTCTTGTCTGCTTTCTTCCGTGAAGTCGTATATGTCGCCGTTGCTGTCGATGTATTTCAGCGGCACTCCGCTGGTGCGGATGGATTTCGACGACGTGAACCACATACACTCGGCGGTGAGCGAAAACGACAGGGCGAGTCGCGGTATATAGGTGTCTGCCATGAAGTTGGTGTTCAGCTGCTCGCGCACTGTTCCCGCCGTGTTCTCGTAGTAGCCGATATAGAGGCTGTTCACCGGCGTGCCGTCCACCACGGCTGTGGTGTTGCTGCGAAACATCGGTTCGCTGTTCGTGTAGGTTGTCATAAACCACGCCCCGTTCACGGTCAGCCTCGTCTTCAGCATCTCGAAGCGCTTCGTTGCCACCTGCCATTCGATGCCCTCCTTTATCAGCCTGCTGCCGTTCGTGGTTGTGGTGTATATGCCGAGCTGGCGCTTTTCTGCATACGGCAGACCGATGAGCGACGGTGGCGCACTAAGGCTGCTTCCGTCTATGGCGCTCTCGTCGTAATCCCTGTAGCTGTACGGGCGCACTTTCACGGATGTACGAAAGCCGTCGTCCATACGTTCGCGGAAATAGGTCACGCTTGCCGTGTTGCCGTTCCACTGTGCTCCGAGCCTTACTTCCCATTTGTCGTTTCTTGCCGGTGCAAGCCTGTAGTTCGTGGGGTTGTCGATGTATGTGCGCAGATGTAGACGTCTGAGGTCGGCATTCTGGTTATAATAGTTAAGCTCGATGAGGTCGGTGTATACGAGGTCGGGATAAATCTGGAGCAGCGTAGGAAACTTGCTTTGCCGCCCCCACCCGCCGTTCAGGTCTACAGTCATCGGCATTCCGGCTATGCTGATTTTCGGGAATCTCCATTGCAGGTTGAACCTGGGGTCGAGATATACTTTTCCGCTCATGGCATATTCCCGGGCAAGGTTAGCCATACTGCTTCCGCGCAGCCCTATCTGTGCCGAAAGCAGGTTGCCGCCCACAGGCATACTCAGATTGTCCTGCACAAAGAAGCTCAGCTGGTGCATCGCCGGAATGCTGCTGTATATGCGCGGACGATAGGGCGTACCAGGACTCACGGGCAGCGCCGGGTCGTATTCCTGTCCCCTGCCATAGTTCTTGTCCATCTTCCATTCCATTCCGGCAGTGATGCTCTGCGCCAGCCTGTCGCTGCCCAGGGCGAACTGTGCCTTCAGCTTTGCATACACGTTGAGCGGCCTGCCGTCTACGGTCACGTTCGACACATAGTGATAAGGCAGGTACGTGCCGTCGTGCTCGCCTTCCTCCAGCGATGTGGACGCTGCAATGTCGCGGCTCAGGCTTATGCTCTTCTGCTGTTCTATCCTGCTCCACTCGTAGGCAGCTGCCACGTCGAGGCTGACTGACTTGAAGAATGATTCGCTGCCAGACGTAAGCAGCACGGAATGGCTCATGCTGAGCCGGTTGTACGTAGATTTATACGTGTCGTCTCTCTGCTTCAGTATTTCCGGATCGTGCTTTTCATCGTCGAACGAGCCTGTGTAGTCGGTGTTGCTGCGCCAGCTCAGCCGTGCGGTGCCCAGCTGCCACGTGTCTTGCATACGAGCGGATGCCGTCAGCCGCTTGTAGTTGTTCATCGGATTGCGTGGGTCTGCCTTGGCGTCGAGATAGTCCATGCCGAGGTTCATTACAAAGCTGCCAAACTGCATTCCCTTGCCTGCATACAGCAGCTTGCTGTAGGAGTCGGTCTTGAAGCGCGCCTCGAACGGTGTGGCTTTCAGCTTGCGCTTGATGAGCACCACGCCACTTGTCATATCGCCGTACTCCACCGGTGCTATGCCTCGTATCACTTCCACGCTCTCTATGTTGTCGGTAGGTATGCTCCGCATGTCCACGCCGCTTGTGGTGTGGTTTCTGCCTGCATCAGGGTCGCCGGCACTGCTGCTCGATGCCTGCTTCACTGTCTGCATATTGGCATTGCTGTTCATCGGGATGCCGTCGGCCACGAACACTGTTCCCATGGAACTGATGTCGTAGTTGCTGCCTCCGCTTCCTGCCTGTCTCAGTTTTATACTGTTGGCGTTGGTCAGGTCGGGCAGCTGTGTCGTTCCGCCCGGCAGCAGCGAGAGAAGGTCGGTGAAGCTCGACGGCTGCAGATGTTCTATTGCCTTGCGGTCGATGACCGACGATGTGGTGATGCCCTGCGACTCGTGTGCCGTCACCACCACCTCATTCAGCATATGGTTGTCCTGCTTCAACCGCAGCGTAAGGGTTGCGGTTTCCCCGTTCCGGCTGGTGTATGTCTGTGTCAGTGTGTGGTAGCCCAGGTATGACACACTGACGGTGTATCTGCCGGAACCGACGCCATGGAACATGAAGTTTCCCGAAATGTCGCTCACGGTGGTGTGTTTTCTGTTGTGCTCATCGGTGATTATCACCGTTGCATAGGGCACAGCATCATTGTTTGCGGCATCCACTACATGTCCGCAAATATTGTCGGCAGCGGCAGCAAGGCTTGCTGCGAGCATCGATAATGTCAGTATGTTTCTTTTATCAGTCACTTGATTTGCATTTTGCATATTGCGCTGCAAAATTATTAATAGGCAGAAGAAAGTGCAATACCTAAAATAAGCGATTTTTCGACCTCTCACACCACCGTACATGCGGTTCCGCATACGGCAATATGACTATTAGCTATATGCCAATAACCCTTACGAGTATTACCGGCATGGCTAAAGATGAGGTAGAGCGATTGTGTAAGCAATAAAACAATTGTATCTGCCAATCTGCCATTCCACGCCCTATAACCTCGTAAACAACTGACTATCAATAAAATAATAGGCTGGCACATTGCTTCTATGGAAGCCAATGTACCAGTCTATCTGACATTTTAGAGGAACCGATGTACCAGGTAGGAACGTCCTACCCAACCCTCTTAACCCAGTATTTAGCGCACACTTCAAATCTCTTTCGGCGCATGCCATCCATATTGGCAAGCTTACGTCCGAAGGACATGAGGCTCGTAACCTTGAGCGACGTGCCAACCTTTTGCTTGATGACATCAAAAATCTCCGCTGCCGACAGCCATTCGGCAGCCTTGTCGTCGTAGTTGTCCACAGGCGTGAAGAACATTCGGAAGTATTGCTCGGCAGGTTCCAAAATCTCGTAGCGTCGGTTCCACTGCATTATCTGCTGCGTCTCCGCCTTATTGAACCACGAGCGCTCGCCATGTCGCAGCATCTGCAGAGCCTGGGCAAATATCTGCCGGTGGTTGGGCATCCGGCTCACGTCGATAGGCTCCGTCAGCTCTATGCCGATAAAGCGTCGGTTGCCCGAAGGATCGGCAAGGATGTCGGTCATGTTGCTTGTGGCGATGAAGGAAGCCCGGCGCGGCAGGTCTTCCTGACGGTCGCCATACGGACGCTTCGCCTTGACAGTGGGCAACTGGATGATGTTCTTGAGGAATCCTTGCTGCAGACGTGGCGAAATCTGGTTGAACTCGTCGATGTTTATCAGCAGTTGCTGCGTCATGGCGAGCATCACCTGTCGGCGTTGTCCGAGGTCGAGACTGTCGGTGTAGCCCCACTTCAGTTCTTCGGGCAGCAGACGGCGGCAGAAAGTACTCTTGTTGAATCCCTGCGGCGATATAAGCAGAGGTGCCACACTGTTGCCGTACACACGTCCGGGCGTGTTCTGCCACTGGCTCACCATGGCAAGCAGCCACGTTTTAAACCACTGCTTCCACAGCGGGGCGTCGGTGTGCACGGTAGCGGCGAGGTCGGCAATGTGGTCGTGCCCGTCCCATACGCCTTCGCACTGGGCAAGATAGTTGCCTATAGGGTCGAAGGAGCGTATGTAGTCGGAGTCGATATAGTTGGCTATATCGTTCTTGCTCACCTCTATGCCCTCGCGCTGCACCTCAAGTGTGATGCGTCGTCGTGAGCGCGGATCGAGCGGAACGAACGATTCGGCAGCACTTGCGGTGGCGCGATACTCCGTACAACTGGTGATGCAGTTGTAGCGGAAGGCATAGTGGGAGTTGAGATAGTCAATCATTCGTACTATTGGATTGACTGTGTTTGTGTGTTTTTCGGTCATAGCATTAAATTTTTTGTTGTTTTGTAATGATGTTATCTGTACTTTATAATAAGGTTACGGCTGCTTTGTAATCGGGTTATGGTTGCTTTGTAATCGTGTTGTAGGGTCTTGGCAACGAACGATGTACGGCTTCGGCTTATAGGAGGTCGATTTCTTCTTGCGAGAAGTCGAACTCGACATTAGTGTACCCAAACCTTTTGAAGAGTTGCTTGATCCACTCTTGTTGTTCGGGTGAAAGGTGCCGCCTGCCGTGATGGTAGTTGTAATAGCTGCCGTTGCCTCCGAGGTAGTGCTTTATGAGCGAGCGCAAGAGGGGTGCGTCCTTCGCCTTAACCTCGTCGAACATTGTGCCGAATCCCCATGCCGTGTGTATCATCTGCAGTTGCTTGAAGTGTGGGCAGGTGGCGTCCTGCCTTAGAGCTGTGGGGTATACTGTATAGCCTGTGGTCTGTCCTTTCTGTATGGCGCAGGTTGAGCGGTAGCGCACACAATCGTCCTTGCGCGGACAGTTGGCATTGAAGCAGTATAGCCACGAGCTTGGGATGGGACTGCCGCTGATGGCGGCATTAGATATTAATGTTTTATCCATTAGTTTTTATAATTTTGAAGTAAAACTTTTTCTGGGTGCAAAATTACAATGTTGCGCAGCGGATGTCAATAGTTTGGCGGATTTTTTTATTGTAGGTTGTATAGATTATGGCGGATAGGCTGGCACATAAGGCCGATTTCACGGCGATGTAACAGCCACGCTTTGTATTGAAAATCAGACACTTGCGACATTAAAAGGCAGCAAATGCCACTTTGCCACTTGAATACAAAAAATAAATCAATAGTGATGTATATATAAAAAACCTCTTCCCCCTCGCTCGGCAAGCCGAGCGAGGGGGAAGAGTAGTATTGGAGAGTGTGCCGTTCCATAAGAGGGCTGAACGCAAGCGGCGAGTGTTGGGCTGCAAGCCCAACCAAACTCATGTTCTCATATACCCAAGCTGCTTACACCCGTCCTTTTGTTCTTCTGTTCTTATGTCTTAAAATATACACCCGTCCTCTTGTCCTATGATTACACGTCCATTAACGAACCATAAATATTACACGAACATCAGGACGCCAATCCCTTATTATTACATCTCCTTTTCGCGATAAATAACGTTGTTGGCACCACTCGTAATCTTTAGAGCCTCCGGGTGCTCCTTGATAAACGAGTCGATATGGCGTACGCGCTTGCTCTCAAGAATCTCGTCGACAGCAATAAGGATGCCCGTCTCCTCCACATCGCCAAAGCCGTAGTTGATGGCTGTGCCGAAGAGCTTCATCGTAGGCGACAGCGACATGTAGGCGTTGACAAGCGGCGGGATGTTGTAGCCCAAGGCACGCACCTCGCGGTTGAGTATGAGGTAGTCTTTCTTGAAGTCGTCCTCGCAGAACAGCTTCTTCAGTTCGTCCTCAGGTGTCTCTATCTTAAGCGGCTTGAGCGGGATTATAAGGTTCTCCTTGTCGTCGAAGTGCTTCTTGAGGAAGTAAAGTATCATGTCTCTGCCTCGGCGGATGTAGGATGGATACATCGTCATCTTGCCGAAGAAGTAGCGCACGTTAGGCTTTATTACGGTAAGGGCACCCAGTCCGTCCCAAAGGTTGTCGAGAGCGAAGAGGCTCTTGGAGCCACGGCGTGTGCTCTGATACTCAAGTGTCACGAACGAGCGTCCCAGCTCTACTGTGTAGGGCATATACTCCTTAAGAAACTTGTCGGAGAAGTGGAACATGTGGCTTGTGGCAAGCTTAGGCTGCCCGTTGTCGTCGAGTTCCCAGTCTTGTCCCAGCAGATATCGGTAGCCACCAATTATCTCCTCGGCTTCGGGGTTCCACACGATGAGCTGCTTGTAGCAGTTGTCGCACGTGTCAAACTCGTCTATATCCAACGGCTTGCCGGTGCCGCCTCCCGCCTCGCGGAATGCTATCTCGCGCAAGCGTCCTATCTCGCGCATCACGTTGGGCGCATTGTGTGCCGTGATGACGTATATCTCGTTGTGGCTTTTGTTGGTCATACGGAGCTGGCGCTCTGGTGTAAGCTCGCTCTTCAACAGCTCTTTACTGACCGGTTCAATTATTGGCTCTTCCATGTTGTCTTCTTCGAATATGTCTACAGGCCATACGGCCCTATTTTATCTTTTAAGTTTCTTGCTTTTTACTCTTTTATCTTTTTACCCTTTTACCTTTCCTGGCAAGTCGTACACAACGTCCTCCACCCACTGTGCCCACTGCTGCGGCGTGCGGCTTCGGTCGAATGTTTGCCATGGTATCGGCTTGCCTATATGTATAGTGAAATGCTTGCCCACATTGCGGTACATCTCGTCCACGAGGAATATCATGGCAAGATTGAACGGTAGGAAACGGTCGCTGAACTTGGCTATGCGATAGAAGCGAGCCGAGTTGGTTCCACTGAAATGAATGGGTACGATATCGCGCTGACACTCCACGCTCTTCTTGATAAACGTCTTTGTCCACGGTATATCGTGTATAGAGCCGTCGGGCTGGCGACGACTGTTAAGCCCAGCCGGGAACATCAGCATATGATTGTCGCTCTTGAAACCAGCCTCAACCATACGCGGAAAGTCGCGACTGTTGCGTCCTGTCTTGTTGATACCTATACAAACGGGAGCAAGACCAGGCAAGTTCATAAGCAGATCGTTGACAAGATAGCGGAAATGCCCATCGTAATGACGACCTATTATAGCACCGAGCGCAACACCATCCTGTCCTCCAAGCGGATGATTGGACACAAAAGTATAAAGACGCCCATCGTCCTTGGATGGCAAATTCTCCTTGCCCACTATCTCAATATCCATCTTAAGATAGCGCACGCAAGCCTCGAGCCAATCCACACCCGTAAGGTTGCGGCTGTCCCATATAAACTTGTTCACCTGGTCCTGGTGAATAATGCGCTTGAGCCATGACGTAAGCACCCCAGGTACATAACGTGCCTTTGGACCCATCTTGCTGCTGAGTATCTTGTCAATGTCGATTGTATGCTCTGAAATTTCGTTCATCTTGACCTGAAAAATGCTATTTGGGTACAAAAGTAACACATCTTTTTCAGATACATTCCATTTAACACAAGAAATATATCTTTTTAATAATTTTGATACCTAAATGTAGACTCGTATGCGGATTTTTATGTACCTTTACACCCAAATACGCTTATTAATAATGTATAAGGACAATATAGAACATACAACCAGCATAAAGACCGCCGAAGGTTACCACGTACCTGTGCTTCTTGGCGAAAGCATAGACGGGCTCAACCTAAAACCAGGCGGCATATATGTAGACGTGACATTCGGCGGAGGCGGACACTCAAGAGAGATTCTATCACGACTCGCCCCCGACGCTCATCTCTACAGCTTTGACCAGGATGCAGATGCCGAGCAGAACATTGGGGAACCCGACGACAGATTCACCTTTGTAAGAAGCAACTTCAGATACCTAAAGAACTGGATGCGCTACTATGGTGTGGAGCACATAGATGGTCTGCTTGCCGACCTTGGCGTATCGTCGCACCACTTTGACGATGCTGAGCGAGGTTTCTCATTCCGATTCGACGCGCCATTAGACATGCGAATGAACAAGCGTGCCGGACAAACAGCTGCCGATATTGTCAATACTTACGACGAGACAAAACTGGCAGACGTTTTCTACATATATGGCGAGATGAAGAACTCAAGACGCATTGCGGCTGCCGTTGCCAAGGCAAGACAAGCCAAGGAGATTAAGACAACGAGCGACTTTCTTGCTGCCGTGGAGCCTTTATTCCGTAAGGAACGCGAGAAAAAGGAGATGGCTAAGCTGTTCCAAGCATTACGCATCGAGGTTAATCATGAGATGGACGCGCTAAAGGAAATGCTGGCATCGGCTACAGAACTGCTGACACCCGGCGGACGTCTATCGGTAATAACCTACCACTCGCTTGAAGACCGCATCGTAAAGAACTATATGAAGGCGGGCAATGCGGAAGGCAAGGTAGACCAAGACTTCTTCGGACGAACAAACACGCCATTCAAGACAGTGGGCAAGCTTATAATTCCTACTGATGAGGAGCAAGAGCGCAACCCACGAAGCCGAAGCGCAAAACTGCGTATAGCTGAGAAAAAATAAACATTATGGAGACTGAAAAGAATCAACCAGACGCACGACTCATCCTCGAACATCTTGAGGAAAAGGCCGATAAGGATACCGAACGGGAGGCGCCATCGCTTAAGACCATCATACGAGAGCAAGCCACTGAGGAGGACATGCCCTTTGCCAAGAACCTTACACTGCGCAAGATTCTGGGCGGTGACATACTGAGCGCTAACGTCATAAGACAGCAAATATGGCTGATACTGCTAATATCGCTATTTATCGTGGTATACATATCCAACAGATACAAGTGCCAGCAGGACCTTATACGCATAAGTTCCCTGACCGAACAACTTAAGGACGCCAAATACAGAGCACTGTCGTCAAGCAGCGACCTGACACAAATGACACGCGAGAGCAAGGTGCTTGAGCAACTTAAAACCTGCCAGGACAGTACATTGCAGATAGCAACTCAGCCACCATACATAATTAATGTTCCAAACACAGAAGAAAAATGAGCAAGTTTGACAGCAAGAAAGCAATGCCAAGATTCAGTTTCATAGCTATACTTATGACGCTGATAGCTGTCGCCGTACTGGGCAAGACTATGTACATCATGACTGCCAAGCACGACTTCTGGATGCAAGTGGCCGACCGTGTGAAGGTGGACAGCCTAAGCACACCACCGGTACGCGGCAACATTCTAAGCTGCGACGGACAATTAATGGCATCGTCGTTGCCACAATATAAATTGTTTGTCGACTTCAGAGCCATACACACAGCAGATAAAGACTCGCTGTTTGAGGTAAAACTCGATTCTATATGCGACGGACTGAACGCTATATTCCCCGAACGCTCGGCTGCCGAGTTCAAGGAACATCTACTTGAGGGATATCAAAAGCAGAAAGCCCACTGGCCTATATGGCCAAGACGTGTGAACTACAGCACCTATTCGGAGGTAAAACGTTTGCCTATATTCTGTTTGAAGAAGAATCGCGGCGGATTCCACACCGAGGAGTTCAATGCACGCAAGCAGGCATACGGCTCGCTGGCTCTGCGAACAATAGGCAAGATGTTCGGCGAGATAGACTCGGCACAATGCGGACTGGAGCTATCGTACGACTCGCTGCTTAGAGGCGAGAACGGTATAAGCCACGGTAAGAAGGTACTAAACAAATTTCTATACCTTACAGACCGTGCACCAGTAGACGGTGCTGACATCGTAACTACAATCGACGTATCGATGCAAGACCTTGCCGAACGTGCCCTACTCAACGAGTTGTACAAGATTAACGCCAACGTAGGTGTGGCCATCGTTATGGAGGTTAAGACGGGAGACGTCAAGGCTATAGTAAACATGACAAAGTGTGCCGACGGCACATATAATGAGATAAAAAACCATGCTGTAAGCGATTTGCTTGAACCTGGTTCTGTATTCAAGACCGCCTCTATAATGGTAGCACTTGACGATGGTGTGGTAGACACCACTGCCTACGTAGATACGGGATGCGGTGTATGGCCAATGTATGGTCGGGAAATGAAGGACCACAACTGGCGACGCGGAGGATACGGTATGCTAAAACTGCCGCAAACGTTGTGGGTAAGTTCCAACATCGGTGTGAGTAGAATAATTGACGACCACTACCACAACACTCCGGAGAAGTATGTTGAAGGTATCAGACGACTGGGCCTTGCAGACGACCTACACCTACCAATACCGGGCTACTCGCCGGCAAGAATACGTATGCCGAAGAAAGACTCAAGAGGCAAACAATACGTAAACTGGAGCAAGACCACACTACCATGGATGAGTATAGGCTACGAAACGCAAGTACCACCTATATCAACCTTGACCTTCTACAACGCCATAGCCAACGGCGGCAAGATGATGCGCCCAAGATTTGTAAAAGAGGTGCGCAAGAACGGCCAGGTTGTAGAGACATTTGCGCCAGTGGTAATGCGAGAGCAGATAGCCCAGCCTACAACAATAAAGAAGATAACGCACATCCTAGAGCAAGTGGTGAGCGTAGGACTAGGAAAGAAAGCTGGTTCGCCATCGTTCCTTGTTGCAGGCAAAACTGGTACGGCACAGATATCAAAAGGTGCGGCGGGATATAAGAGCGGACAGATGAACTACCTATTGTCGTTTGCAGGATTCTTCCCCGCTTATGAGCCACGCTACAGTTGCATCGTTTGTATACAGAAGTCGGGACTACCTGCATCGGGAGGCGGAATGAGTGGAGTTGTGTTCCACGATATAGCCGAAGGCATTATGGCTCAGAGCTTAAAGCTTGAGGCTATCGACGCACGCGACTCGCTGTCCATCCTTATACCACAAGTAAAGAATGGTAATATACTGGCAGCCGACTATGTGCTTACACACTTAGGCTTTGAGCCTCGCGCTGACTGGACAGGATCTTATGCCAACGGCAACCCGATATGGGGACGCGCAACAGAGACAAATGGGAAAACCATCAATCTACAACGCGAGCCATTAGGCGAACACTCACAAATGCCGGATGTGCATGGTATGGGAGCACGCGATGCCGTATATCTTATCGAAAGCCGCGGACTGAAAGTGAAGCTACACGGACGAGGCAAGGTGGTGGAACAGAGCATCGGTCCAGGAAGCAAGATTGCCAAAGGAATGACTTGTGTACTGCGACTCGCCTAAGGCGAAGGAAATGTAACAATGTAATAAAAGACATAAAATATAATTCTAAATAATAGAAATGAAACTTAAGGAATTGCTCAAAGACATCCCCGTAATTGCTATAATAGGCAGCGAGGATGTTGAAATCACAGACGTGAACATCGACTCACGCCGTATCAAAGATGGCCATCTCTTCATAGCAATGAAGGGAACGCAGGTAGACGGTCACAAGTTTGTGCCCAAGGCAATTGAGCTTGGAGCAAAGGCTGTGATGTGCGAGGACATGCCTGAAGAAAAAGCCGAGGGCGTGACATATGTCCAGGTGGAGTCGACAGAAGATGTTGTGGGCAAGGTTGCCACAACATTCCACGGCAACCCATCTACAAAGCTAAAGCTTGTGGGCGTAACTGGAACCAACGGCAAGACCACTATCGCCACCTTATTATATAATATGTTTACAAAGATGGGGCACAAGTGTGGCTTGCTGTCTACCGTATGCAATTATATCATAGACGAGGCAATACCAGCCGACCACACCACTCCGGACCCAATAGAGCTTAACCGCCTGCTCGACCGCATGGTACAAGCAGGATGCGAGTATGCCTTTATGGAATGCTCGTCACACGCCATTGCACAGAAGCGCATTGGCGGACTGACCTTTGCGGGTGGCATATTCACCAATCTTACACGCGACCATCTCGACTATCACAAGACATTCGAGAACTACCGCAATGCCAAGAAGGCCTTCTTCGACTCGCTGCCTAAGACTGCCTTTGCCATAACTAACGCCGACGACAAGAACGGCATGGTGATGGTACAGAACACTAAGGCAACTGTAAAGACATACTCAATACGCACTGTGGCCGACTTCAAGGCCCGCATTATAGAGTGCCACTTTGAGGGCATGTACCTTGAGATGGACGGACACGAGGTAGGTGTACAGTTTATTGGCAAATTCAATGTAAGCAACCTGTTGGCCGTATATGCAGCTGCCGTAATGTTGGGCAAGTCGCCCGAGGATGTGCTGGTGGTAATGAGCACATTGCATAGCGTAAGCGGACGCCTTGAACCTATACACTCACCTGAAGGATACACAGCCGTAGTAGACTATGCACATACACCGGATGCTTTGGAGAATGTACTCAACGCCATACATGAGGTTCTCGACGGCAAAGGACACGTAATAACAGTATGTGGTGCAGGTGGCAACCGCGACAAAGGCAAGCGACCACTTATGGCACAAGAGGCTGTAAAACAGAGTGACAAAGTGATTATCACAAGCGACAATCCACGTTTTGAGGAGCCACAAGATATCATCAACGACATGCTTGCCGGACTAAACGCGCAGCAGATGAAGAAAGTTATCTCTATAGTGGACCGCCGCGAGGCTATACGCACAGCCTGCATGATGGCACAGAAGGGCGACGTAATACTCATTGCCGGCAAGGGTCACGAGAATTATCAAGAGATTAAGGGCGTGAAGCACCACTTCGACGACCATGAGGTTGTAAAGGAATGTTTTAAGAATTAAGAATTAAGAGTTACGAATTAGGAGTTGTCGGCTAAGCCGATTAGGAGTTTTTGAGTTTTGAATTTTGAATTTTGAATTTTGAATTGTCGGCTACGCCGATTAGGAATTATTTAATTTTGAATTCAAAACTCAACATTGCCAAAGGCAACAATTCAAAACTCAAAACTCAAAACTCAAAACTCAAAACTCAAAATTCAACATTGCCAAAGGCAACAATTCAAAACTCAAAACTCAAAATTCAAAACTCAAGATGTTATACTATCTTTTCCGCTTCCTCGAACAATACGGCATAAGCGGCTCACACATGTGGGGCTACATATCATTCCGTTCGTTGTTAGCACTCATCCTCTCGCTCATTATCTCGGCATGGTTCGGCGAGAGATTTATCAAGTATCTAAAAAGCAAACAAATAACCGAGACACAGCGCGACGCAAGTATTGACCCGTTCGGTGTAAAGAAAATAGGTGTGCCATCAATGGGTGGCATCATTATTATTGTGGCTATACTTGTGCCTGTACTGCTGCTTGGCCGTCTACGCAACATATACCTGTTGCTTATGATTGTCACAACAGTATGGTTGGGATTTCTCGGCGGTATGGACGATTTTATCAAAATATTCCGCCGCAACAAAGAGGGACTTAAGGGCAAGTACAAGATTGTTGGTCAGATAGGTATCGGACTTATTGTAGGTCTAACCCTGTGGGCATCGCCAGATGTCAAGATGAACGAGAATCTTGCCTACGAAAAGCAAGGCCACGAAATAGTGGTAAAACATAGAGCAGAAGCACGTAAATCGCTAAAGACAACCATTCCATTTGTAAAGGGCCACAACCTTGACTACTCGCGTATAACAAGCATATTCGGCGAGCACCGCGTAGCAGCCGGCTGGATATTGTTTGTAATTATGACCATATTCGTGGTGACTGCCGTAAGCAATGGTGCCAACCTAAACGACGGTATGGATGGCATGTGCGCAGGCAACTCAGCCATTATAGGTGTGGCATTGGGCATATTGGCATATGTAAGCTCGCACATCGAGTATGCCAGCTACCTCAACATCATGTACATACCGGGATCGGAAGAACTGGTAGTGTTCCTATGCGCATTCATTGGCGCACTGATAGGCTTCCTGTGGTACAATGCCTACCCAGCACAAGTATTTATGGGCGATACAGGCTCGCTTACCATTGGCGGTATCATTGCCGTTACAGCAATTATCATACACAAGGAGCTTATGCTCCCTATATTATGCGGCATCTTCTTTGTAGAGAGCCTCAGCGTTATATTGCAGGTTTACTACTACAAACTTGGCAAACGACACGGCGTAAAGCAGCGCATATTTAAGCGCACACCTATACACGACAACTTCCGCACACAGCAGTCGCAACTCGACCCTGAATGCAAATATCTAATAAAGAAGCCAAAAGGTGCCATCCACGAGTCGAAGATTACAATACGTTTCTGGATAACCACCATCATATTGGCGGCTCTCACAATAATAACACTAAAAATAAGATAACAAATATCTCTCCCCCATTATCGGGGAGTGGCCAATAAACAATAATATGAAAAAGATTGTTATTCTCGGCGCCGGCGAGAGTGGTGCCGGAGCTGCCGTACTGGCAAAGAAAGAAGGCTTTGACGTGTTCGTTAGTGACATGTCGGCCATTAAAGACAAATACAAGAAAATGCTTAACGACCACAATATAGAGTGGGAGGAAAAGCAGCACACCGAGGCTAAGATTCTCGCAGCTGACGAGATAATAAAGAGTCCTGGCATACCCAAAGAGGCTCCTATGGTTAAGAAAGCCACAGACAAGGGCATACATATCATCAGCGAAATTGAGTTTGCAGGACGATACACTAACTCGAAGATGATATGCATAACCGGCTCAAATGGCAAGACAACAACAACATCACTCATATACCACATATTCAAAACTGCGGGATATGACGCCGGGCTTGCCGGAAACATAGGTCGCTCGCTTGCATTGCAGGTAGCTGAGGATCCACACGAATATTATATCATTGAGTTAAGCTCGTTCCAGCTGGACAATATGTACGACTTTCATGCCAACATTGCCATACTGCTGAATATAACGCCCGACCACCTCGACCGCTACGACTATTGTATGCAGAATTATGTGGACGCCAAAATGCGCATTATTCAGAACCAAACAAACGACGACTCATTCATCTACTGGAACGACGACCCTGTTATTAAGCGCGAGCTGGAGAAGTATGACATAAAGGCAATACAGTATCCTTTCTCCGAACTGAAAGAAAAGGGATCTATAGGCTACATTGAAGAAGGAAGCTACAAGATAGAGAAGCCCACTCCATTCAATATGGAACAGGAAGAACTGTCGCTTACAGGCAAGCATAACATATACAACTCGCTTGCTGCAGGCATTGCCGGCAACATCACAGGTATCAAGAAAGACGTGATACGACAGAGTCTTAGCGACTTCCCTGGCGTTGAGCATAGACTGGAAAAGGTGTGCAAGGTAGGTGGCGTGCAATATATCAACGACTCAAAAGCCACCAACGTTGACGCTTGCTGGTATGCCCTTGAGAGTATGAAGACCCCTACAATCCTAATAATTGGAGGCAAGGACAAAGGCAACGACTATAACGAGATTAAGCAACTGGTAAAGCAAAAATGCAAGGCGCTTGTGTTCCTTGGAGCAGACAACACCAAGCTGCACAACTTCTTCGATGAGATGGGCATAACAATACGCGACACTCATTCGATGAAAGACTGCGTGGCTGCATGCTACGAACTTGCGCAACCTGGCGACACCGTACTTCTAAGCCCATGTTGTGCCAGCTTCGACCTGTTCAAGAACATGGAAGATCGTGGCGAACAGTTTAAGACATTAGTAAGAAGTCTGTAAAAACAAGAGATGATAAACAAGACATTAGGCAACATCTTCAAAGGCGACAAGGTAATATGGATGGTTTTCTTCTTTCTATGCCTTATCAGCGTCATTGAGGTATACTCGGCATCGGCACAGCTCACCTACCGCGCAAGCAGCTATATTGCGCCTATGTTTAAACACATAGGACTGTTGGCGTTGGGTGTGCTAGCCACAGTATTGACACTCAATGTCAAGTGCCGCTACTTCAAGTTGCTCACCACCCCATTACTCGGACTGTCGTTCGTTATGCTTATCTGTGTATTCTTTGTGGGAGATTCTACCAATGGAGCGCAAAGATGGATGGGCATCGGAGGCATACAGTTTCAGCCTTCAGAAATAGCAAAAGGCGCCATGGTGCTTGCTACGGCACAGATTCTGAGTAATCTGCAGACAGAGAACGGAGCCGACAAGAACGCTTTCAGGTACATACTAACTGTAAGTTTTTTCATAGTAACGCCTATAATGTTTGAGAACTTGTCAACCGCTATGCTTCTTTGCATCGTCATATTCATGATGATGCTTATAGGACGTGTGCCTATGCGACAGCTTGGTAAACTGCTAGGATTCACCCTTCTATCTGCCGCCATACTTGTAGGAGCCATCTTGACCTTGGGTAAAGACAACACACAAGATCAGCTGACTGAAGGCAAGCAGCTAACCGAACAGGTAAAGGCGGAGCCCAAGGACAAGAATATGGTGGAGAAGGTATTCCACCGCTTCGACACATGGAAGGCGCGTATAGACAAGTTTCTTGTACACAAGCAGCTTACGCCAAAAGACATCGATCTCGACAAAGATGCGCAGGTGGCTCATGCCAACATTGCCATTGCCTCGGCAAACGTGGCAGGCAAAGGACCAGGAAATTCGGAGGAATGCAACTTTATCCCACAAGCCTACTCCGATTTTATCTTTGCCATCATCATCGAGGAAATGGGAATAGAGGGTGCCTTCTGCGTGGCAATGCTTTACATTATCCTACTATTTAGGACTGGACGCATAGCAAGCAGATGCGAAAACAATTTCCCCGCCCTACTGGCAATGGGTCTTGCCTTGCTGCTTGTAACACAGGCACTATTTAACATGTGTGTGGCTGTGGGTTTGGCTCCTGTAACTGGTCAGCCACTACCACTTATAAGCAAGGGCGGAACATCGAGCATTATCAACTGCATATACATTGGAGTGATATTGAGCATAAGCCGTTCGGCACAGAAAAAGCCTGAAATAATAGAAGAAACAAACATTCCTCAGTCGGCTTTAAAACAAAAATAGCCAACGGTTAAATAAAAGGAAGCACAATAATCGGCTTTATCAGAAAAAATGATTAATTTTGTGAATTGAAAAAGTCAATAAAACGCGAGCAAATGGAAAATGAACTAAGAGTCATCGTCAGTGGCGGAGGTACCGGTGGACACATATTCCCGGCTGTCTCTATAGCCAACGCAATAAAGTCTAAACGTCCCGACGCAAAGATATTGTTTGTTGGAGCAATAGGCAGAATGGAAATGCAACGCGTACCAGCGGCAGGCTACAAGATAGTAGGTCTGCCTGTACGTGGTTTTAAACGACCACTTTGGTCGCCTTCCAACATAGGCGTGGCTTTAGACTTCTTCAAAAGCAAGCATATGGTACGCAAAACCATCAAGGAATTTGCTCCTGATGTGGCTGTAGGCGTAGGCGGATATGCTAGCGCAGCAACCCTAGACGCTGCAAACGCTATGGGTATACCAACGCTCATACAAGAACAAAACTCGTATGCCGGCGTAACCAACAAACATCTTGCACCTAAAGCATGCAAGATATGCGTTGCCTATGAAGGAATGGAACGTTTCTTCCCTGCCAACCGCATAATAATAACGGGCAATCCTGTACGCCAGAATCTTATCGAGACAAAAATAACACGAGAAGAAGCCATAAAGAGCTTAGGACTCGATCCGAACAAGAAAACCATATTGCTGGTTGGCGGAAGTCTTGGAGCACGTACTATAAACGAGAGCGTACTACAGCATCTCGACCTTGTTGAGAAAAGCGGTGTGCAGTTTGTATGGCAGACTGGCAAGTACTATAGCGCTGCCGTTACAGAACAACTCAAGAACCATCACGCATTGCCAATGCTCAAGGTTATGGACTTCATCAGCGATATGGGAGCAGCATACAAAGCTGCCGACCTCGTAATAAGCCGTGCTGGAGCAAGCTCCATAAGCGAGTTCTGCCTAATAGGCAAGCCCGTAATACTGGTTCCATCTCCCAATGTAGCTGAAGACCATCAAACAAAGAACGCCATGGCATTGGTCAACAAGAGTGCTGCGCTATACGTAAAGGATGCAGAAGCACCTGCTACACTGCTACAACTAGCAGTAGACACAGTAAAGGACGACGAACAACTTGCTCAACTGGCAGAAAACATCAAAAAACTTGGCAAACCAAACTCTGCCGACATCATTGCCGACGAAGTATTGAAGATTGCCGGAAAATAAAAAATCTACAATGGAAATCAAAGATATCAAAGCTGTATATTTCGTCGGTGCTGGCGGTATCGGCATGAGCGCAATAGCTCGCTATTTCATCCACAAAGGTATCGTGGTAGCTGGATACGACAAAACTCCGTCAGAACTAACACACCAACTCGAACGCGAGGGCGTGATTCTCCACTATAAAGAAAGCGTTGAGGATATTCCACACGCTTGCCGCAAGCCAGAATCTTGTCTTGTAATATATACACCGGCAATCCCTGCCGACCACAAGGAACTGGTATACTTCCGTGACAATGGATTCACAATTGAAAAGCGAGCTCAAGTTCTCGGAACACTAACACGCACACACAAGGGACTATGTGTAGCTGGAACACACGGCAAAACAAGCACATCAACAATGTGCGCACATATAATGCACCAGAGTCATCTTGACTGCAACGCCTTCCTCGGAGGTATATCCAAAAACTACGGCACCAACTACATCCTGTCAGACCATAGCGACTATGTAGTGATAGAAGCCGATGAATTTGACCGTTCGTTCCATTGGCTACGCCCATGGATGAGCGTAATCACAGCTACCGACCCCGATCACCTCGATATATACGGTACAAAGGAAGCTTATCTTGAAAGTTTCCACCACTACACTACACTGATACAACAAGGCGGAGCACTCATTATACACAAGAATCTGGAAATGAAAGCCGAATGCCAGGAAGGAGTAAAAGTATACGAATACAGCCTTAACGAAGGCGACTTCCACGCTGAAAACATTCGTATTGATAACGGCGAAATAACCTTCGACTTCGTGTCACCAATCGAGAATGTTAAGGATGTAGAGCTCGGTCAGCCTATTCCTATCAACATCGAAAACGGTGTGGCAGCTATGGCTATGGCTCAGCTCAACGGATGCAATGCCGAAGAACTGCGCTATGGAATGAAGACATACAAAGGTGTAGACCGCCGATTCGACTTCAAGATTAAAAACGACAAGCATGTGTTGCTGTCCGACTACGCGCACCACCCAAAGGAGATATATCAGAGTGCAAAGAGTATACGCGAATTGTACAAAAACCGTCGCATCACAGCTATATTCCAACCACATCTGTACACGCGTACACGCGACTTCTACAAGGATTTTGCCGATGCCTTATCACAGCTCGACGAGGTTATATTATGTGACATATACCCAGCACGTGAGAAACCTATACCAGGCGTGACATCACAGCTTATATACGACAATCTCAAAGAAGGCGTGGATAAAAGTATGATTCACAAAGAGGACGTATTGGACCTCGTGAAAAACCGCGACTTCGACGTTCTCGTTATCTTAGGCGCTGGCGACCTCGACAATTACGTGCCGCAGATAGCCAAAATTATCGAAAGCAAGGAGAAGTAGGCTGACACAATAGGCCATAAAAGGCCTTGTCAGCAAGACAGACATACATACAGTCAAGACTCATCAACTAATAAAAACGAAAGACAAAGTGAAAACATCCTGGAGCAAAAGACTGTTCGTGGCAAGCGACATCGTGATAGCCATATACCTGGCGCTTGCCTTTGTCTCTTTCGACAAGAAAGGTGACTCTAAGGCATTGTGCTCCAAGGTGAACATCGATATTGCCGACAACGCTGCTGGAGGATTCCTTGACGCCAAAGTGATAAAGGAGCGCTTGCAAAAGACGGGATACTATCCCATCGGACGTCCGCTGACAAACGTAGACACAAGAGGCATTGAGGAGATGCTTAGACGTAGTCCTTTCGTCAAGACTGCTGAATGCTACAAGACAGAAGGAGGATATGTATACATAAGCGTTACACAGCGCATGCCTGTGATACGCATAAAAGCAGACAACGGTGACGACTACTATGTAGACGATCACGACTGCATTATGCCTCGCTCAAGCTATACGAGCGACCTCATCATCGCATCGGGCAATATCAACCGTTGGTATGCTATCAACTACATATCACCGTTGGGCAAGGCCATTATGCAAAATGACGTTTGGAAGAACCTTATCGAACAGATACATATCACACCCGAACTCGGCGTAGAGCTTGTACCACGCATTGGCGATCATATAGTGTATATAGGACGTCTTCCTGAGATAAACGACAAACGCAAGCACGAAAAGGACATAGACCTGTTCATCGAGAAGAAGATGACAAGATTGGAAAAGTTCTATAAGTACGGACTTTCACAAGTTGGTTGGAACAAATATTCGTATGTAAACATTGAGTTTGATAACCAAATAATATGCAAGCGCAAGGATGAACGACCCAACGTATATGAGCCACAGCCTGTACAACCGGTTGTAAACATATCAAACCCAACATCCCAAATTGCCGAAGACGGACCGTCAGAAGGTGAGGAAACCACCCCCGCAACAGAAAACAAAACTGGAACGGAGAACAAGAAAATGGAAACCAATAAGAAAAGCGGAAACGAGTCAAAAAAGACAGACACCACTAAAAAGAAATCAAGTAACTAAGAAATTATACAACATCACATAACAACGTATGGCAAAGGATTTTATAGTAGCTATTGAGCTGGGATCATCCAAAATCACCGGCATGGCTGGAAAAAAGAACCCCGACGGCAGCATTACCATTCTCGCTGCCGCATCAGAAGACTCCACCTCGTACATACGCAAAGGTGTAGTCTACAGCATCGATAAGACCACCCAAGGACTGAGTAATATCATCAGCAAACTAAAGAACAGCTTGCAGGCTGACATAACACAGGTATATGTAGGCATTGGCGGACAAAGCATACACAGCGTCAAAAACATGGTAATCAAGGATTTACCTATGGACGCTATCGTGTCGCAAAACATGGTAAACGAGCTTATGGACTCAAACCGCAACATGACATATCCCGACTACGAAATACAGGATGCAATAACCGAAGAATATAAGGTGGACCTACAATATCAAAACGACCCTGTAGGAATTCAGGCAAGTCGTCTTGAAGGCAACTTCCTTAACATTCTTTGGCGTCGTTCATTCTACCGCAATCTCAACAAGAGCTTTGACAATGCAGGCATAGCAATTGCCGAGACTTATCTTGCACCGCTTGTAATGGCAGACAACGTACTTACCGAAGCAGAAAAGCGCGCCGGATGTGTACTAGTTGACCTAGGTGCCGAAACCACAACCGTATCGGTATACTATCGTGACAAACTACGAAGTATTGCGGTTATTCCGCTCGGTGGTGATAATATCACAAAGGACCTCGAGTCGCTACAGATGGAAGCCTGCGAGGCAGAACGTATGAAACTGAAGTACAGTTCGGCCATTACAGATGTAGCTGATATCGACCCGACAGCCATCTTACCTATCGACAGTAATCGCTCTGTAGAAAGTCGTCGTTTTATCGAGGTGGTAGAAGCACGCACTCTTGAGATAATAGAAAATGTCAAGAGCTTCATACCATCCGAATATATTGACAAACTGTTAGGTGGCATCATAATCACTGGTGGCGGTAGCAACATGACCAACATTGAAAAGGCTTTCCGCGAGATAACTGGTGTAGAGAAGATACGTATAGCCAAATTCGTGACCCTTAACATAAATTCGAAGGACTCAAAGCCTGAATTACGCCACGATGGCACTATGAATACCATCTTGAGCCTAATCGCACGAGGTGATATGAACTGTGCAGGCAACCCCTTTGGCAATTCACTATTTGACAACCAGCAGTTCAACGCAGCATTTACAACAGGCACTACAAACGGCACAACTACCACACAGCCAAACGCAACTACGCCTCACGAAACCGAGGAAGAACGCACAAAACGTGAAGAGAAGGAGCGCATAGCAAAGGAAGAAGCCGAACGTATCAAACAAGAAGAAGAAACACGCAAAGCCAAGGAAGAAGAGGAGCGCAAGAAGAACTCACCAATACACCGATTCTTTGGCTCACTGAAGCAATTTGGACGATCGCTCGTAGAACCTGAAAACAACGAATAAAACTGATTAACACTATGCCAGACAACAATAATAATATGATGGTGGACTTCTGCACACCAGAAAAAGAAAACAATACGATTATCAAGGTAATCGGTGTCGGTGGCGGTGGCGGCAATGCTGTCAACCACATGTACCGTGAAGGCATACACGACGTATCGTTCGTGCTGTGCAACACCGACAACCAAGCTCTTAACGATTCGCCAGTACCAGTGCTATTACAACTTGGCACTGAAGGTCTTGGAGCAGGAAACAAACCTGCTAAAGCACGTCAAGCAGCCGAAGAGAGTCTTGATGCCATAAAACAAATGCTTACTGATGGTACAAGAATGACATTCATCACGGCAGGAATGGGTGGCGGCACTGGAACAGGTGCGGCTCCTGTTATAGCCCGTGTAAGCAAAGAACTAGGTATTCTTACTGTTGGTATCGTAACCATTCCGTTCCGTTTTGAAGGCAAACGTAAGATAGACCAGGCTCTTGACGGTGTTGAAGAAATGGCAAAGCATGTAGACGCACTACTTGTAATCAATAATGAGCGCCTACGCAAAATATACCCTGACCTTACTGTGCTGGATGCATTCGGAAAGGCAGACGACACACTCTCTGTAGCAGCAAAGTCTATCGCTGAAATAATCACCAACCACGGACTTATCAATCTCGACTTTAACGATGTAAAGACCGTGCTCAAGGATGGTGGTGTAGCAATTATGTCTACAGGCTATGGCGAGGGCGAAGGACGTGTTAAGCAAGCTATTGCCGACGCCCTCAACTCTCCATTGCTCAACGATAATGATGTATTCAACGCAAAGAAGATTCTTCTCAGCATCAATTTCTCAAAGGATTCAAATAACGATACACCCAACTCTGGTGGCTTGATGATGGAGGAGATGAACGAGGTGAATGACTTCATGGAGCAGTTTGGTTCCGACTTCGAGATAAAGTGGGGTATCGGTTTAGACCCAGATCTCGGCAACAAGGTCAAAGTTACTATCCTCGCCACAGGCTTCGGTATAGAGAATGTGGACGGAATGAACAGTCATATCAAGAAGATAGCACAAGAAGAGGATGACAAACAGGTTGAGATTAAGATAAAGAACGACAACCGTCGTATACATTACTACGGCAACGACAAGGGCGGAACAGTAACAAAGCGACGCCCGCACATCTTCCGTTTCTCTGCTGACGACCTCGACAACGAGGAAGTTATACTCACAGTCGATACTACTCCTACATACAAGCGTACACTGCAGCAACTCAACGAACTGCGCCGACGCATTGTTGACGAGAAAGGCATTGCTAAGCCTCGTGAGGAAGACGAAAGAGTAAGCGGTATGATTTCGTTCGGCGACGACTAACAATATCTCTTATTAACAAGAGTTGATAGCCATCCTTTAACACAGCAATATCTTATCTGTTAGCAGAATAACTGCATCAGGACAGGCAACGATTTCATCTCAGGAAAGCCTGGTTGATGAAGTCTATAATATTGCAAAACAACCTCTACAATGCGGTTGCGCTCGCTGCGTGATAGCGAGAGCAGCCGCATTGTTGTATAGTTAAGTCGCATAAGTAACCTTATCTTATTGGCCTCATCTGGCTGTAGCACATCATTATGAGCGGGCATACTGCCAGTAAAACATCCCGAACGCATATCAAACCATGTCTTACCTACGCCACTATCAAGGTTGGGATAAAAACCCACGAAACGCGAAAGATGCAACATATATATAATGTGGAAGTTGGCGAAACCGTTTGTACAGGCATCCAACCAACGCACAGAATTTTCCACGAACAGGTACAACGGTCGGTTTGCTTGCTCAGAACGTGTACAGTAACTAGTAAATTCAGCCACAAACATAGCTATCGATAATTTTAAAGCATCGAACGGGATTGACACAAACGGACATGCTACCGCCGCCTCTTTAATACGTTGAAGCTTCTGCGAAGGACGGAAGTCGAACTCTATTGAAAGAATTGTAAGTGGCTGAAAGAATTGTTTCTTCACACCCGAACGAGAAGTGCGTGGAATACGTTGCATGAAAGACAGTCGTCCATACATCTCAGTAAACATATCTACGATAATCTGTGACTCCCCATATTTCAATGAGTTAAGCACAATAGCATTGGTTTTTACGAGCATTTTTGCCGATAATTATGATTTTGACGGCAAAATTACTGAAAAATACACCATTTTAATAAAAAACTCCAATTAAAATTTGGTGGGACTAAAATAAAGTCGTACCTTTGCATCCGCTTAAATCAAGCATCGCTGGTCCCTTCGTCTATCGGTTAGGACGAGAGATTTTCATTCTCTAAAGAGGAGTTCGACTCTCCTAGGGACTACAATCAAGAAAAAAATAAAAAGAATAATAAAAAGAAGATGGCAAATCACAAATCATCACTTAAGAGAATCCGTCAGGACAAGGCTAAGGCTTTGCACAACAGATACTACGCAAAGACGATGCGCAATGCTGTCCGCAAATTGCGCGCCATGACGGACAAGGAAGAGGCTGTAAAGCTCTATCCTTCTGTTCAGAAAATGCTGGACAAGTTGGCTAAGACTAACATCATCCACAAGAACAAGGCTGCAAACTTGAAGTCAAGCTTGTGCCTGCATATCAGCAAGCTCGCTTAATCAAGTTTGTTATCAAACCCATACAGAGGTCGTTAATCTTAAGATTAACGACCTCTTTGCGTTTTAGGAAACACAACGCACATCAACGATGTGCCACAATTTTCTCCTTTACGACATAAAACAACAAAGGCTTCCTCTATAAAGAGAAAGCCATCATTATGTTGTCCCAAGCGGATTCGAACCACCACAA
>ERZ1023701.69-NODE-69-length-38678-cov-68.774590_pt1 | contig 38678 bp, 24 predicted proteins | sample MGYA00380350_ERZ1023701 | MGnify/ENA primary metagenome ERZ1023701 (study PRJEB33179, sample SAMN07449025) | human gut metagenome | biome: Human-gut; feature: Human associated habitat; material: Faeces | host: Homo sapiens | place: India:Kasaragod | collected... | reverse complement strand
AGCGGATTTCATCGGCATGGAGATACATCACACCGGTGGTGTTACCCGTAATCAGAAGTTTCTCGCCCTTATCGAAGGTAGAAGCCTCTACGGCAACCTCTGCCACGCCCAGCTTGGAGAAGTATTTCATCACCTTGCCCACGAGCACCTTTTTCTCGGTAGCCACAGAACCATAGTGCTTGTTCCACTCGCCGAGGGTCTGACCCTGGTAGTAACCATCCCAGAAACCGCGGTTGAATACGGTGGCAAGTTTTTCATCCCACTCATCCTTCTTCTCTTCGGTAAAGGTACCGTCCAGCACGGCGGCTATCGCCTCCTTGTAGCATTTTACTACGGTATATACGTATTCAGGTCCACGGGCACGACCCTCAATCTTGAAGACGCGAACGCCGGCATCCATCATGCGGTCGATGAAGCGGATGGTCTTCAAGTCCTTCGGACTCATTACATACTTGTTGTCTATTTCCAGCTGGTTGCCAGTTTCGTTATCCGTAACGGTATAGCTGCGGCGGCAAATCTGAACGCACTCGCCACGGTTGGCAGAGCGGTTGGCATTGGCAAGGCTCATGTAGCACTTGCCCGATACCGCCATGCACAGGGCGCCATGGCAGAACATCTCGATGCGGATCTGCTTGCCCATAGGGCCGCAGATGTTCTGCTTCTCTATCTGTTCGTGGATATGTTTCACCTGGTCCATGTTTAATTCACGTGCCAGAACAGAAACATCCGCAAAGCGTGCATAAAACTTCAAAGCTTCTGTGTTTGAGATATTTAACTGTGTGGATAAGTGAACTTCTTCTCCCACTTCGTTGCAATAGCTCATCACAGCCACATCGCTGGCGATGACGGCAGAGATGCCCGCCTCCTTGGCAGCATCAATGATTTCCTTCATCGTAGGGATGTCGTTGTCGTAAATCACTGTATTGACGGTGAGGTAAGTCTTGATGCCATGCTCGTTGCAGGTGGCAGCAATCTCACGCAGGTCGTCGATAGTAAAATGATTGGCAGAATGTGAACGCATGTTCAACTTGCCGATTCCGAAATATACGGAGTCGGCACCAGCCTGGATAGCGGCAGCCAAAGACTCGCGCGAGCCCACAGGTGCCATCACCTCAAATTCGTTTATCTTTGTATTCATGAATGCAAATTTCTATTTTGGGTGCAAAGGTACACATTTTCAGCGAGAAAACACCATGATGCAATCATTATTTTTAGAATGCCTTGGCATGAACGCATTTCATGTTCTTTTCCAGCTGGGCAGTAGAGCTGGCACCTACCAGCACGCTGGTTACGCCTTTCTGGTGGAGAATCCACGCCAGTGCCATCTCGGCGAGGGTTTCGCCTCGTTCGCCGGCTTCTGCATTCCATTGCTTCAACTGCTCCAGGAGTTCCGGAGTCAGGGCGCTGTGCTTCAGGAAGTGTTCCTTTGCCATGCGGCTATCGGCTGGGATGCCGTTGAGATAGCGGTCGGTGAGGAGACCTTGTGCCAAAGGCGAGAAGGAGATGAATCCGATGCCGTTTTCGTGGCAGTAGTCGAGGGTTCCGTTCTCCTGCGGCGCACGGTCGAGCATGTTGAGTCTGTCCTGGAAGATGAGCAGCGGACAGTCGCGCTCCTTCAGATATTGATCTGCGAACTTCAGTGCCTCCAATGGCCATCGGCTGATGCCGAGATAGAGTGCCTTGCCCTGTTTCACGATGTCTACCATTGCCTGGAGGGTTTCCTCCAGCGGCGTATTCGGGTCGTAGCGATGACTGTAGAAGAGGTCCACATAGTCCAGATTCATGCGCTTGAGACTCTGGTCGAGGCTCGCCATCAGATACTTGCGAGAGCCCCAGTTGCCGTAAGGACCTTCCCACATATCGTATCCCGCCTTGGTAGAGATGAAGAGTTCGTCGCGATAAGGCAGGAAATCATCCTTCATCAGTCTGCCCATGGTTTCCTCGGCACTTCCGTAAGGAGGACCATAGTTGTTGGCAAGGTCGAAGTGAGTGATTCCGTGGTCGAAGGCATAGTGGGTGATGGCACGGCTTCGCTCGTAAGGATCCACTCCTCCGAAGTTGTGCCAGAATCCTAGACTAATCTTAGGCAGCAAGACTCCGCTCTTGCCGCATCTCTTGTAAAGCGCCTCAGCTTCGCCATAGCGATTGGCATCGGCTGTGTAGATTCCTTTTAAGTCCATCTTTATTCCTATTTATTTATGTATGAATATCTTATTCTGCAGCAAAGGTATTGCTTTTTTTTAGAAATGGGTGGAAAGTTGCTCTTAAAAATCTGTAAAACTTCATAATGTAAACCGCCATTTATATAAATGGCGGTTTACATTTGTGCAGCTTTTATATTTTTCCCCAAAAAAATTTGCGGGTTTCAAATATAATATGTATCTTTGCATCCGGAGATTATGAAATCTTCGTTACGTAAAATTCATAATTCAGTAAATGCTTATGGTACAGACCAATCCGTTTCTCATAGAAGGATATTTATCCCCAGATTTCTTCTGCGACAGAGTAGAAGAAACCGCCTTGCTTACACGGCATCTAACCAACCGATGCAATGTGGCATTGATAGCACCACGACGATTGGGAAAGTCGGGGTTGATTTATCATTGTTTCTATCAGAAGGAAATACGGGAGCAGTATCATTGCATCTATATTGATATTTACGATACCAAGAATCTCGGGGAGTTTGTTTATGCTCTGGGCAAAGGGATTCTTGCTGCATTGAAACCCAAGGGCAGAAAGGTGTGGGAGTTCTTCCTGAATATGCTTCAGTCGTTGAAATCTACCATTTCTTTCGATATCAATGGAAATCCGGAATGGAGTGTGGGCATCGGAGATATTCAGTCGCCTGATATTACGCTGGATGAGATCTTTGCCTATCTTTCCCAGGCAGATAAACCTTGCTTGATTGCTATTGATGAATTCCAGACTATTGCCGGTTATCCAGAGAAAACGGTGGAGGCTACTTTGCGCAAGCGTATCCAGAACTGTCATAACGCTAACTTCATCTTCTCTGGTTCCAAGCGCCACATGATGGCACTGATGTTTACTTCCAGGTCACGTCCTTTCTATCACAGTTCGAGCATCATGGGATTGGAGGCTATCAACGAACCGACCTATCTGGAGTTTGCCAACCATCATCTGTCTAAAATCGACAAGGAGATTTCTGCGGAAGCGTTCTCCTATCTTTATCATCGTTTTGATGGTATTACCTGGTATATTCAGTATGTGCTCAACATGCTCTATACTTCGATTTCAGATTCCAGGGTTCTGGGTAAGGAGAATGTGGAATATTGCATAGAGAGCATTCTTTCGCAGCATCGTTTTGCCTATCAGGCTCTGCTGTTCCAGCTTACCAGCAAGCAGAAGCAGGTGCTCATCGCCATAGCCAGGGAGGGAGGTCCTTCCTCGCTGATGTCGCAGGAGTTCCTGCATAAATATCGTCTGGGTGCCAGCACCGTGCAGGGAGCCGTGAAGACTTTACTCGAAAGGGATTTTATCACGCAGGATGAGGGGGTATATCAGCTATGCGATAAGTTCCTGGAATTAAGTTTAAAGGAAGAGATATAGAGTATTTAGTAACAGATCGCCTTCTTGGCGCCCATGGCTGCCGTGCAAACCAGGGGCGACATCAGGGCGATAGTCATATAAGTTTTGTTCATTTCGATAATCGTTAGTTATTTTTTAAAACATTCATAATGTTGGCAGGCGGACGCTGGGCGAGGAGTTCTCGCTTCATGAAGTCCATGTAGGGAGCCACATGCGTATAGTACTGATAGTATCCCTGGCAGAGATAGTTCAGGCCCGGCTCTCCATACTTATCCTTCTCGAACCGGTTCTTGGGGCATTCGCCATGGCAGGCGAACTCCATGTCGCACTCCTTGCACTGGCGGGGCAGCGAAGTGTGCTTCAACCGGCTGAAAGCCTGCTGCTTTTCGCCATAAAGCATGTCGATGAGCGACTGGTCCCTGATGTTTCCCAGCTTGTATTCCGGAAAGACAAAGTGGTCGCAGGAATATACATCGCCATTGTGTTCCATCACGCCTGCATGACCGCACTCCTTGGAGTAGGCGCAGATGCCTGGCAGCACCCCCATCCAGTTGGCAAGTGTGCAGTCGAAGATTTCCACAAAGGTCTTACCCACATCGTGGCGCACCCAGTCGTCGAAGATGGTGCAGAGGAAGTTGCCCCACTGTTGCGGGGTAACGGAAGCATCTGCAAGTGGAATCTCCCTGTCGTCGGCAAGACTCGCCAGGGTGCGACCGTCTTCATGTTCCGTCAGTCGCTCCACGATAGGGGTAAACTGCAAGTACTGGCAACCGTTGTCTCTGAAGAAATGATAGAACTCCAGCGGATGTTCTGCGTTGTAGGCATTGACCACCGCCATAGCGTTCCATTCCACCCGATGCTTTTTTAGGAGCTGGATGCCCTGCATCACCTTTTCCCAGGAAGGCTTTCCGGCAGGAGTTACGCGATAGTGGTCGTGATACTCCTGTGGACCGTCGATGGAAATGCCTACCAGCCAATGGTTCTGTGCAAAGAACTCGCACCATTCGTCGGTGAGGAGTGTGCCGTTGGTCTGGATAACGTTATCTATCTGTTTGCCGTGGGCGTACTTCTTCTGAAGCGCCAGCGCCTTCTTGTAGAAGTCGATGGAGCGCATCAGCGGCTCACCTCCATGCCAGGTGAAAAGCACCTGCGGCATGGTTTGTGCCTCGATGTACTCTCGGGTGAATTGCTCTAGCATCTCATCGCTCATCAGATGGCGGTGGGAGTTCTGGTAAAGATTGTTCTTTTCCAGATAATAACAGTATTTGCAAGCCAGGTTGCAATGGGCACCTGCCGGCTTTAGCATCACATACAGTGGCTTGGCAAAAGGGGTCGCTATGTTGTCGTTCATCATATTTTTTTCTTTTTAAAACTCAGGCAGCGTTATCTTGAAGTCCTTGCTGTCTCTGTGCTCCTTCTGGATGGCAGCCAGCAGATCTTTCACTATTTCAGGATGTTCTGCCGCCACATCGTGGTCTTCGTGAATATCCGAAGCCAGATTGTAGAGGTGAGGCTTGCCTTTTACTACTACCATCTTCCAGTCGCCCTTTCTCACGCCAATCTGGTCGGTCTCATGAAATTCCCAGTAGAGGTATTCGTGGTGTTTCTGCTCGGCATCCTTGCCCAGAAGGGTAGGAGCGATGGAAATACCGTCGAAGCCGTCGCCAGCCAACTTCCTGTTGGTGTAGCGCTTGGCAAAGTTCTTGATTCCGGCAAGGTCGCAGAAGGTTGGCATCAGGTCGTAGAAGGCAAACTGGGTATCGTTTACGCTGCCTGCCTTGATATGCTCTGGCCACCAGGCGATGAATGGTATGCGGATTCCGCCCTCGTAACACTGGCGCTTCAAGCCTTTCAATTTTCCGTCGCGACCGAAGAACTTTGGGTCGGCACCGCCTTCCTCGTGAGGGCCGTTGTCCGAGGTAAAGATGACCACGGTATTCTTGTCGAGGCCCTTCTCCTTCAGTTTGGCGAATACTTCGCCCACATACTGGTCGAGTCGGGTAATCATTCCGGCAAACTGGGCGTGGGTATGAACCACGGCGTTGTATCGGGAATCTTCCCATCCGCCCCAGGTCTTGTCCTCGAAGAATTTCTTCTGATAGTTCTCCAGGATAGAATCCTCTGGCTGAGCCAGTTCGGCATGAGGCAGGGTATAGGTGAGGAATCCCACGAAAGGATGCTGGCTATCCTGCTTGTCAATCCACTCCAAAGCCTTGTCGTGGATGATGCGGGCAGAATACTGCTTGCGCTTGAAGTAGTCCTTGCCGAACATCGGGTACTGGATATTCTGCTCCATGATTTCTCTTACCACAGCCGTATCTCCCTGTGACTTGCTGTAACGGTTCAGGAAGTTGGGATAATAAAGATGTGCCTGGAACTGACAGATGTAGCCGTAGAATTCATCTATGCCACGTTTGTCGGGAGTAGAGGCAGAACCTTCGTATCCGCCAGCCCATTTTCCGAAGACACCGGTGCGGTATCCCTTGTCCTTGAGCATTTCCGGAAGGATCTTATGCTGCGGGTCGTAAGGTTCCTGACCCACCACAGAAAAGTCCTCGTTTACTCCATACTTTACCATCGGCACGTTTCTCCAGTATTCCTTGTTGCCTCTTACGTGGGTGTGGCCGGAATGCTGACCGGTCATGATGGTAGCACGCGAAGGGGCTGAAACCGGCGAACCGGCGTATGCCTGGGTGAATCGCATTCCTTCTCTAGCCATCTGGTCGATGTTGGGTGTATGGATGTATGGCTGACCATAGCAAGCCAAATCACCATATCCCATATCATCGCAGAGGATGAAGAGGATATTGGGCTGCTGCACATTCTGCTTAGCCCACACAAGGGTTGGCAGGCAAATGATGCCTACCCCTGTGAGCCATATTGTTTTGTTTGTCTTCATAAAAAATCTGTTTTGGGGCTTTTTGCCCGTTCTTTAGCCACTTGTTGAAGCTAATTACTCATCTACCTTCAAGTCCTTGCGGTAGTTGGCGAGAAGCTTCTTCAGTTCTTTCTCTATCTTCTGGGTGCCTGGCTTGCCGTAGATATTGTTCAACTCGTTAGGGTCTGCCTGGATGTCGTACAACTCCCAGTAGTCGATGTCAGCATCATTGGTGAAGTAGTTGATAGACTTCAGGGCTTTGAAGCAGTTGTTCTCTCTTGTGCCTGGCTGTGCCTGGTACTTGTTCTCTACCACGGCTCTCTCGCCACCCTTGCCGTAGAAATGAATCAGCTTGTAGCGCTCGGTGCGCACACCGTCGTGCTTGCGTACCAGGTGATAGGTTGGGTAGTCGTAGTAGTGATAGTACAGGCTCTTGCGCCACTTCTTCACAGGCTGACCGGCAAACAGCGGCTGGAGCGATGTTCCAGGCATGTACTTAGGCTTCTGCAAACCAGCCAGGTCGAGGAAGGTAGGTGCGAAGTCGATGTTCTGAACCATCTGGTTGCATTCGCTCTTTGGTTGTATGTGCTTAGGATAGCTGATGATGAGTGGAGTGTGGAATGACTCCTCGTACATGAATCGCTTGTCGAACCATCCGTGCTCGCCCATGTAGAATCCCTGGTCGGATGTATAGACGATGATGGTGTTGTCTGAGAGATTGTTCTTGTCGAGGTAATCCAGCAGTCTGCCCACGCTCTCATCTACCGATGCGATAACAGCCATGTAGTCGCGGATGTAGTTCTGGTATTTCCATTCTACCAACGCCTTGCCTGTCAGGTTCTTGCTCAGGAACTCACGGTTTCTAGGCATGTAGTAAGCGTCGATGGCTGCACGCTGCTGTGGAGTCATGCGGTTCATCTCGCCCATCAAGCCGTTATAAGAGTCTCTGCCTTCTGGAGTAGAAGGGTCGTACATCTCTGGAACCTTCAGGTCGCGTACCATCTCCATGTATTTATCGATAGACATCTTCTGGGTAGATGCAGCAGAACCACGGGTCTCGTAATCATCCCAGAAAGTTTCAGGCAACGGGAAGTTCACGTTGCCATACTTGCCTACATACTTGGTGTTAGGCATCCAGAGGCGATGAGGTGCCTTGTGGTGAACCAGCAGACAGAATGGCTTGTTCTTGTCGCGGTTGTTCAGGTACTCGATGGCATGGTCGGTGATGAGGTCGGTGGCGTAACCCATCTCCTGCTTGAAGTTGCCATACTGGCCGGTAGAGGCGAAGGTTGGGTTGTAATACTGACCCTGGTCGTCCAATACGCGGTAGTAATCAAAGCCCTTAGGACTGCATGACATGTGCCACTTACCTACCACGGCAGTAGAATAGCCGGCACCCTGCAGCAGTTCTGAGAAGAAGGTCTTAGTAGAGTCAATACCCTCAGCCAGCTGGCGCTGTCCGTTCTGGTGGCTATAGAGACCTGTCATCAGGCAGGCACGGCTAGGAGTAGAGAGAGAGTTCTCTACGAAAGCCTGGTTAAACTTCATTCCTCTTTCAGCTAGGCGGTCGATGTTTGGAGTTGGAGCCAATTTGGAGATTGGGCTGCCGTATGCGCTGATGGCCTGTATGGCGTGGTCATCGCACATGATGTACAAGATGTTAGGTCGGTCTCCTGTATTCTGAGCGAAGATCGATAACGGTATTGCTTGCAAGGCAGCCATGGCCAGTAGGGAACGGTTGATTGGCTTACTTTTACTGTTCATCATAATTTTTTGGTTGAATGAATAGTTATTTATATGAATTAATTAAAGGACAATATTTTGTATAAAAAACATATACATTATAATACGCCAAAAAGAGGGGTGCCGTAAGTGGCACACCCTCTTCGAGTTGTCATTGAACATGACTATCTCAGATTTGAAACAGTCTTGTTGATTAAATAAATAATTGTCAAGGAAGTTATCTCTTCAAGTTCGGGTTCTTCTCAACGTCTGTTGTTGGGTAAGGACAGTAAATTCTATCCTCTGTCCAAGAACCAGAAACTGTAACTTGTTCCTTAGCTGTAATGTTCTTACCGTTCTCTACTGCTACTACGAGAGGAGCATTAGCAACGCGGTAGTCGAAGTTCTTCTTCAACTCGTTCATACGAAGCTCGTCAGAACGGCGTGTAACCATAGATACCCAGTTGCCGGCAACTTCCCATCCGTGCTCAATGTAGCAAGCCTCAGCCAGCTGCTCTGCATTCATATCAGCAATCTTTACGGTAGTACCATTGCTCAAAGTAACGTTCTCAACATCGTTTACGGCACGGCTGCGAACCTGGCGGAGGCACTCCTTAGCCTTGTTCAAGTCACCACCAGAGCGAGCTGCGCTCTCAGCATACCAAAGAAGAATCTCAGAGTAACGGATCAGGTTGTGACGACGGTCGTTAACCATACCACCCCAGTTAGGAGCCAGGTAATCATAAGCCTGACGGAGCATGTTGCCATTCTCATCTGAGTTAACAGTGAAGATACAGAACATTGGGTGATAAGCCTCAACCTCAGGTGTCTTTCCATCTTCTTTCAGTGCCCACCAATCTACAGCCTTTGTAATGGTGTTTCCATCCTGGAATGTAACCTTAGGAGCGTAGATAGCATTCTTGCGAGCACCCTCTGGGAATCTCTTCCAGAATGCGATTTCACCCCAGGCATCACCCCAGCCACCATCGCCGAGACCTTCGAAACGGCAGCAAGAAGAAAGCTGAGAATCATGATCCCACCAGCCTTTGGCATCGTTGTTGATTCCAAGCACGGTCTCCATGTTGTAGTTGTTACCCATAGAGTAAACATCCTTCCACTCTGGGTTCAGGATGAAGCCGTAAGAACCGTTGTTGTCGATGACAGACTTAGCCTGCTCTGCAGCGAGCTTGTAGTACTCTGTACCCTTGTTGAGTGGGTAACCTGCCATAGACATGTAAACAGCTGACAATGTAGCCTGTGCAGCCTGCTTGGTTGTCCAGATATCCACACCGAACAAGCGGCTAGGTTCCTTCTCATACTTGGTAGGAAGCTCGTTAACGGCTGCCTTCAAGTCGGAAACAATCAGTTCATATACCTTTTCTACACTTGATGGAGCAACGTCCAACTGAGAAACGTCAGTACCGGTAATCAATGGCACAGGACCAAATACACGTACCAGATAGTAGTAAGCGTATGCACGCCAGAAATGTGCATTACCCAAAGCTACATCAATCTTATCCTGAGCAACAGGAGCCTTGCTTGCACTTTCAGTAATCAGGTTGGCAGCCTTGATTACAGAATAGTGCTGGTTCCAGGCGTCAGTTACACCCTTGTTGGCACCATCAGATGCAAAAGCATCGAGGGCAGCACAAGCCTGCTTGTTAGAACCAGGGTTGGCTGTAATATCATCACCCTGCCACTGTGGGTACATAGGGTTGGTCCAGCTCTGTGTCTGGTTTACTCGGTCATACAGTGCGTTAACACTTGCTGTCAGGTCATCTTCGCTATTGAAGAAGTTATCTGGGGTCAACTGTCCCTTAGGTTCCTCATCCAGGAAGTCTCCACAAGAAGAGAAGGTGAGCAAGGATGCTGCCATGAGACAACCCATATATAATAATTTTTTAGTTCTCATAATTATTCCAGTTTTTAGATGATTGAAGTTAGAAGTTTACACGAACGCCCATTGTGATGGTACGAGGATTAGGGTAAGCACCCATATCCAAACCGTTATCACGGTCAACACCATTATCACTGAATGATGCACCAGCTGGGTCGATACCCTTATAGCCAGTGATGGTGAAGAGGTTCTGAGCTGAGAGAGAGAGACGGATGTCTGCAATCTTAGTCACGCTGCGTGGGAATGTATAAGCGATGCTGATATTCTCGCAACGGAGGTAATCTGCATTCTCCAACCACTTGTCTGAGTTACCGTATGTCTTGTTCTCTGCGCCTACTGTTGGCATGGTGATTCCGATGTTAGAGAAGTAATCCTTATCGGTTACGAACATAGATGCACCTACCATTGAGTTCATGGCGTAACGTACCATGTTCAAGCGCTTTGCACCGAAGGCTGCGTTGAAGAATACGTTGAGATCCCAATTCTTGTAGGTTACGGTGTTGTTCCATCCCAAAGTAACGTCTGGGTTTGAACGACCCAATACGAAGCGATCCTTTGATGCATCAGGATTAGCTGTCTTGGTGCCGTCTGCTGCATAATACATATCAACAAACTGTCCCTTGTCGTTCTTCTCTACACCTGCCCACTTGAAGCCGTAGAATGTACCGATAGCCTCACCTTCCTTGATGATGGTACATGGGTCAACAGTACCTGGAGAAGGGCTGGTACCATAGAGAATAGGAGCATCTGCTGTCAGCTTGGTAACCTCGTTCTTGATGTAGCTGGCATTCAGGGTAGATGACCATGACCAGTCCTTGGTCTGGATAATCTGTGCATTGATGGTTGCATCAAAACCCTTGTTGCTTACCTCACCGGCATTTACCCAGTAAGATGTGCCACCCAGGTAACCTGGAGCTGATGTAGTCAGGAGGGCATCCTTGGTCTTCTTGTTGAAGTAGTCTAAGCTAACGTTCAAACGGTTGCCGAAGAAACCGAAGTCAACACCGAGGTCAAACTGGTGAACCTTCTCCCATGTCAAATCTGGAGTAGCAAGACCATTTGCCCAGTAACCTGTGTAAGACTGAGTTGTACCGTATGTGAAACCAGTTGTACCCAATGAACCGAGAGTTGAATATGGAGTGATATCCTGGTTACCGATGATACCGTAGCTGGCACGGATCTTCATGTACTCTACTGCATTCTTGATAGGCTCCCAGAACTTCTCGTTAGAGATGGTCCAAGCTGCAGCTGCAGATGGGAAGTAACCCCACTTCTTGTTGGTAAAGCGGCTAGAACCATCCGCACGGAAGGTACCAGTCAACATGTAACGGTCGGCATAGTTGTACATCAAACGAGCTACACCAGAGAGCATGGTCCACTTGCTGTAGCCGTTGGTTGGTGTCTTGGAAGCAGCATCAGCTACGTTCCAGTAACCCAACTGCTCGTGAGCAATACCTGTACCTGACATACCCATGCGGCGAACCTCGTTAGAGGTAACTTCCCATACACCAGTAGCTGTCAATGCGTGCTCACCCCACTTGTTGTTGTAAGTCAAGTTGTTGGTTGACTGCAAAGCGGTAACGGTAGCATCGTTGTTGCCCATATTGTTACCGGCTGCGTTCACCTTGGTAGATGTGAAGCTGTACCACTTGTAATCGTTATAGTCGATACCGTTGGTGGTAGTGAAGGTCAAGCCCTTGAGAAGATTGAACTTCAAGTCAACGTGACCAGTTACCATGGTACGCTTGCGGTCGTTCTGGCTGTCGTGAAGAATACCGTAAGGGTTGTTCTGGATGTTGTTGTATGGGTCCAGGTTGTACTTGCCGTTGGCTGCCATCATCTCCATGGTAGGAGAGTAGTTCAAACCTACCCAAATTGGGTTAGACTGGTTCTGAGCGAAACCAGCACCAGAGTTGTCTGTCTGAGCGAGGTTAAGGTCGGCAGTCAATTCCAACCAATCAAATACCTTATTGTGAATGTTTGCCTTGATAGCGTAACGTCTTGACTTGGTGTCAACGATAACACCCTTCTGGTCCATTACGTTGGCAGAGAAATAAGTCTGAGTCTTCTCGTTACCCTGTGAAAAGGCAACCTTATAGTTCTGGGTAATACCTGTCTGGAGCAACTGATCCATCCAGTCGATACCTGGCTTGGTACCGTTCAGATAATCCTGTACTGCACTCTGAGCCACACCCTTATGGTCAACCAAAGCCTGTGCATACTCCTTGGTACCCATTACCTCAGGTATATTGTAAGCGTTAGAGAAACCGAAGCTACCGTCGAAAGTAACCTGGGTAACACCAGCCTTACCGCTCTTGGTCTGTACCATTACAACACCATTGGCACCGCGGGCACCATAGATAGCGGTAGAAGAAGCATCCTTCAAAACCTGGATGCTCTGAATATCTTCAGGGCTGATACCTTCGAGACCTGTCTCGCGAACAATACCATCTACTACGTAGAGAGGGTCGTTGCTCTTGTTTACAGAGCTGGCACCACGTACACGAATCTTCATAGAACCGCCAGGAACGCCACTTGACATTACCTGCACACCAGACATACGTCCGTTGAGGGCGTCCTCAACACGTGCTACTGGCTGGTCCTTGAAGCTCTTGTGGTCCATTACGGCAACAGAACCTGCCAAGTCGGCCTTCTTTACCGTACCGTAACCGATGACTACGGTCTCTTCGAGCATGTTGGAATCATCCTGCAGGGTGATGTTCAATGGAGCACCACTCCATGTGATGGTCTGAGACTTGTAGCCTACATAAGTAATGGTGAGTTTAGCACCTTTAGCAATGTTGCTAAGTACGAAGTTACCATCAAGGTCAGTTACAGTACCGCCAGATTTGCCATCAATTCTGATAGTGGCGCCGATGATAGGTTCACCACTAGCGTCCTTTACAGTACCTGTACATGAGTTTTGCTGCTGTGTAGCTGTAGCAATCATTGAATTGCTCTGAGCTGCCAATGCTGTGACAGTGCTGAGAGGTGACATGGCACCCAAGAGCGCTGCAAAATACAAATTTGCTCTTTTGTTCATAGGTTTGTTGTATTTGTTGTTGTTTATTATTAATTTCTCGTATATTATATATAGTGTTAGTTGGAAAGCTATTGCTATATAATCTTATATGAATGTTAGTTAGAATTTAATCCTCGTTCAGGATTTTGTGTCTTGCCATCAGGCAGGCTCCTGTAATGCCGGCGAGTGCCTTCAGGTCGGAGGTGACAATCTGTGAATCCTCATTCATTACGTTGAGCGAGTATTTCTTGATTCCCATGTTCACCGGGAGGGTCAGATAGTCGCCTGTTACCGACATTTCGCCTCCGATGACCAGCATTTCCGGGTTGAAGATATTGATGATTCCAGCCAGCTGCTTGCCCAGTTCGTCAGCGATATGCTGCAGGGTGGCGAGGCTGAGTACATCTTCCTTGGCGATGGCATCCATGATGTCTTGAAGCGAGAGTTCTTCTTTTCGGTTGAGAACCTTGTCAGAGAGGATGGAAGGCTTGCCCGCCATGATGTTCTCTGTGAGTTTTCTCTTCAGTGCTCTGCCCGAAACTTCGGTTTCTATGCAGCCTATCTTGCCGCAGTGGCAGATGATGTTATTGTTGTAGGCAGTCATGTGGCCAAATTCGCCCGAATAGCCCGACTTGCCGTAATAGAGTTTTCCGTCGATGATGATTCCGATTCCCAGTCCCCAGCACATGTTCACGAAAATCACATCTTTCATTCCCTTGCAGCGTCCCTTGATGAATTCTGCGAAGGCCATGCTTCGCGTATCATTCTCTATGCAGACTGGAAGCTGGATGAGTTCCGTCAGCTTGTCTGCCAGGGGTTTATCTAAGAAGGTGAACATGTTGTAGGCACTGCCATCGAAAGGGTTCACGCGTTCAGCCACATTCACGCAGATTTGCAGAATTTCTTCCTTGGAGACGGGAAGACTGGCGATGAAGTCGTTGATAATCTCGCTCAGTCTTTCCAAATTCTCCGGATTGTTCCTGTATTCGTAAGGAACTTTAGTCTTTTCAGTTATCAAATTGCCGCAGAAATCGCTGGCGGCAAGTGCCAGACAGTTCATCTCTGGATTTACTCCAACGAAGTATCCGGCATTAGGCATAAGGTCGTAAACCATTGGGATGCGCCCCGGGGAGTTGTCTTTCTTGCCAATCTCCTTGACGAGTCCACCCTTTATCAGTTCGTTGAGGGCGTTGGTCGCAGTTGGAAGACTCACTCCAATTCCCTTCGACATTTCCGGTATGGTGGAAGCGCCTTGGGCAATGAAGTATTCCAATAATCGCCGCTGAACTGAAGGCTTATTGTTTAACTTCTTAATATATTTTATTATGTTAGGTTCCATAACTAATATTTTTTATTTGCAAAGATATACTTTTTCCCCATTGGGTGCAAGTTTTTCGTAGTTAATAAAGCTTAAATGGCTAAAAATAGTTTGTTTTGAAGAACTTTTCTATTCCTTTCACATACCTACACCTTATTATATATTATAACCAGAAGCATCAATTCTCTTCAAGTACATGTAAGTATCTGATATAGTGTGTAAAACTACACTTATCAACAGGAAAGAAAGAGAGAATAATTAAAAATGCTTTCGTTTTAGAAATATTAACTATAAAAACATGGCGGTATTTGATAAATCTCGTATCTTTGCAAAATAAAAAATTTTAGTAACCTAGCGGTTATTAATAAATATCTTTTGAATCAACAATAGACGGTTAAAAATAGAAATATATAAACCTATTAATAGATATAGACAATGAGACTCAATCTTAGTTCACAAATCGTACTGAATAAAGTACCTGTTGAGTTCTACAAGCCTAAGACGACGGTAGAATACTCAGAAATCTCCAGAATGGAGAAGATTCATACAGACATCTTTGCCTCTATGGCAGAAGGTGCCAGTCATGTAGCCGATGGTATTGAAACCGGAATCAAGGCTGCTCAGCATGACGGTAAGTTCTATGTGATGGCGCTGGGCACAGGCTCTTCGCTCAATGCCGTGTATGATGAACTCATCCGCCGTTATGAGAACAAGACATTAAGTTTCCGCAATGTGGTGGTATTCAATGCCTATGAATACTATCCTCTTCAGAAAGAAAGTTCCGTTCGCACCATTAACCAGTTGAAGGAGCGTTTCCTCAACCATGTGGATATTGCCGAGCAGAACATCTTCACCCTCGATGGCTTTGTGGCTCAGGAGGCAGTGCAGGATTGTTGCCGCCTTTACGAGCAGCGCATCAAGACCTTCGGCGGATTGGACATTGCCCTCATCGGTATCGGCCGTTCGGGTAATATCGCTGCCAACGAGCCGGGTTCGGGCATTCAGTCGATAACCCGTCTTATCCTCATTGGCAATACTTCTCGCGAAGAGATGGAAAACAGCGAGCAGACCAAGGAGACCCTGCCTCCATGCTCACTCACCATGGGTATTGCCACCTTGCTTTCTGCCAAAGCAATCTACCTTACTGCCTGGGGCGAGGAAAAGGCTGAAATCATGCAGAAGGTGGTAGAGAACTCTATCACAGATTCACTGCCAGCATCTTTCCTCCAGACTCATCCAAATGCCAACGTAGTGCTCGACCTGAGTGCTGCTTCTCATCTTACCCGCATCGAACATCCTTGGCTCGTAACTTCTTGCCAGTGGACTGACAAGCTGGTGCGCTCGGCTTTGGTTTGGCTCTGCCAGAAGATAGGTAAGCCTATCCTGAAGCTTACCAACAAGGATTACAACGAGAACGGATTGAGCGAACTCCTGGCTCTCTATGGTTCTGCCTACAATGCAAACATTAAAATTTTCAATGACTTGCAGCACACCATCACCGGATGGCCAGGCGGAAAGCCAAATGCCGACGATACCTATCGCCCTGAGCGCGCCAACCCATTCCCTAAGCGAGTAATCGTATTCTCTCCTCATCCTGATGATGATGTGATTTCGATGGGTGGAACCATCCGCCGACTGGTTCAGCAGAACCACGATGTGCATGTGGCTTATGAAACATCGGGCAACATTGCAGTGGGCGATGAGGAAGTAACAAGATTCATGCACTTCATTAACGGATTTAACCAGATTTTCGCTGATTCAAAGGATAGCGTGATTTCTGATAAATATAAGGAAATCAAGAGCTTCTTTGCCAATAAGAAGGAGAGCGACTTTGATACTCGCGACATCCTGACCATCAAGGGATTGATTCGCCGTGGTGAGGCTCGTACAGCCTGCACCTATAATGAGATTCCGCTCGACCATGTACACTTCCTTGATTTGCCATTCTATGAGAGTGGAAAGATTGAGAAGTTGCCGATGACCGAGAAGGACGTAGAGGTGGTAAGAGACTTGCTGCAGAAGGTAAAGCCTCATCAGATTTATGTGGCTGGCGACCTTGCCGACCCACACGGAACCCACAAGAAATGTACCGATGCAGTTCTGGCAGCCATCGACGAGGAGAAGAAGGCTGGTGCAGAGTGGCTGAAGGACTGCCGCATCTGGATGTATCGTGGTGCTTGGGCAGAGTGGGAGATTGAGAACATCGAGATGTGCGTTCCATTGAGTCCGGAAGAGTTGAGAGCCAAGCGTAACTCTATCCTCAAGCATCAGTCGCAGATGGAGAGTGCCCCATTCCTGGGCAACGACGAACGCCTGTTCTGGCAGCGTGCGGAAGACCGCAACCGCGCCACTGCTTCGCTCTACGACCAGCTGGGATTGGCCTGCTACGAGGCTATGGAGGCTTTCGTGGAATATAAGCCACTCTAAGTATTTATCAATTAGTTAACTAACTTATATTATTCTCTATATAAAATTTATGAAGAAATTCAATCATCTATTTGCTTCGTTGGCAGCTTGCACAGCGATGTTGGGAGGAATCTCAACATCGGCTGTGGCTGCTGACATCAATATTATTCCTGTGCCAGTAAAGACTCAGGTTCAGAAGGGCGAGTTCGTGTTGCCACAGAAGGTGACCATCTCTTACCAGACTGCCGACGGCAAGAACATTGCCGAATACATGGCTGATAAGTTGAAGACAGCTACCGGTTATGATGTAACCGTAGGCGGAAAGAAGGGAAACATCTCTATCCAGATTTCTCCTTCTATGAAGATGGCTGAGGAAGGCTACCGCCTCACCGTTACCAACAAGGGTGTAGTAATCAAGGCAAAGACCGGCAAGGGTGCTTTCTATGGAATGCAGAGCTTCATGCAGCTGTTGCCAGCTCAGATTGAGAGCGCTACCAAGGTAAGCGGCGTGAAGTGGGTGGCACAGTGCTGCGACATCCAGGATGCTCCACGCTTCGGCTACCGTGGTTTCCACCTCGATCCATGCCGCCACTTCATCACCGTGGAGAACGTGAAGAAGCAGTTGGACATCATGTCAATGTTCAAGGTGAACACCATGCACTTCCACCTCACTGAAGACCAGGGCTGGCGCATCGAAATCAAGAAGTATCCTAAGCTTACTTCCATCGGCGGCTACCGCACCCAGGGCGACGGTTCTACCTATGGCGGTTTCTACACTCAGGAGGAAATCAAGGACATCGTGGATTATGCAGCCAAGCGTTACATCACCGTGATTCCTGAAATCGACCTTCCTGGTCACATGATGGCAGCCATCTCTGCTTATCCTTACCTTTCATGCAAGGGCGAGCAGTGGACTCCACGAATGGTTTGGGGTGTTGAGGACATCGTGATGTGTCCGGGTAAGGAAGACATGTTCAACTTCCTGGAAGACGTCATCCGCGAGGTAGTGCCTCTCTTCCCAGGCAAGTATTTCCACATCGGTGGCGACGAGTGTCCTAAGACCAGCTGGAAGCATTGTCCTACTTGCCAGAAGCGCATCCTGAACGAAGGCTTGCAGGCCGACGGCAAGCACTCTGCCGAGGAAAGACTGCAGAGCTACGTAATCAAGCGCATGGAGAAGATGCTGGCTAAGTACGACAGAAAGATTATCGGTTGGGATGAAATCCTCGAAGGCGGATTGAGTCCTGATGCTACCGTGATGTCTTGGCGTGGAACATCGGGCGGTATTTCTGCAGCTTTGCAGAAGCACGATGTCATCATGACTCCAGGTAGCGGCGGCTTGTATCTCGACCACTATCAGGGCGATTACAAGATTGAGCCGGTTACTATTCCTAGTGCTCCTGCTTATCTTTCAAGAACCTATAATTACGAGCCTGTGCCAGATACCATCAAGTCATTGGGCTTGGAGAAGCATATTCTGGGTGTTCAGTGCAACAACTGGTCTGAATACATGTACACCAACGCCAAGATGGAGTATCAGATGTATCCTCGCTCTCTGGCTCTCGCCGAGATTGCATGGTCACCAGCCAAGAAGAAGAACTTCACCGACTTCAGCCGTCGTGTAGATGCTAACAGCGTGCGCCTCGATGAGCACCACGTTCGCTATCACATCCCATTGCCAGAGCAGCCATATGGTTCCTGCGATAAGGTGGTGATTACCAAGGATACAGTGGTTACCTTCCAGACTTCCCGTCCTATGAAGATGGTTTACACCCTGGATGGAACCCTTCCAACTCCAGCTTCTGCCGTTTATACAGAGCCTATCAAGGTGAGTGGCAACACCATCATCAAGATTGCTACCGTATTGCCTTCTGGCAAGATGAGCAAGATAAGAACCATCGACGTGGAGAAGCAGGGCTATGCTCCAGCCGTGAAGGTAAATGATGCGAAGGCTGGCTTGCAGTTGCGCCGCGTAAAGGGAAATTATCTGAAGGTGGATCAGCTGAACTGGGCTGATGCTGAGTGGACAGATAATGGAACCATCACCAATCTGAACAAGATGAAGGTGAGTCAGCCAGACGATGCTGCTACCCTGCGTGGTGCTAACAACTATGGTGCCGTGGCCGAGGGCTTCATCAATGTTCCTGAGGATGGCGTTTACTATCTTTCTTCCCGCATGGAGCAGGTTTGGATTGACAACAAGCTCGTTATCAACAACGAGGGCGCTGTGAAGGCTGGTACCAACAGCGATAATGCTGTGGCTCTTGCCAAGGGCTTGCACCCAGTGAAGTTCGTTTACTTGTGCAACATCGTAGGCGGCTGGCCATCTTGGTGGAGCAACCTCAACCTCGAAATGCGCAAGGATAATCAGAAGAAGTTCACCGCAGTGGGCGAGTCTCAGTATTTCCACAAATAATTGAATTAAGAAGTTAAAGGAGTTAAAGGAGTTAAGACAACAGTCTTTTGGCGTAGTTTTTAACTTCAAGACATTCGTCTTAACTCCTTAACTCCAGAACCTGAATAAGTAATATCAATAACTGATTAGGAATATGAATATCAGAACAATCGCAAACGTATCATTTTGCCTTGCCATGCTCTCGATGAGCAGTGGGGCGTCGGCTCAGAGCGAGTCGCGCTGGCAGAATGTGAACATCAACCAGCAGAACCGAGAGCCTCGTCGTGCGAATTTCTTCGCATTCGAGAGCTTGGATAAGGCTCAGAGTTTCGACAAGAAGAAGTCGGCCAACTATCTTTCCATGGAGGGTATGTGGAAGTTCAACTTCGTGAAGGACCACAACAAGCGTCCGGCAAACTTCTTTGCTCTGAAGTATGATGATTCACAGTGGAAGGATTTCCCTGTGCCGGGATTGTTTGAGCTGAACGGTTATGGCGATGCTACCTATAAGAACATAGGCTATGCCTGGGCCACCCAGTTTGACCCGAATCCGCCATATATCAGCGAGCTCAACAACTATACGGGTTCCTATCGCCGCACCTTCGAACTTCCTAAGGATTGGAAGGGCAAGGATGTGTATTTCCATGTGGGTTCTGCCACCAGCAACCTGACTCTCTGGGTAAACGGCAAGTACGTGGGCTACAGCGAGGATAGCAAGGTGGCTGCCGAATTCAACATCTCGAAGTATCTCAAGCCGGGCAAGAACCTCATTGCCATGCAGGTGATGCGTTGGTGCGATGGTTCTTATTTCGAAGATCAGGACTTCTGGCGCTTCACGGGCATTGCCCGTGAGGTGTATCTCTATGCCCGTCCGAAGCTTCATGCTGCCGACATCCGATTGAACGCTGCCTTGGAAAACAACTACCAGGATGGTGTGTTGAACTATCAGGTTTCCCTGAAGGGAGGAAAGACAGATGTTTCCATCACCCTGTGTGATAAGGATGGCAAGCAGGTAGCCCAGGCCACCGGTGCCCAGGGCATCATCAAGGTGCCTAAGGTGAAGGCTTGGACGGGAGAGACACCTTATTTATATAAGGCCTACATCACCCTGAAGAACAAGCAGGGCGTCACAGAGGTGATTCCGCAAAAGGTGGGATTCCGCAATGTGGAAATCAAGAACGCACAGCTGCTCGTTAACGGACAGCCTGTGCTGGTGAAGGGTGCCGACCGCCACGAGATGGATCCTGACGGTGGCTACGTGGTGAGCCTGGAGCGCATGATTCAGGACATCAAGATCATGAAGCAGTTGAACATCAACGCCGTTCGCACCAGCCACTATCCTTGCGACCCACGCTGGTATGACCTTTGCGATGAATACGGAATCTACATCACCGCTGAGGCTAACCTCGAATCTCATGGTATGGGATATGAGGAGAAGTCGCTTGCCAAGTTCCCTGAGTACATCGTGCCTCACATCGAGCGCAACGAGGGCAATGTGAAGCCGCTCATCAATCATCCTTCCGTCATCGTATGGAGCTTGGGTAACGAGTGCGGCTACGGCGTCAACTTCGAGAAGGCTTACGACTGGGTGAAGGCGTGCGATCCTACCCGTCCTGCGCAGTATGAGCGTGGCGGATACGACAGCAAGACCGACATCTACTGTCCTATGTACATCGGTTACGAGGAGAGCGAGCGCTATTGCAAGGGCAATGGCACCAAGCCATATATCCAGTGTGAGTATGCTCACGCCATGGGTAACTCTGAGGGTGGATTCAAGGAGTATTGGGATTTAATCCGCAAGTATCCTAAGTACCAGGGCGGTTACATCTGGGACTTCGTTGACCAGGGTCTGCGCGACAAGAGTCCTGTCACCGGCAAGGAAATCTTTACCTATGGTGGCGACTACGGCCGCTATCCGGGCAGCGATTACAACTTCAACTGCAACGGAATCATCGCCCCTAACCGCCGTCTGAATCCTCATGCCTACGAAATCCAGTACTATCTTCAGAATGTATGGATCAAGAACTTCGATGCAGCCAATGGTGCCATCAGCATCTACAACGAGAATTTCTTCAGGAACATCGACGATTTGAAACTCTCGGCTGCCATCTATGCCAACGGCGTGAAGCTCTCAACCCTGGAAATTCCAGGCACCAAGGGCATTGCCCCTCAGGCAACCAAGCTCGTGAAGAGTGATGCGTTGAAGGCTGCGGTTGCACAGGCTCAGGCTGAACATGCAGGCGAGGAAATCGCCGTTAACTTCGCCTTTGCCAGCGATGGCAGTCAGCCGCTGGTTGACAAGGGTCAGGTGATGGCTCGCCAGCAGTTTGTGGTTAACGCATACAAGTTCGATAAGGTTGATACGCCTGCCCAGGCTGCAGCTCCAGCCAGCAAGAAGGCCAAGGTGCAGCAGGCAGGCAATATCGAGGTAGAAGAGACCAACAGTTACGTGAAGGTTTCGGCAGAGAGGATGTCGGTTACCATCGGCAAGAAGACCGGTATGATTGATTATCTTGATGTGGATGGTGAACCGATGCTGAAGTTCCGCGAGAGCATGACTCCAGAGTTCTGGCGTGCTCCTACCGACAACGACTACGGTGCTTCTTTGCAGAAGAAGATGAGAGTTTGGAAGAACCCTCAGATGAATCTGAAGTCGTTCGACAAGAGCGAGAGCAAGGATAGCGTGGTTCTTACCGCCCAGTTCGAAATGCCTGAGGTAAAGGCGCAGCTGATGCTCCGCTACCGCATCAATGCAGCTGGCGAGGTGGCTGTTACCCAGCAGATGACAACCGATAAGGAGGCAAAGGTAGCTGATTTGTTCCGCTACGGTATGCAGTTGCAGATGCCTGCGTCATTCTCTAAGTTGGAATACTATGGTAGAGGTCCTGAGGAGAACTACATCGACCGTCACTCTTCTGCTTTCATCGGCAAGTATGAGGCTAACGTGAAGGACGAGTATTATCCATACGTCCGTCCGCAGGAGAGCGGTAACCATACCGACATCCGCTACTTCTCCATCTTCAATCCTGCCACCGGCAAGGGAATCACCTTCGAGGGCTATGCTCCTATGGAGTGCAGCGCCATCCCTTACCTGGTAGAGGATCTGGATGCTGGTATCGAGAAGGAGCATGCCTGGGGGCAGCACAGTGGCGACCTGGTAGAAAAGGGTCTTGTGCAGTTGCACATTCAGCAGCGCCAGTTTGGCTTGGGTTGTATTGACAGCTGGGGTTCTTCACCAATGGAGAAGTACCGCATGCACTATCAGGACCGCTGCTTCCGCTTCGTGATTAAGGCAAAGAAATAAAAAGAAATAAAGAGAAATAATAGGATTTATGCACTTGTGTGTAATCATGTAATTCATCAGCTAAGTGCTCCGCCTGCAGCAATGCAGGGGAGCACTTTTTTGCATTTTATGGGGGAAAAGTTTAAAAATAGATTAAATCCTTTGTCGGTTCCCCCTTTTTTTCTTATTTTTGCATTTCTAACAAGAAATTAAAAGATAGACAAAGATAATGGCAAACGATAATAAAGGTCTTACGCCGATGATGCGGCAATTCTTCGAGATGAAATCCAAGCATCCCGAGGCATTGCTGCTTTTCCGCTGTGGCGACTTCTACGAAACTTATTGCGAAGATGCTATCGAGGCTTCACGCATCCTGGGCATTACCCTTACCCGCCGAAACAACGGCGGAGCTACGGGCAGCATCGAGATGGCGGGCTTCCCCCATCATGCACTCGATACTTACCTGCCTAAACTCATCAGGGCAGGCAAGCGAGTTGCCGTATGCGACCAGCTGGAAGACCCGAAGAAGAAACGCCAGGAAATAAAGGGCAAGAAGGGATTGAGCCAGATGGACAAGATGGTGAAGCGCGGCATTACCGAACTCGTTACCCCGGGTGTGGCGATGGGCGACAACGTGCTCAACTACAAGGAAAACAACTTCCTGGCTGCCATCCACTTCGGTAAGACTTCCTGCGGCGTAAGCTTCCTTGATATTTCTACCGGTGAATTCCTCACCGGCGAGGGAACCTACGATTATGTAGAGAAACTGATGGGCAACTTCATGCCGAAAGAGGTGCTCTACGACCGTGCCCGAAAGAATGATTTCGAGAAATACTTCGGTACCAAATACTGCACCTTCGAACTCGACGACTGGGTTTTCACCGAGCAGACGGCGATGCAGAAACTCCTGGGACACTTCAAGACCAAGTCGTTGAAAGGCTTCGGCGTGGAGCATCTCAAGAATGGTGTCATCGCCAGCGGTGCCATCATGCAGTATCTGGAGATTACCCAGCATACGCAGATCAACCATATCACGGCACTTTCGCGCATCGAAGAGGATAAGTTCGTGCGCATGGACCGCTTCACCATCCGAAGTCTGGAGCTGGTAGCTCCGATGCAGGACGACGGTCTGTCTCTGCTCAACGTCATCGACCGCACCGTAACGGCGATGGGTGGCCGAATGCTCCGCCGCTGGCTGGTGTTCCCGTTAAAAGATGTGCGTCCTATCAACGAGCGCCTTGACATCGTGGAGTATTTCTTCAAGGAGCCGGAGTTCCGTCAACTTCTCGACGACCAGCTTCATCGCATCGGCGACCTGGAACGTATCATCTCCAAGGTAGCCGTGGGCAGAGTATCGCCTCGCGAGGTGGTGCAGCTGAAGAATGCGCTGGAAGCCATCCAGCCTATCAAGGTGGCTTGCCAGCATGCCAAGAACGACGCTCTGAAGCGCATCGGCGAGCAGCTCAACGTCTGCGAAACCCTGAAAGACCGCATAGCCAGGGAGATTCAGCCCGATCCGCCTCAGCTTATCAACAAGGGCGATGTGATAGCCGATGGCTATAACGCAGAACTCGACGATCTGCGTTCCATCAGTCGCCATGGCAAGGATTATCTTCTGAAGATTCAGGAGAGGGAGATCGAGAAGACGGGCATCAGCAGTCTAAAGGTAGGATATAATAATGTATTCGGATATTATCTGGAGGTGAGAAACACCTTCAAGGACAAGGTGCCTGAGGAGTGGATCCGCAAGCAGACGCTGGCGCAAGCCGAGCGATATATTACCCAGGAACTCAAGGAATACGAGGAGAAGATTCTCGGAGCCGATGAGAAGATTCTGATTCTGGAGGCGCAGCTCTTCAACGAACTGATTGCTGCCATGCAGGAGTATATTCCTCAGATTCAGATCAATGCCAATCTTATCGCCCGCATGGATTGTCTGCTCTCGTTTGCCAAGGCATCAGACGAAAACCACTATGTGCGCCCGGTTATTGATGATTCGCAGGTGTTGGACATCAAGCAGGGCCGCCATCCTGTTATTGAAACCCAGTTGCCGCTGGGCGAGCGATACGTGCCAAACGATGTGTTGCTCGATACCGAGAAGCAGCAGGTGATGATGATTACGGGTCCTAACATGGCGGGTAAATCAGCCTTGCTCCGCCAGACGGCGCTCATCGTGCTGCTGGCCCAGGTGGGCTGCTTTGTACCAGCCGAGCGTGCAAGGGTGGGTCTGGTTGACAAGATCTTCACCCGTGTGGGAGCCAGTGACAACATCTCGCTGGGCGAATCCACCTTCATGGTAGAGATGACGGAGGCTGCCAACATTCTGAACAATGTGTCGCCCCGTTCGCTGGTGCTCTTCGATGAGTTGGGTCGTGGAACATCCACCTACGATGGCATTTCCATAGCCTGGGCGATAGTGGAGTATCTGCATGAGCACAAGAAGGCGCAGGCTCGTACGCTCTTTGCCACTCATTATCACGAGTTGAACGAGATGGAGAAGAATTTCCCTCGCATCAAGAACTTCAACGTGAGTGTGAAGGAGGTGGATGGCAAGGTTATCTTCCTGCGCAAGCTGGAGCCGGGTGGCAGCGAGCACTCCTTCGGTATTCATGTGGCAGAGATTGCCGGAATGCCGCGCAGCATCGTGAACCGTGCCAACGATATCCTGAAGCAGTTGGAGCAGGACAATGCTGGGGTAGGCGGTGCCGGCAAGCCGAACGTGCAGCATCTGGATGAGCCTAAGGATGGAGTTCAGCTGAGTTTCTTCCAGTTAGACGACCCCGTGTTGAGCCAGATTCGTGATGAGATTCTGGGTCTGGATATCAACAACCTCACCCCGGTAGAGGCATTGAACAAGCTCAACGACATCAAGAAAATCCTGCTGGGCCGATAAAATGCTCTCTAGAACGGATAAAAAAGGTTAAATATCCCCATCACAGAGGGGATATTTTCCTTCTACTGCGTTTCGTTGGTAGAAGTATAACTAATATAAAAGGGAAGATTATGAAAGTGAAGTTTTTGCATTGGTACAATGCTTTGGCAGCCACACTCTTGTCGCTGCTGGGATTCTCTTCTTGCGGTGAGATTGGAAATGAAGAACCTTGTTTGTATGGCTCTCCAACTAGTTCTTTTCACGCTAAAGGTAATGTTACTGCCGAAGATGGCACCCCTATCAAGGGCATCAAGGCGGTAGTGGTGGAGGACTATGGTAATGCAGGGTGTTATCGAATGGATTCAGCTTATACCGACAGCAAGGGTGATTATGTTACCAAGGCAAAGAGCATGGATGGCACCATCGACTGGGTTCATAAAGAGAAACGACTGAAAGTGATTCTCGAAGATGTAGATGGTGGAGCCAATGGTGGTGAATTTGCCACGGATACCATCAAGTCGGAAAATATCACTGTAGAGCAAGTGGAAAAAGGTAAAGGAGATTGGGATTGGGGCTCATTTGAGGTTACTGCCAATGGCAAGATGAAGAAAAAGTTGTAGTCGTATGACAAATCCAGAATCCTTATCCCTTCGTCGCCGCTTGGCATTGGAGATAGCTCGAAGCCTTTATCTGCAAAAGGTAAAGGAGCATCCTTTGCGCCAACTCTTCTGGGAGTGTACCCTGCGCTGCAACCTACATTGTCGCCATTGCGGAAGCGACTGCAAGGTGAAGGCAGGGCAGCAAGACATGCCTCTGTCAGACTTCTTGCGAGTACTAGACAACATCAAGCAGCATACCGATTCTCATCAAGTGTTTGTCATCGTAACGGGTGGCGAACCCTTGATGCGTGAAGACATTGCCCAGTGTGGCGCAGCCATCTATCAGAAAGGTTTCCCTTGGGGCATGGTGACCAATGCCCTATATCTTACTCCTCAGAAATTCAATGATTTGCTCCGTGCTGGTCTCCATGCCATGACCATCAGTATGGATGGCTTGGGCGAGGAGCACAACTGGATGCGAGGCAACAAGTATAGCTTCGATATGGTTTCGCAGGCGATAGATATGCTGGTGGCTCATCCAGAGATTAAGTTTGACATCCTCACCTGTGTGAATCGTCGCAATTATCCCCACCTCTCTGCCATCAAGCAATTCCTGATAGATAAAGGTGTCAAGCACTGGCGAGTCGTAGCCGTATTCCCAGTGGGTAGGGCAGCAACCGACCCCGATATGCACCTCACTCCTGAAGAATACCGTGGTATCTTAGACTTCATCAAGCTTACTCGTAAGGAGGGCTTGATTGATTGCAGCTACGGCTGTGAGGGCTTCATGGGCAATTACGAGGGCGACATCCGCAATCATTTCTATTCATGCCAAGCTGGCGTAACAGTTGGTTCCGTTTTGGTGGATGGCTCCATCTCTGCCTGTGCCAGCATCCGTTCCAATTATCATCAAGGCAACATCTACCAAGATAATTTTATGGAAGTGTGGCAGCATCGTTTTGCCCCTTATCGCAACCGAGAGTGGATGCGCAAGGATGAGTGCGCCCAGTGCCGCCACTTCCGCTATTGCCTAGGCAGTGGTATGCACTTGCGTGATGATGAGGGAAGGCTCATCATGTGCCCGCTGCATAGGTTGAAATAAGTTTTTAAGATCAGCTCAGATTGGCTAATAATTACTAAAAGTTACCCTAAGGTAAGTTACCTTTGGGTAACTTTTAGTATATTTGCAGGTGATACGAATGTAATAAAGCAGATAAAACGAATTTAATAAGAAGAATATGGCAGTATTTCAATCTCCTTTTCAGTTTGGTACTTTGGCTACCGAAGAGAATTTTATCGACCGAACGGAAGATAGGGCTTTGCTCAAGTAACTCCTGGCTTCCCATATCAACGTGATGCTCATTTCTCCACGTCGATGGGGAAAATCGTCGCTTGTAAAGAAGGCGATGACGGAACTGAGTGAAGAAGATAAGGAGGTGAGAATCTGCTATATAGATGCTTTTAGTATCGGCTCGGAAGCTGAATTCTATCGCACTTTTGCCAGTCAGGTCATAGCCTGCGCTTCTTCCAAGTTTGTTCCGCAAGAAAGAGATAAGATGGCAATTCTCCAATTGCCGGAGTTGCTGGCGAAGGAAAAGGGAATCAGGATTATCGTGTGCATTGATGAGTTCCAGCAGTTGGCTAATCTGCCGGAATATAAGGATATGGAGGGCAAGATGCGCTCAGTATGGCAACAGCAGCAGTTGACCTCTTATTGCCTTTATGGCAGCAAGCGTAATATGATGCTCAACATCTTCAACAATTCTAACAGTCCGTTCTATCGTTTCGGACAGGTTATTTTCATGCAGAAGATAGCCAAGGAGCATTGGATTCCTTTTATCTTATCATCTTTTGAGAAGACCGGCAAGCGAATTTCAGAATCTTTTGCCAGCAGGATTTGCGATGTGGTGGAGTGTCATTCCTGGTATCTGCAGCAGTTGTGCTATTTTATTTGGAGCTTTACGGTTTCTGAGGTGACGGAAGAGGTGTTCTCTCTCGGTCTCAAGCAGGTATTGAACATCAATACCCCGATGTTTCAGAACGATACGGAAAATCTCAGTTCTACCCAGATAGAGATGCTCAAGGCGATAGCTGATGGTGAGCAGCATTTCTCATCACAAGCAGTGAAGCTGGTGTATAACCTGGGTAATCCCAATACGATAGTTAAGAACAAGAAGATTCTTCAGAACAAGGATATCATAGAGAAGCAGAAAGCTGATTTTGTATTTGTTGATCCGATTTATCGTCTTTGGTTTAAGGAAGAGTATTGTTAAATGCATAAAAATAGAGAGGAATGAAAGAAAATGTCATATTTTTATTGTTAATCATCATGCTTCTTGCATCTTGTGCAGGAAACAGGAAGTATGATGATTTGATGCACCGGGCAGATAGCATCATGAATGCGGATGATGATTCCGCCAAGGTTGCCATCCGGATGCTTGATGGGGTCAAGTCTCAATTGTCCGAGTTTACCAAAAAGCAGAGAATGCGCTATGAATTGTTGCGCCATAAGGCGATGAACAAGGCGTATGTTTCCTTTACATCTGATAGTATAATGAAGGAAGTGGTGGATTATTATGGCCATCATGGTTCAGCCAATGAACGGATGCTTGCCAACTATGTGTTGGGCTGCGTGTATAGAGATTTGCATGAGGCACCATTGGCACTGGAAAAATATAACAAGGCTACCGAGTTTGCGGATACTGCAGCAAATGATTGTGATTATAAAACATTGAGTAGGATATATTATCAGATGGGCATATTGTTTGATAAACAATATTTGCCATATCAGGAATTGAAGGCATTTGATAAGGCGGAAAAGTATGCGTATTTAGCAAAAGATACTTTAAAGGCAATTGTTTCTTACCAGAATAAAGAGGCTGCATATAATTATTTAAACGATAAAGATGCTGCAATAGCAATCAATTTGCATGCAGCAAAGTTATTCAGAAAGTATGGTTATGAAAGAGAAGCTAGGATAGCCTTTGGTTGTAATTATGCTTATTATATGGAGAAAAAAGATTATAAGAAGGCACAGGAGGCATTTAAGGCATATTCTATGTCTGGATATGAAGGTAATGCCGAATATGCTGATGCAAAAGCTTATGTCCTATATGAAAAAGGGTTGTATTATATGTCTCTAAACCAATTGGATTCTGCTAGTCATTATCTGCAACATAGTTTTTTGTTGAGTCATTCTTTAAGTGTAAAGTCTGCTACTTCCAAAGCCTTGGCACAGTATTATTTAAAAGTTAATCAATCGGCTTTGGCCGCCAAATATGCTCTGATAAGTTCTGCATATAATGATTCTGATTTGATTGAGGCAAGAAGAACGCAGTTGCAGCAAATGCAAGCAATGTATGATTACAGTAGGCATCAGGGTTTAGCTGTTGTTGCAGAGAAAAAGGCGATGTCTAGAACTCACATTATATATATTTTGATAATTGTGGGCATTGTATTATTTGTATTGATATCTTTTTTATATAGAAGAAAGTTGGTATCAAAGAAGAGAAAGCTGGAGACGGCAGAACATCTATACGAGGATAGCCTGATTCGTTTAAATAGGCTGCAAATGGAATGGGAAGAACTTAGCAAAGAAAAGGATAGTTCTTTGGCAATGGTTATTCGAGAGAAGGAGGAAGCTATATCTGGATTAAAAGAGGAACTGAAAGAAATTCTTGATAAATATTCGGCACCTTTGATTCCTGAGACAGACGTGCTTTTGAAAAATTCTTCCATCTACAAGAAACTTCAATATATAGAAATGCATCCAAAGAGTAAAATGGAGGAAGAAGATTGGAGAGAATTGGCAACAACTGTGGAGCGTGTAATTCCACCTTTTGTTCATACACTAAAAGATATGTTGAGTGAAAAGGAATATCGTGTTTGTCTTTTAATCAGACTGGGTTTCCCTGTATCTTTTGTAGGAACTCTGGTAGGTTTGTCTGTTTCTGGAGTATCTGCTATCCGAAAAAGAATGTTGGAAAAGGTCTGTCATCAGTCGGGCAGTCCAAAGGATTTTGATAGTTTTATCTTTCAACTCTCGGAGAAGAAATGAATGTAAAGAAGGAATTTGAAAGTTTGAAATGAACTGATTATCAGATGGATAGGAGTGTGTAAAATCTGTGTAAAATATTGGCAGGTGTTTTTCTTGTTTCTTTTGCAACTATTGTGTATCTTTGTTGCCGATTTAAATAAGATAAATATGAAAAAGGTATTTGTAACATTCATTTGTGGAGGATTATTACTTTTAGTTCCTCTTTATTCAAGAGCTGAGTCTTATAAGCTACAATGGAGTTTGGTCAGTTCAAATCACAAGAATCTTGGTGGTCATAGACTTCCTAAACGTCCTTTGGTTGTTGATTTGGAAGGTCATACTTTGACAGTTCCTGATCAAGTTATAGGTTACACTCTCACTTTAGAGAATGAGAATGGTGAGTTTTATACTTATAGTATTTCAGGTACAACTTTTGAACTCCCTCATGATTTAAGCGGATTTTATAACTTGGTTTTGAGAAATAATGAGATGGTATATGAGGGTTCTATTGATATTATAAATTAACATTGAGCTTATGAGAATACTGATTATTTTTTTCTGTATCGTTTTTGCATTTAATAGTTATGGTCAAGAGACAACTACTCTTAACTATGATTATGTTTGTAGTTTGTCACGTTCTTATATAAAACCATCGAGTGAGGCAAAAAAAGAACGTTTATCTTCTCAACTTGGTGGGGTTATAAATATTGATATGTCTGAGTGTAAGAATATGCCAGATTCCCTAATTGTTGCCATTACTAATGCCAAAGAGGTTTGGGAAAGCTATTTGCCATTTGGAACAGATATAAATATAAAAATTCAATATATCAATTTGAATGGTTCTGATATAAATACAGACGTTGAATATAGTGCAACAGATGCCAATCTTTTTTACCCTTCTAGTCTTTATCGCGAGTTAGAGACTCAGAGTGATGAAAATGCTTATGCATCAAAATCTTATGACGCTTTGATTAAAATTAACAGTCAAACGCCTTGGGTTGTTGGTTTTTCAAGGCCTCAAGGTCTTGTAAAAAATCTGTCTTACTCTCTGTTAAAGCAGTTTGCTATAGCACTGGGATTCGGATCTTCTATTAAATATAATAAAAGCAGAAATAATTTTTACTTTAAATTAAAAAGGGGACAAACGATTTTCGATTCTTTTTTATTTGCAGAAGATGGCACTTATCTAAAGAATATTACTAATACAGAAAGGGAAAAGTTGGCTAAATTTGTTAAGCAAGCTAATGGGTATGTTTATTTTGAGAAGAAAGACGAGAATAGAAAGATTTATGCTCCAATTACATTTGATGAAATGAATTCGTTGAAAACATTGGTTGCAGATGGTTCCGTTATGAGCTATAAAGACAGAGATATTAATGACCTTGTGATAGATAGTGTAACATTAAATATTTTGAGAACGATAGGATGGAGCTTTAATATAAATCACGCTATTAAAATTGTGGGGGAAAATATTGATGAGTCGGGAATCACAAGTGCTTATTGTGATCATAAGTTTGATGTGGTAACTACAGGAGGTAAAGTAACAGATCCTTTATGGGAGTGTTATCTACCATTGAAGAATGGTGATAATGATACAATTAAATCTACGAATTTGACCTTTCTTCTTTCTGCAATAAATGATGGTGATAAGTATCAACATACATTAGAGGGTGATATTGTTGCTAAGATATTATTTCAAGGAAAGATAAATGGAAAATTGGTTACTTGTAGTTATAATCTAACATTAGAGTTAAAGCCTTCTGTTTTGAATGCAGAAGTTGTATATGCTAAACGTAATGAGGAATATCCGGACTATTATGATATAGATGTAGATGTCTGGTATGAGGGATGTCATTATCTGGATGCTTATGTGGAGGAGGAATACAGTCCTATGCAAAGTACTTATTTTTCGGATACGCCTTATTATACTCGGTTGCATCTGAAGGACGTTGATTCCTATGGTCAGGCATCATTAAAAATAACTGTTAGGAATGAACATGGGGCAAATTATTATCTCATAAACAACTTGTTTGATTATGTCCATGAGCAAGATGCTAATCGAAAAAAAGTTAACAGTGTTGGCGCCAATGAAATGAGCGGAAAATCGGCTAAACTGAAAATAGGAAATGCAGATTTTATGGTTACGAAAACGGTTAATAGTGGTAATGTTGTTATACGTAAAATATTGGTAAAATGAAGAGACTATTTATTGCATTTATAATGCTTCTTAGTGTGAGCCAAATCTTTTCACAAAATATTGTTATCTCTAGCAATAATGGTGAATTGGTGTATATGAATGGACTTCCGGTTCTAAAAGCAGAAAGTTATAGTTGTTTCAACAAGAATGCTTCTGATGCTTCTTGGCGTATAGTAATATCATCGCTTGCTTTGAGTGATGGTGTCTGGTATAGAAGTTCTGGTCCTGTAGAGAAGTTTGATTTTTCTGTGTCCGATTTTAGTCGCTTTGCTTTTAATATGGCGGATTATGATTGTAAAATGAAAGTAATTGGTACAAAAAAGTATTGTAAGGGATGGATTATTAGTAAATCGAATCTTTGTGAGGATTCACTAGGAGTGTATTTTGATTTACTACCCCCTAAGCCATCTGTTAAAGAGTATTCTTGGAGCTATTCTTCTTTCGATTATGATTATTGGGTATTTGTTGATGGCTACTATGATTGCGTTATTCAAGCAGAAGATTGTGAACAATTGAAATTGGAGGAGACAGATTTGAATTGGTTGGATTATTTTGAGTATGGTACTATGACAACGAGTTATGTAGTACCGAAGGAAACTCTAGGTAAAGATTTGTATCATATAAAAAGTAATGTAAGTAATATGTTCTTGGAAACATAAAATATGTTTTACATCAAGTAATAGTTTTGGCACTTCTCTATATAGTGATACGATTAGTCCTAGATCATATATTTCAGAAGATCTACTAAAAGTATTTGAGAAAGTATATTCTGGTATAGAATCTCCTCAACTCGAAGTTAAGCAAGTGGTTGTATTAGAAAACTGTATTCAGTGTCCTATGGAGTGGAAACAACTTCAAGTGTTTGGTATGGATGGGAAATGCTATTATCATTCTTCTAATTATCAGTCGTCTGTAAAACTTCCTATATCTTTAAAAGGACTTTATATAATTAGAGTATTATTTCCTAATAATAAAAAAATAATAAAGAAAATTAAGTTATGAAACAGTTATTTATGATGATGGCAATGTTGATGATTTCTGCATTGTCAATTAAGGGACAAGAGCAAGTAGAAGATTTCTCTTGCTTTTCTGAAAACGTAGTTGACAAGAAAATCGGCTTGCCTATAGTGCGTCCTATATACGGTGGAACAAAAATCATTCCAAGGTTTGTAGGAAATTGGACAAAAGAGATGGAAGGAGCTTTTGAGTATGCATGTAGAATTTGGGAAGAAGCGATGCCTACAACATTTCCTGTTAAGATAGATGTTATACTTGATGATAATTCTTCTGTTGGTGAAACTGTGTTTTCAAAAGCAGGTTTTAAAGTAGTAAACAACACAAAAAATAGTTTCAATTTTGTTACTCCTTCTTCTCCTTGGTCTCAGATAAAGGCTAATAATTGGCTAAATCAAGCTGGGGTCTTTAATGAGGGCGCTTTTTATGATTTTTTAACTCCAGATATGTTCTATAACCCGGAAATGACAATAATTTATTATAATTATGGTAAAAAACTAGAAAAAGAATGTTCTTTTTCTTTGGGTGAGACAATAGATGACAACCATTATGATTTTGTTACAATGGCATTGAGAGATATTGCAAGAGCTTTTGGTATTATATGGAGAGGTAATGTTAGAACTCCTGGAAGTTTAAACTTCTTACCTACAAAATTAACTCCTTTTGAGAGTAATATTGTATATGTAATAGGGAAGGATCCCCAAAAAGCATATACAAAGGCAACAACGGAAAGAATAGTTGTTGGCAGAATTTTTGGTAATTCGCCAAATTGTTGGGAATTGTATTCGCCTTCAACATGGGATAATTCTCGTTCTTTAAACTATTTTATTCCAAATGCGTCTCAAAAGATTACCAATTTATTGTCTTATGAGTTTGGTAAGGGTACTGTTGTTAGAGATATTGCTAGTGAAGATACTTATAAAATGTTTTCTAGTTTGTTGGGTTGGACAGGTACTGTTGCTGTAAGTATAGGAAATAATGGCACAGGCTGTAGTGAAAAAAAAGCAAGTACAGAAAGTGTCTTGCCGTTTAAGGGTACTTTTACCTCAAGTGCAAATAGGTCAAGTAAACCGAATACATGTAGTAGTGCTGTAGGTCTTCCTTTAACTAAAGAAGAAATACCTGATTATATTAAACAGTTTATACCAAAGGCTGATAAACCTATTGCTGGAATTGGTGTTTCTTTTTTAAAAGATGATGGCACTTGGGATGAGGTGTATTATGAACCAGGAATAAATGATGTTGATAATATTGATGTTCGTGAATTTCAGCTTCATGATGACATTGATAATTATGCTCGTTCGTGCGATGGACATATTAGATGTAGGGTTATGATTTATACTATGGGGGTTGCAAAAATGTATGCAAGTGTTTATTATTATCTCCTTGATTACCTTCCACAGACAGTACAATTGGCTAAATCTGCAACTATTTCAAAACCTGTTGAAGACGAGTATTTACGTACTGTAAAAATTGGAATTAAAAATATAGAAGGTGTTACAAAAATTGTAGTAGCCCAATTGGATGAAGATAATGAATTGCCATATTATTATGAGGTGAAAGATTTCAAGAAAGGCTATTTCGAAGCTGTGGTTGATAGAGATTATACTTCTACATTTACGATAACGGCATATAATAAAAATGGTTCAACAGAAAGTTATCCTTATGTATTGAATCCTGTAGATCCTTCTCCTGTAGATGTTAAGTTTTGTCTTAAAAATCAAAATATTAACATTTTAACTTCAAGAAGGAGAACAAGAACATTGAATGATGAAAATTTAATTTCGAAAGTTAAGATTAATTCATTAGAAACAAATGAGGAAATAAAATTAAATAGGCAAAATCGAATAGATGAAATTAATATAAGCCCTTTACCCAAAGGGCATTATGTATTAACGGTTTATGATGTTTATGAAAGAAAGCATGTATTTAAGTTTTCTAGATAAATAATAAGGCAAGGGCAAAGGGGAAGGTGTTTGGGATTCCCCCCAAACATCTTCCAGTTTTGCTTTATTCTTCATCATCCTTGTTGTTTGCTACAACCTGCGGACCTCTTACCTTCTTCTTTTCATTTCTCCCCCTTGATTATTATCTTAAATATCCGTAAAAAAATTACGGATTATTGGTTTTTTATATATCTTTGCAAATGCTTAGCTGCACTTGACATTATAATAATAGAAAGATGGTTTTCATTGTTTTATAGTGTGTTTGCTTTGCACCAACATTATTGTTATCAATTAAAAATAAAGTATATAGAACCATGTTAGTAAAATTTGCCGTAACGAACTATAGAGGATTTGCCGATCGCATAGAATGGGATTTGTCGAAACCAAGTAACTATTCGTTCAATACTTTTGCCATTAAAGATGGTATCATCAAGAATGGCATTGTGTATGGACCTAATGGTTCTGGCAAGTCGAACTTTGCAATGGCCATCTTCGACATTACCAATCATCTTTCACAGAAGTGGAAGAAGGTGAACTATTATGATAACTTTACATATACGGGAAAGTTGAACTTCCCCGTAAAATTTGAATATGCCTTCAAGTTTATGGATGATACGTTACTATATACATATAGCAAATCGCCTGATGGAAAGCTGGAGGAAGAAGAACTTGTCGTGAATAACAAACTTATTTTCTGCAACAAGAATTCTGTCTTGACATTGGATGATGTTGAGTTTCCGATGGATTCTGCGGTGAAGGCAAACCTTGCCAATAACGCCAACAATGTATCCATCGTAAACTTTCTGCTTACTTCCTATCCTCTTGCCAAGGAGCATTATCTTCTGAAGCTGCAGCAATTTGTAAACTCAATGTTATGGTTCAGAAGTGTTGAAAAAAATGAGTTTATGGGGTTGGCTACTGCTCCGGCTAATCTCGATGAGTATATCATCAAGAATCAGCTGACTCGGGACTTTGAGGACTTCATCCATCGGGTAAGCGGACAAAGTTTTGAGTTTCAGGAGCCAAAGGATGATGATAAAGAGTTGTATTGCGTATTTGGATTAGGTCGCATTTCATTCGATAAGATTGCATCAACGGGTACTCAATCTCTGATGCTGCTTTATTACTGGCTGAAACAGATGACAAATGCATCGTTCGTTTTCATTGATGAATTTGATGCATTCTATCATTTCAGACTCTCTTATGAGGTTTGCAAGACTCTCTTTGCCCTTCCATGTCAGGCTTTTACGTCATCACACAATACCTATCTGATGACCAACGACTTGCTTCGCCCAGACTGCAATTTCATCTTGCAAGACAACAAAATCAAGCCGTTGAGCGACTGCACCCAAAAAGAGTTGAGATTCGGGCATAATATAGAAAAAATGTTTAGAGGTAACGCATTCGAAGTATGATACTATTCGTTTTTGAAGGAGTAAAACGGGAGCCGGATTTGTTCCGCACCATCCAGCGATTATACTTTGCAAACAGAGATGAGCAGATAGTATGTTCCTATAATAACAACATCTATCAACTATACAAAGATTTGCAGGAGTATGATGGCGATGGAGATATTGTGTCTTTACTCATGGAGAAATTTGCCTGTCAAGCTGACAATCCGCTCAAGGATATTGATGCATCTGCTGACATTTCTGAAATCTATCTGTTCTTCGACTATGACTTTCATAACCGGAATTTATCTCTCGAAGAAATCAACAGGCAGGTAAAGGAAATGCTTGAAACATTCAACAACGAAACGGAGTTTGGTAGGCTTTATATTGACTATCCGATGGTTGAATCTATACGTTATACTAAGCAGTTGCCCGATGCAAACTATTGGACGTATTCTGTAACACGCTCAGAGTGTAGTAAGTTCAAAGGTGTATCTGCCGATTTTTCTGCGTATGACAGTTTCGATTTTATCCTACTGAAAGACCATCGAGAGCCAACAGAAGAAGAGATGAAGGAAGTCAAGCAGAATTGGGAATATTTAAAGGAAATGAATGTGGGAAAAGCGAACTATCTATGTAAGGGAAAGAATTCGATGCCTGCATCTAAAGAAGACATACTTCAAGACAAAATATTCAACTCACAATTAGAGCAGTATGTGAATACCGAAGATTGCAAAGTAGCCGTACTCAATGCTTTCCCGATATTTCTATTTGACTATTTCAAATGAGACGGCGGTCTTCATTGATGACCTTTAGTATAGGCTCATAATAGCAAAAAGTTACCCTGAGGTAAGTTACCTTTGGGTAACTTTTTGCATTTTATCATGCTTTATTCTTCATCATCCTTATTGTCTGCCACAACCTGCGGACCTCTTACCTTGTCCTTCAGGCTCAGACCTTTCTTGATTTCGATGTTCACACCATCGCTCAAGCCGGTGGTTACCTGTTTGCGCTCGTATGTCTTCTTCTCGCCGCTGCCCTTTACGATATAAACAAAGGTGCTGTCGCCGCTGAACTCGATGGCACTCTCGGGCACGGTAATCACGTGGTTAGCCTTTGCCAATACAATCTCGGCATTGGCGCTGTAGCCAGAACGGATCTTGCCACCCTTTACAGAGCGGACGGCTGCCTTTACCTCAAACTGGTTGGCACCATTGTTCTCTACAGCCTTTGGTGAAATGTACTCCAGGTCGGCATCAAACTTCAGGTCCTGCATCGCTCCGATGGTAATCTTCATCGGCATTCCTACTACCAGATTGCCCACTTCGGTCTCGTCGATGTTGCCACGGAAGATGAGGTCATTCATGTTTGCTACGCTGGCGATGGTGGTTCCATCATTGAAGGTGTTGGCAAGAATCACGGAGTTACCCACCTTGACAGGAATATCGAGGATAATTCCCGAAATGGTAGAACGGATGAGGGTGGAAGAGGCGCTGGCGTTGCTCTTGGAAACACCATCACGAACCACTTCGAGCGCATCCAGGGCGGCAACCTTCTCCTCCTTTGCCTGTTGCAACGACTGTTTTACCTTATCAAACTCATCGGCGCTGACCAGCTGCTTCTTGTAGAGCTGTTCCTCGCGACCATAGTTTACCTGTGCCTGCTTCAGGTTAATCTCGGCAAGGCGCACACGAGCCTGCGCCGAACTGAGCTGTCCCATATCCGGAATCACCTTTACCTTGGCGATAACCTCGCCTGCCTGCACGAAATCGCCTGCCTGCTTGCAGATTTCGGTGATGATACCACTAATCTGAGGCTTTACGTTCACCTCGTTGCGAGGCTCAATCTTACCCGTAATCACCGTGGTTTTCAACACATCGCCCATCTTTGGGGTAAACTCGGTATATTCCACAGGCTTAGGCTGTGATTTCTCATAAAGGAACACGAAGGTTCCGATGAAAATCAAGGCGACTATTGCCGCAACTATCAACTTTGAATACTTTTTCATATCTTTTATATCTTATTTTTCTTTTATTCGTCTCTCATTGCGTCTACCGGCTTGATGCTCATGGCTCGCCAGGCTGGGGCAAGTCCGGCTAGGCCGCCGAGAATGCAGATGAGGATGGCTGAAGAGATGGCCGTCCAGAAATCTACCT
>ERZ1023701.45-NODE-45-length-44655-cov-93.304753_pt1 | contig 44655 bp, 38 predicted proteins | sample MGYA00380350_ERZ1023701 | MGnify/ENA primary metagenome ERZ1023701 (study PRJEB33179, sample SAMN07449025) | human gut metagenome | biome: Human-gut; feature: Human associated habitat; material: Faeces | host: Homo sapiens | place: India:Kasaragod | collected... | reverse complement strand
ACAAACTGTTAAAGCAAGTTCTAACATGAAGATTGCTTTGACTTCTGATAACAAATCCTTGGATGAGGTGATTGTTACAGGTTATGGTAACTTCAAGAAATCCTCATTTACAGGTGCTGCTGCTTCCATGTCAACAGCTAAGTTGAGTGATGTTCCTTCACTTTCTGTTGAAGATAAGCTTTCTGGTAATATCCCAGGAGTTTCTATTTCTTCTTTCTCTGGCCAGCCAGGTGCAATGAACTATATCCGTATTCGTGGTATGGGTTCTATCAATGCAGGTAACGATCCATTGATTGTGATTGATGGTACTCCTGTGAGCTCTGGTAACTTGAGTGGTTTCAATGATGCTCAGACTGGAAGTGGTTACAATGGTTCTGGTACCAATGCACTTTCTACATTGAACAGCAACGATATCGAATCTATCACTGTTATCAAGGATGCTGCCGCAGCCTCTTTGTATGGTTCTCGTGCAGCCAATGGTGTGCTTGTCATTACAACCAAGAGTGGTAGTGCAGGTAAGACCCAGGTTGATTTCCGTAGCGACTGGGGATTCTCTAACATGGCTATCAACTATCGTCCAACGTTGGATGGTGATTCTCGTCGTGCCTTGATTTATCAAGGCTTGAAGAACTATGCTTTTGATAATATTGATGGTACTACTGATGCCTCTGCTGCAGCTTTTGCCGATCAAAATATTGATGATTATGCAGCAAAACCAGAGAATGGTTGGGCAAACTGGCGTGATGCGCTTTTCAAAAATGGTTCAAATCAGAACTATCAGGCAAGTGTAACTGGCGGTAATGATAAGACCAAGTTCTATGCATCTTTGTCATATGCAAATCAGAATGGTATTGTTGACCGTTCAGGCTTGGAACGTATGACAGGTAATGTAAACGTTTCCCATCGTTTTGGTAAGTTCAAGTTGGATGCTAGCACAATGATTTCATCTATGCATCAGAACTCTGCCATGGATGGTGGCGCTTCTTTTGCTGGTGCCATCTCAAGTGCAGTATGGTTCCTCGGCCCTTCTAATGCTATCTATGACAAGAATGGTAATTTGCTGACAAAGACAGATGGTGCTTATAACAATGGTTATAACCCTATTTATGAGAACCAGCACATGTCAGATAAAACCAATACGACACGTTCTTACAGCACCTTGGCTCTCGAATGGAACATTTGGGACAACTTGAAGTTGCGTGAGAAGGTAGCTTACGACTACATCAACTCTACCGAGGATGTGCTTTGGGACAAATTCTGTGGCAATGGTTCTGGCTCAAATGGTGTGATGCAGCGTACTTACAATGAGTGGACAACCATGAACACTCAGACACAGTTGACATACAATAAGTCTTTTGGTGCCCACAATGTGGATGCTTTGCTTGGTTTCGAGACAGAGGCATGGCATAACAACAACTCATACGCTTCCGGTACAGACTACCCTGGCAACTTGTATGAGTTCTCTAACTCTGGCGATACCTCTATGGAGAGTTACAAGTATGACTCAAAGATGACTTCTTTCTTGGGTCGTGTCAACTACAACTATAACGATTTGTATTATGCTGGTGTAAGCTATCGTCGTGATGGTAGTTCTCGTATGGCACGTGAGAATCGTTGGGGTTCGTTCTGGTCTGTATCTGGTGCTTGGCGCTTTGGTGCAGAAAAGTTCATGGATTCTATCAAGGATATATTGAGCGATGGTAAGATTCGTGTATCTTATGGTGTGAACGGAACTCTTCCATCTGGCTTGTATAGTTACATGAACCTTTATAAGTATGGTGAGTACTACAATGGTAGCAATGGTATGGGTATCATTGGTGTAGCCAACAAGGACTTGAAGTGGGAGCAGAACAAGGCTTGGAACTTTGGTCTTGACTTGACATTCCTCAACCGTATCTCTGTAACATTGGATTACTACGTTCGTAATACATCCAATTTGATTATGAACCGTCCTATCTCTATGATTCCAGGTTACTATGATGATTCTTCTCTGTTGGCTACCATGGCTCAGAATGTAGGTTCTATGCGTAACCAAGGTATTGAGGTGACCATTTCTTCTACCAACATTCAGAAGAAGGACTTCCTTTGGACTACTTCTCTGAACTTTGGTCATAACTCCAACAAGGTAACAGAGTTGACAGGTGATGATGACAAGATTATCAGTGGTGCCTTGATTCATCAGGTAGGCAAGCCTTACTATTCTTACTATATGTATGAGTATGCAGGTGTTGACCCTGAGACAGGTTTGGAGAGCTATTACATCAATGATGGAACTGAGAATGCTCGCAAGACCACTACTAATGTAGCTGAGGCAAACAAGACTATTGTTGGTCATCATGAGCCAGCACTTGAGGGCGGTTTGTCTAACTTCATCAAGTGGAAGTTTATCGATTTCAACTTTACTTTGACCTATAAGTTGGGCGGTGACTCTTACGATTATGCTACTTGGTTGCACGATAATGGTGGTACATACGCCCTCTATGGAGCAATCCCTTCTTACTATAAGTTGGAGGATATGTGGCAGAAGCCAGGCGATAATGCTAAGTTGCCTAAGTTCCAGGCTGGTTATGGTACGCGTGTGTTGTCTTCTCGTTGGTTGATGCCTAACGATTATCTTCGCTTGAAGAACCTTACCTTAGGTTTTTCAGCACCAAAGGAGTGGATCAGCAACCTCGGCTTGAGCAAGGCTCGTGTATATTTCTCTGCCAACAACTTGTTGACCTGGAAGTCTAAGGATCTTTATGTTGATCCAGAGACACCAGCGGATGGCTTGTGTACATTCGAAATGCCAGCTTTGAGAACTTATACATTTGGTATCGAACTTAGTTTCTAATTTATAAAAGAACGAAATACAATGAAAGTATTAAAATCAATATATAAGGTAATGGGCTGCGCTATTTTGGCAGCCAGCCTGTCATCTTGCGTCAATGATTGGTTGGACGTAGCTCCTTCTGATGGTACAGATGCAGATGCAGCCTTGACCAGCAGTTCAGACTTGGATGCTGCGAGAACGGGTATGTACAAGGCTTTGAAGGGAAACAGCAGCTTGGTAGATTACTATGGTATGCAGTTCTTCGTTTATGGTGATGTTCATGCAGGTGATGATTATCAGTATAATAATATTGGTGGTTCTAACCGTGCAAGTTTCTACTATGACATGAACTATCAGACAGCATCTGAGTTTACATCAAGTACTTCTTCCAGTACCGTAACTTGGAAATCACCATATATTGTTATTGGCCGTGCTAATCGTATCATCGCTGCTGCAGAAGGTGGTGCTTTGAGCGATGCAGCAGAGGCTAAGGCTACTATCGACCAGTATGCGGCAGAGGCAAAGGTACTCCGTGCCCTTGCTCATTTTGACCTTGTTCGTATCTATGGTAAGCCATATACTGAGGATCAGGGTGCATCTCTTGGTGTACCATTGGTAACAGAAGTGCTGGAGTCTAATGCAAAACCTGCTCGTAGCACTGTTGCTGAGGTTTACACCCAAGTAGTGAAGGATTTGACTGAGGCTATCAGCTCTAATGCTCTTGCTACAGAGACAGAACCAGGTTATGTAAGCGTTTGGGGAGCAAAGGCAATCCTTTCTCGTGTTTATTTGAATATGGGTGATTATGCTAACGCCTTGTCTGTTGCTGAGGATATTATCAAGAATTCTGGCGCAGCGTTGTGGACTCGTGACCAATACTTCAAAGCATGGGATGCTTCAACTCCTAATGAGAGTGAGTTCTTGTTCCGTCTCAATGTGGCAGGTTCTACAGACAACAATGACTTGAATGGTATCGGTAACCTTCAGCAGCGTGATGGCTACAAGGAAATGGTTGCTACTAAGAAGTTTGTTGACATGCTTACTTCAGACCCAGAAGATGTTCGTAACGATATGTTCTTGCCTGCAACTGCAGCCAAAGAGGTGGCAACTTATGGTACCAACAAGGTATTTCTGAACAAGTTGCGTGGTCAAGGTGGTAATCTTCGTAATGTTACTATCGTTCCAATTATCCGTCTTTCTGAGGTTTACTTGACAGCTGCAGAGTGTGCTTTTAGAAATAATGACAAGACTAAGGCTGTAGAGTATCTGAATGATTTGGTAAAGAACCGTACCACAACAGAGGCTTCTTTGGCTACAGTGGATAACATCACACTTGAGCGTATCTTGATTGAGCGTCGTAAGGAGTTGATTGGCGAGGGACAGCGTTACTTTGATGCTTTGCGTAATAACGAGACTATCACCCGTTATACAAGTGAAGCTGATAAGGGTTGGCACAAGACATTGAGCAAGGAAGCTCAGTCTTTCGACCGTGATTACTTCAAGGCTATTGCTGCCATTCCGCAGGCAGAGATCAACGCCAACCCTAACATCAAGCAGAATACGGGTTACGGTGAGTAATTATCAAACAAAGTAATAGCATGGTTCTAATGCTGTTATAACAAGATTAGGAAATATTTTTAATCAACGATATAGGAATGCCATGAGTGGCATTATCTATAAATCTCTCGGGAGAGGCTGGCTGTGAAGCTCGCCTCTCTTTTTCGATTTATAGCGATATTGAATTTGTCCGTGTTATATTTTATAGCAAAGGTGTCATATATATTGGCACCAATAAGGTCTGTCCATCTTTTTTGAAATCTTTCGTATATAATAGGTATCTTTTGTCGATTCTATCAGAGAACTTCTGGCAAAATTCATCTAGCGACTTGTGACTGTTATATCCTGATGATTTCACTTCTATCGGATAAATCTTCTTGCCACGAGATAGCAAGAAATCTATCTCATAGTTCTTGTGACTTGTTGCATGGGGAAATGTGTAATAGAACAGTTTGTTTCCTGATGCGGTAAGCATTTGGGCAACGAGATTCTCATAGGCATACCCCATATCGCTACTCAGTTTGTCGCTCAACAACTTTTCGTAAATGGTGTTCTCTGTGTAGTCTTTATCCCAAAAAGCAAGTGTGACGAATAGCCCTGTGTCTCCAACAAACATTTTATAGTAGTCTTCGTCACTATGTAATGAAAAACCAACATTGGGATCATTTGCGTGATAGGCGAAATTGACCACCATGCTGTCTTTCATGTCTGCCAAGACTCCCATGAGATTCTTTCTGCCTGCATCATCCAATACGCTTGCTACCTGGTATCTGGCTGAATTTTTGTTTAATTCGGAAGGAATACTCTCGAATAACTTGGCAGCTCTTCCTGTTTTGTCTATTTTTCTAAAGTCGTCAAGATAAAGCTCTATGATTTCTCGCTTTACGGCATCTGTTTTACTCAGATTGTTGGTATCTAAGTACTCGTTTACGGCTTGTGGCATTCCGCCTACGAGCATATATAGACGAAGGTTGCGCATGGCATCTCGATGCGCTGCTCCCAATGGAACTTTTGCATCGAAAAACTGCTTGAATAGGGGAAAGGTAGCAGTATCACCCATTGCCCATCGAAATTCCTCGTAGTCCATCGGATAGAGATTCAAACGTGTCTCTTCGCTTGGAATCAAAATGTTTTCTACATTCTTTTTGATGCTGATAAGAGAGCCTGTCTCTATGTAGTCGTATCTTCCGTCTGCTACTAGGTATTTGATGGCTTGCCGGGCTTGTGGGCACATTTGTACTTCATCGAAAATGATGGCTGATTTGCGTGGCTCCAAGATTACTTGGTAGATTGATTGGAGGCGTAAAAATATGTAGTTCAAGTCCATGAGGTTGTCAAACAGCTGTTTCACTTCCTTAGATGCTTGTGCGAAATCTATAAGGATATAGCTTTTGTATTCATTTTCTGCGAAAGCTTTGGCTACTGTTGACTTTCCTACACGGCGTGCTCCTTTGAGCAAGAGGGCTGTGCTACCATTTCTCTCTCGCTTCCATTCGAGCATTTTGTCGTACACTTTTCTTTTAAATGTTCTTTTTCTCATAACTTGCTGATTTTGAGCGCAAAGATACATATAAGTTCCAAATCCCCCAAATGTTTTTTGTTAAAATGTTCCAAATCCCCCAAATGTTTTTGCATGAAATATTCCAAATCCCCCAAATGTTTTATGTTTCAATAGGGATGAGGAAACTTTCAAGGAAAAAATACAGCTTTTTAATGGAGAAAAATGATAGTAGGATGCAATATAATCCCTTGTTCCTTGTTATTATGATATACAAACTGTTGTGGAAATGAAAAAGAATATTGTAATATGGATGATGCTGTTGCTTGCTTCCGTAGGAGCGATGGCACAGGAAGTGGAGAATCCTGTAGGAAAATTCTCTGTGATTCCCCGTGTAGGTGTTGCTTTGTCTAATTGGAGCAATAACTCGATTTATGTCAGCGATGCTTTGGACGGTGAAATCAAGTCGAAGAATCAGGCTGGCTTCATGGCTGGTGCAGATGTGGAATATCGTGCTACAGAGTATGTAGGGGTGTCTTTGGGAGCTTATTATGCTCGTTTGGGCTACCGTTTCGCTGATTATGAAACCGTTGAGAATACCGATAAGAAGCAATATTGGGGCATCAAGAATCATCATGCTGATATTGATTACATCCAGCTTCCCTTGATGCTCAAGGGCTATGTAACCCGTCAGCTGGTGGCAATGGTGGGCATACAGGCTGGTTTCCGCTGCGGAGATGCCAAATACTCTTATGAGGAGACTTCTTTGGAGAAGGACAAGAATGGTTCTACCTATTATAAGGATACGAAGGAGGTAGAGGGAACCCTTGTTGCCAAGAGTACGAATATCTCTATTCCGGTAGGTGTTTCGTATGAATATATGAATGTTATCCTCGATGCACGATACAACATCGGTTTGACAAAGATGGAGAATATTTCGGGATTTGACAGTCCAAAGAATAGCTTCTTTACTTTCACGGTAGGTTATCGCTTTACTCTTTAGATAAGAAAGATAAGGTAGATGAGCAGCGACAAGCTTATCTGTAATCAATAACAAAAGGTGGATGCAGGAATCTCTGTTCAGAGATCTTGCATCCACCTTTTATTATCTACTATTGTTTTTCTACGAGATGATTCGTGTCATTCGTCTGATTTATCCAACCTGGCTTCCTGGCTTAACCTTGCCAAGGAGAGAAGTAACATTCAAAGTGCCATCGAAGTTGACTGCAGAGAGAATCATACCTTGACTCTCGATGCCCATCATCTTGCGAGGAGCAAAGTTGGCTACGAACAATACGTCCTTGCCAATCAGCTGCTCTGGCTCGTAGTAGGCTGCGATACCTGAGCAGATGGTGCGCTCTACGCCAGAACCATCGTCGATGGTGAACTTCAGGAGTTTCTTAGACTTCTTTACCTTCTCGCAGTTCAGAATGTGACCTACGCGGATATCGAGTTTCTCGAAATCATCGAAGCTAACCTCTGGCTTGATAGGAGCAGCCTGATAAGAAGCCTCCTCGTTAGCCTTCTTGGTGTCAGCAAGCTTCTGGAGCTGTCTTTCGATAACCTCATCCTCAATCTTCTCGAAGAGCAATTCAGGCTCACCGAGCTGGGTACCAGCCTTGAGCAAATCTGTGCTGCCGAGCTGAGTCCACTCGAAGTTAGGCATATTGATCATCTTGCGGAGCTTCTCTGAAGAGAATGGCAAGAATGGCTCGAAGGCGATGGCGAGGTTGGCAACCAACTGGAGGGAGATGTTCAGGATGGTCTCCACACGCTTAGGATCGGTCTTCCAAACCTTCCAAGGCTCACACTCTGTGATGTATCGGTTACCGATACGGGCCAGGTTCATAGCCTCTTTCTGAGCCTCGCGGAACTTGAATACGTTGAGATACTGCTCTACCTTCTCCTTCACGTCCTTAAACTCAGCGATAGCCTTCTCATCTACCTCCTGCAATTCACCACAGGCAGGAACTACGCCGCCCCAATACTTCTTGGTGAGCTGGAGGGCACGGTTTACGAAGTTACCGTAAACGGCAACCAACTCAGAGTTGTTGCGCTCCTGGAAATCCTTCCAGGTAAAGTTGTTGTCCTTGGTCTCAGGCGCATTGGCTGTCAATACATAGCGCAATACATCCTGCTTGCCTGGCAAATCTACGAGATACTCGTGCAACCATACAGCCCAGTTGCGGGATGTTGAAATCTTATCATCCTCCAGGTTCAGGAACTCGTTGGCTGGTACGTTGTCTGGCAAGATATAGTCGCCGTGAGCCTTCAGCATGGTAGGGAAGATGATGCAGTGGAACACGATATTGTCCTTACCGATGAAGTGAACAAGACGTGTTTCAGGATCCTGCCACCACTTCTGCCATGTTCCCCACTTTTCTGGATGAGCATCGCAGAGTTCTTTGGTATTTGAGATGTAGCCGATAGGTGCATCGAACCAAACGTAGAGTACTTTGCCATCTGCACCCTCTACTGGAACTGGAATACCCCAATCCAAGTCGCGGGTCATGGCACGTGGCTGAAGATCCATGTCCAACCAGCTCTTGCATTGGCCGTAAACATTGGTACGCCACTCTTTGTGGCCTTCCAGAATCCACTTCTTCAACCAATCCTGATACTTGTTCAATGGAAGATACCAGTTCTTGGTAGGCTTCTTTACGAGACCATGACCAGGGTTGTTCTTGTTGGTAGGGTTGATGAGCTCCTCAGGAGAGAGGGTAGCACCACATTTCTCGCATTGGTCGCCATAAGCACCCTCTGCACCACAGCGAGGACAAGTACCTACGATATTACGGTCGGTAAGGAATTCGCCTGTTACCTCGTCGCAGAACTGCTCCTCTACCTTTTCCTCCAATACGCCCTTATCGTAGAGTGTGCGGAAGAAATCAGAAGCAAACTTATTGTGAGTTGGTGAAGTGGTACGGCTGTAAACATCAAAAGAGATACCGAAATCCTCGAAACTCTTCTTGATGAGGTTATGATAGCGGTCGACTACCTCCTGTACGGTGATACCTTCCTTCTTGGCACGGATGGTTACTGGTACACCATGCTCGTCGCTACCGCCGATGAAAACAACGTCTTGCTTCTTGAGACGGAGATAGCGAACATAGATATCGGCTGGCACGTAAACACCTGCCAGGTGACCGATATGAACACCACCGTTGGCATAAGGCAATGCTGCGGTAACGGTGGTACGTTTGAAATTCTTTTGTTCCATATTAGCTAATATATTTTTGTTATTTGGCTGCAAAATTACAAAAAAATGTTGGAAATTCGGTATATTTTCTGCCCTTTTTCTATTCTATTATATAATAAGGTGTAAAATGAAGGGGTAGAAAACAAAAATGTTACGGGGTAGAAAACAAAAATGGCCCTAAGCTTGACGCTTAAGACCATTTTTATATAGCCACTACCAAGGTGGTTACATATAAGAAGAAAGTGGATGTTACATGATGTTCATGTAGGCGATAACTGCCAACTCAGCAACGAGGATAACGAAACCAACTTTCTTAACCAATTTTGTTACTTTGAAAATGCAATCCATAATTCTTAATCGTTTTAATGTTTACTATTATATTCAATTCTAAGCAACGTTGTGACAACGTTTGTTTTACGAGTGCAAAGGTACTTGTTTTTCTACTATTTGTGGGGCATATTTTCTCTAAATGGGGTATAAATTGTTTTTTAATTGCGTTTTTATAATAGAATTTACTCCTTTTGAATAGTATTTACCACCTGTTGTAACTTGTTTGTAGTCTGATTTTTGTTGCTGATTTGTTTCTATGTTTGCTGTTTGTAGCCAGTTGATGGTCTGCTTAGGGGGAAAATTAAAGCCTTAGCAGTTACTTTTCAGATAACTGCTAAGGCCTTTCCTTTATCATTTACTATTGATGGTAATCTTTATATTCTGTATTAACTTTAATCTCAAGAGGATACTTGTTTGATATGACCTATCTTATTTGTTATTGGATAGCCATATAAGCAATTACAGCCAACTCGGCGAGAAGTATTCCAAATCCCACCTTCTTTATAATACTTGTAATTTTATAAATGCAATCCATAATCTTTAATTTTTAATGTACGACATTTGTGACAATTGCTTGTCTTTCTAACTCTGATGCAAAGGTAGCACTATTTTATCGACTTTTGGGGGATATTTTGTTGATTTAGGGGACGAATGCTGTTTTTTAGGTGGATAAAAAACAGATTTTACCCCCTATACCCCAAAATATACCATTTTACTGTATGATATTGTTGTAGTCTGTACCTTTGTCTTTTTTGTTGGAATTGCATTTTTTTGTGAGAAAAGGTGGATTATCTGTAAAAACAGAAGATTTTCTGTTTTGTGTCTATAGATGTCCCCTTTCTGCCCAGTCGCCTCTGTCTAGTGTGCGGTAGCCGATGGCTTCTGCAAGATGAAAAGGTTCCACATGCTCGCTTCCGGCAAGGTCGGCAATGGTACGTGCCACTTTCAGAATGCGGTTGTAGGCACGTGCCGACAGGGACAGCTTCTCCATCGCCATACGCAGGAGGTTGATGCCTTCTTCGTCTGGTTCAGCAAACTGGTGAATCATTCGCTCTGTCATCTGCGCATTGCAGTGGATGCCTTTGAAATCCTGGAATCTGGCTGCCTGAATTTCCCTTGCCCTGATTACACGCTCGCGAATCTTGGCACTAGGCTCACCAGGAGCGGCGGTTGAGATGTCCTTGAAAGGAACAGGACTTATTTCGCATTGGATATCTATTCGGTCGAGCAACGGACCCGATATCTTGTTCATGTATCTTTGAATCTGCCCCGGCGTGCAGACACAGCGGTGGGTCGGGTCACCATAGTAACCGCATGGACATGGGTTCATGCTTGCCACAAACATAAAGGAGCAAGGGTAGTCGATGGTGTATTTGGCTCTGCTGATGCTGATGTGTCGGTCTTCCAGCGGTTGGCGCAACACTTCCAGCGTTGTCTTGTTGAATTCCGGGAGTTCGTCACAGAAGAGCACGCCATTGTGGGCGAGCGATATTTCGCCAGGCTGTGGAGAGGAGCCGCCTCCCACCAGTGCTACTTGTGAGATGGTGTGGTGGGGGGCTCTGAACGGGCGCTGGGCAATGAGAGATACATTCTTGCTCAGCTTGCCCGCTATGGAGTGTATCTGCGTTGTTTCAAGACTCTCTGAAAGGGTGAGTGGGGGAAGGATGGATGGCAATCTCTTTGCCATCATGGATTTGCCTGATCCCGGAGGACCTACCATGATGAGGTTGTGTCCGCCTGCAGCAGCCACTTCCAGGGCACGCTTCACGTTTTCCTGGCCTCTTACGTCAGCATAGTCATAGTCACAATGAATCTGGTTTTCGTAGAATTCCTTTCTCGTATCTACGAATGTAGGCTCAGGGGCAGAACGGTCGCTTAGGAATTGGATGACATCGAAGAGTGTTTTCATGCCATACACTTCCAGGTTATTGACCACGGCTGCTTCTCGGGCGTTCTGTTCGGGTACAATCAATCCTTTATAATGTTCTGCCCGGGCTCTGATAGCGATGGGGAGGGCTCCCTTGATGGGCTGCAGCGTGCCGTCCAGGCTCAGTTCGCCCACCATCATGTATTCCTTGAGGTGATCCTCTGGGATATTGCCATTGGCTCCCATAATGCCGATGGCTAATGGGAGGTCAAAGCTGCTGCCTTCCTTTCGGAGATTGGCTGGAGCAAGATTGATGGTGATGTCGGCTATCGGAAATTTGAAGCCGCTGTAAAGAAGGGCTGCTGCGATGCGGTCACGGCTTTCCCTGACCGCCTCGTCGCCTAAGCCCGTAAGGTGGTATTGAACGCCTCGGTTGAGGCTTACTTCTACTGTGACAGTCGTGACTTCCAGGCCGTTGACTGCTGCGCAATAAGTTTTTACTAGCATATACGCCTCCTCTTTTATAAGTTAGACATATGGCTCGCGGTGTTATTTGAGCAGTTGGTCTAACTTATTGTAGAGTTCTTGCTTTTTTAGGCCTCGGGCGATGATCTTTCCGTTTTGTATGATGATGTTGTCGGGAAGTGAAGTCAATCCCAACTTCTTCAGGTTCTTGTCTTCAAGCATTTCGCCATTGCATACGACAGACCATGTGATGGAGTCGTTCTTCAGGGTGCTCTGGCAGTAGCTTTTCGCTGCATCCAGGCAGAATCCCATCAGTTTGAGCTTTCCTTGCGATTGCTGCTGGCGGCTTTTCAGGTCTCTCTGCATGCTTTGACTGTCATAGTTAAATGTAGACCAAGTGTAGATGACTGCCACCGGAGCACTGCTCATCTCAGTGCTGGAAACCAGTTTGCCGTTGAGGTCATAAGCCGTGAAAACGGGCAGTTTGGTGCCTACGCCGGCATCTTTCATCATATTCACCTGCTGCTTCAGCCTTGCCAACTGTGTGTTCTTAGGCTGTTCTTTCTCGCAGATAGACAGGAGGGAGAGTGCCTTCTTGTAGTCAGGCTTGATGTTTGCGATGAAGTATTTCTTGATCAGATACAGGCAGACCACCGAGCTGGCATTGTCTTTGATGAATGTTTCAGCCTGTGCACTTTCCTGTGGAGGCGTATTGCCAAGGATTGATTTGCGGAATTTGGTCATCAATTCATTGGCTTTGGTGCCATTAATCTCCATTTCCTTCAGGTGAGAAGCGTCGCCTTTCAGCTCTACAGATTCTCCTGATTCTGCAAAGATAGGCTGCTCCGAGAAGTTTGGGAATACAATCATGAGGGTATGGCTTTCCGTGCAAGGCATTTCATAACTGAAACGGCCACCAACAACCTTGATAGTATCGACGCCGTCGATGCCACCATCTGTGCTGTAAACGTAAAATTCGCCTTGATTCATGTTTAAAAATTTGCCCTCAAGTTTAAAGTGACCACTGCTGACACCACATGATGTAAGCGAGATAATGAAAATAAGAGATATGATATAAGCAAATTTTTTCATAATGAAAAATTTTAAGGGAGGGTGAGTGCCGCGAGCGGGACTCGAACCCGCACAACCATTTCTGGTCAAGGGATTTTAAGTCCCTCGTGTCTACCAATTCCACCATTGCGGCATGGTAAACGTAAGAGCTAGAGCGGAAAACGGGACTCGGACCCGCGACCCCAACCTTGGCAAGGTTGTGCTCTACCAACTGAGCTATTTCCGCATTTCTTAATTGCGAGTGCAAAGGTAGTATAATTTCTTGAATCCACCAAATGTGTTTACATATTTTAAGAAAAATGCCGCATTTTTTCTTTGTAATGGGCGGATTTTCTAGGAATATCGCATGAAAATCCTTTAATTTCCTACTGTAATCACACTTCCGATGACGCCGGAGTAAGTTACTCGGTATTGCATCAGCGGCTTGTCTTCCTTGGTTTTTCCTCTACTTGTCACGGTTCCGTTCTCCAAACTATACACTCTTTTGCATTTGTTGCAGATAACCGACTGTCTGTTTCCTGTCCATTCCAGCGGATAGTTGGTTCCGCCATATTGCAGGATGCAGTTGAGGCATTGTCTGTCCCATGCCACGTATCCGTTAAAATTGGATTGACCCATGATGAAGCCGTTCTTCGTGGCATCCTTCAGGTCGTTTCCCGCTCCAAGATAGCTATAGTTGGCATAATTCTCCTTGGCAGTAGAGAGAACGATGGTCTCGGTCTTGTTCTTTCCGTCGTTGGGAGTGGAGTAGAGGTTCCATGCTCCGTTCACCTTCTTGGCGCTTACCATCGTATAGGTTCCTGCTCCCTGAAGTGCATTCTCGATGGTGCTGCCAGGGTGATAGATGGTTCTGAAGATGAATTGGCAGGGATAGCGTGTGCTGATGCTGTTGTCGGCATTGCATGATGTCAGGATGCTTCCGCCCAGCAGAATAGCTGCTGCCGGAAGGCACAAACAAAGCAAGAGCATAGCTTGGTTGACTATGCTCTTCACCTTATTATATATATGTACCTTATTTATTATATACATTTCTTCTTCAGTTTGATTACTTTGATGGCATCAGATGATACACCCCTGCTTACTTCAGCAAGTCTTTCTCGGCATTCTCCATGCGCTCGAAGTGGAACTCTGAGAGGGTTTTCTCCATCAGTTCCTGAATCTTGTCGTTGCAGAGATTGCCGATGCTTCCCTCGTGCGTATGGTGAATATCCTTGTTTGGCTTGAATTCGCCCGCTTCGATTTCCAGTCCCACCTTCTTGTAGGCATCACGGAAAGGCATGCCGTTGGCGGCAAGCTGGTTCACCTCTTCTACGGAGAACATTGGGTCGTAGCGAGGATCATCGAGAATGTGCTCGTTCACCTCCATCTTGTTGATGATGTATGCCGCCATCTGCAGGCAGTCTTTCAACTCATCGAAGGCAGGAAGGAACACTTCCTTGATAATCTGAAGGTCGCGGAAGTAACCCACAGGCAGGTTGTTCATGATGAGCATCACCTGCTGAGGCAAGCTCTGCAGCTTGTTGCTCTTGGCGCGAATCAGCTCGAATACGTCTGGGTTCTTCTTGTGAGGCATGATGCTGGAACCGGTGGTGCACTCCTTAGGCAACTTCACGAAGCCGAAGTTCTGGCAGTTGAACATGCAGGCATCGAAAGCCATCTTTGCCAGGGTTCCTGCCACGGTAGCCATGGCAAAAGCCACGTTGCGCTCCATCTTTCCTCTGCCCATCTGTGCATAGACCACATTATAGTCCATGCTGTCGAAGCCGAGAAGCTCGGTGGTCATGGTGCGGTTCAGTGGGAATGAACTTCCATAACCGGCTGCGCTACCCAATGGGTTGCGGTTGGTCATGCGGTAAGCTGCCTGGAGGAAAAGCATGTCGTCGGCAAGTCCCTCAGCATAAGCGCCAAACCAGAGTCCGAACGATGAAGGCATTGCCACCTGCAGGTGGGTGTAGCCCGGCATCAATACATCCTTGTACTGGTTACTCTTCTGAATCAGCTCGTCGAAGAGAATCTTCACGGCATCCACAATCTCCTTCAACTCATGACGGGTGAAGAGCTTGAGGTCTACCAGTACCTGGTCGTTGCGAGATCTTCCCGAATGAATCTTTTTACCCATGTCGCCCAGTTTCTGGGTGAGCATCAGTTCTACTTGGGAATGAACATCCTCCACGCCGTCTTCGATAACGAACTCGCCCTTGTCGGCGATGGCGTAGATATTCTTCAATTCTGCGAGGAGCTGGGTAAGCTCATCCTTCTCCAGGAGTCCGATGCTTTCGAGCATGGTGATGTGTGCCATACTTCCCAGCACGTCGTACTTGGCGAGATAGAGGTCGAGCTCACGGTCGCGGCCTACGGTGAATCGTTCTATTTCCTTGTTTACTTCAAAGTTCTTTTCCCAAAGTTTATGTGCCATAATTGTGTCTTTTTATTAATCCTGATATGGAATCATCGCCAGGGCGTCTGCAATCTTTTCGATGCCTTCCTGCAATGGCTTCTTCACCATACCCTTGATAAACATGTTAAGTTCTGCCTTGATGGTGAGTTTCATTTTGCATGAGAACTCGCCTGTAGGGAGCAGCTGAATCCAGAAGTTGAAAGGAACAGGGCTGTTTTCTGTTTCAAACTTGATGGTCTTAGGCTCCTCGCGGTCGATGATGCGCATCTTGATTTCACCCACCATAGGTGCTGTGATAGAGATGCTGTCGCTATCAAACTTGAGGTCCTTCAGCTTTTCCATTTCCTTTCTCTTGTCCTCTGGAATCTGGTCTTTCACCTGCTCGAAGCGGTCTTTGAGCATCTGCAGGTTGTTCAGATCGCTCAATGTACGGTAAACAGATTCCTGCTTGTGAGGAATCTGTTTGATATTACTTTCGAATGTACTTGTACTCATTATTGATGGGTCAAAAATTACTTCTTCCAGTTAGCTGGGTCCTTGCGCCACTCGTGGAGCAACTCTACGTCTTCCTGCTTGATGTAGCCTGTCTCCAAAGCCTCTGCCACTACGTGCTCGTAGTCTGTCAGAGTAACCAACTTTACGTTAGCGTCTGCAAAAGCCTTCTCTGCTACAGGGAAACCGTATGTGTAGCTAGCTACCATACCTACAATCTCATTGCCGTTCTTGCGGAGTGCCTCTACTGCCTTGAGTGAGCTGCCGCCGGTAGAAATCAAATCTTCTACAACAACAACCTTAGCCTTAGGGTCGAGCTCTCCTTCGATGAGGTTCTGCATACCGTGATCCTTTGGTTTAGAACGAACGTAAACGAAAGGCAGGTGCAACTCGTCGGCTACCAATGCACCCTGTGCGATGGCACCTGTAGCAACACCAGCTACAGCGTCAGCCTCTGGGAACTGCTCCAGAATGGCGTGTACGAGTTCGAGCTTCACATAGTTGCGGAGTTCTGGGAAAGACAATGTCTTGCGGTTGTCGCAATAGAATGGTGACTTCCAACCAGAAGCCCATGTGAATGGATCGTTAGGCTGCAATTTGATAGCCTTAACCTTCAATAACTTAGATGCGAATTCTTTCTTCAGTTTGTCCATAATTCTAAAAGGATTAAATAATTATAATTTATATCTGCAAAGGTACTACAAAAAATTGATTAATCATCATAAATGGCTTATTAATTATAGATTTTTAATCGTGTGTCCATCCGATGGTGGTGATGCTGAATTTCATCTTGCCCGTCTTGAGCAGTTCTTCGCAGCAGGATACGAGGGTGGCACCTGTGGTGCAGACATCATCAGCAATGAGTAGATGCTTCCCGGCAAGGTTGGCGATGGGGTGCCTGCCTTGGGCATCGTGATAGAATGCTGATGTCTGGAACACGTGCTTTACGTTTTCCTGTCTTTCCGATCTGCTTTTGTGGGTCTGGCTTTCTGTAAACACAGTTCGTCTGATGGCATCCGTGATGACGGGGAGTCCCGTTTTTTCCTGTATTCCCCTGGCTATCTCCTCGCTCTGGTTGTAGCCTCGCTCCTGTTGTCTTTTCCTGGTAATGGGAATGGGGATGATGGCGTCGATGCCTTCAAAGAAGTTGACTTCCAGTCCCTTGCTTCCGATGAGCCTGCCCAGATAGGTGCCGATATCGGGACGATGGTGATATTTCAGCTGGTAGATGGCATTGCTGGTCTTGGAGTGGCTGCCGTAGTAGATGAGTGCGGCGCATCGCTCGATGGGGATGCGCCCCCAGAACATCTTTGCCATCTCGTTTTCGTAGGGGTCGCTCCAGGTCATGGTGAGGGGGAGGTGCTTGAGGCAGTTAATGCAAAGCATCTCTTCCGAACCCAGCAGTCTGTTGTCGCAGATGGGACAATAGCGGGGCAGGAGCAGGTTGATGATTTTCCCTAAAATACTGAGTCGCATCCTTCTATCAGATCTTCTTCTTTCATTTTGTCGATGCACTTGTGGATGACGTCCATGCTGTAGCCTCTTCCCAGGGCAAAGCGGATGAGTTTCATCGAACGCTCGTAGTCGTTCTTAGCCTTGATGCTTTTGTATTTGCTTTTCAAGAGGGGGAGGAGGGCTTCCATATACATGTCGTCCTCGATTTCCTCGAAGATGGGGTCGGAGATTTCCTTCGGGATATGCTTCATCCAGAGGGCCTGTTCCACCTTGCGGCGTCCCCATTTGTTGTACTTTATCTTGTCGTTGATGAAGAATCGGGCAAAGCGTTCATCGTCGATGAACTTCTTCTGGGTCAGGAATTCCATGTTTCGGGCGATGGCATCCTCGGGCAGTTCCCACTTCTTCATCTTGTCGAGCATTTCCTGCGAGCAATGTTCGGCTTGTGTGCAGAGGGTGGTGAGCTTCAGCAGAGCCTGCTGCTCTGTCATCGGCTTCTTATACTTTGAACTTTGAGATTTGAACATGATGATTTTTACTTTGAACTTTGAACATTGAACTTTATGATCAGTTATGTTATTATTCTTTGTTGTTTTTTGCTTTCATCATTCTCTTCTTTCCGAAAGCATCTTCTTTGGTTTCAATATCCTTGAAACCAAGTCCTTCCAGCATTTCCCTGGTCTCCTTTTCGTAGATAGGATTAATTTCGAAGTATAATGCTCCTTCGGATTTGAGAGCAGATGATGCATATTCAGCGATGGCACGATAGAACTTCAGCGGATCTTCATCAGGAACAAAGAGGGCGATGCTCGGTTCGTGCTCTAATACATTCTTTTCCATATCTGCTTTCTCCTTTTCGCAGATATAAGGAGGATTGCTCACGATGATGTCTGCTGTTTCTGCAGTTTTTGGCAACATCAAGGCATTCTGATATTCTATTCTGACATTTCCGGCTTTCAGCATTTCCACATTCCCCTGTGCAATGCGGAGGGCATCTTCCGAAATATCCCATCCCGTAACCTCAGAATTAGGAATGTTGAGTCCTAATGTGATGGCGATGCAGCCGGACCCCGTGCAAATATCAAGAATCTGCTTCCTTTCATCTGCCTCCAGAGATGAAACTTCCTCCTCTATCCACTGGCAGAGTTCTGCCGTTTCGGGTCTTGGAATCAGTACGCCCGGCTCCACATGGAAGGTCCTTCCCGCAAAGTCGGCTTCGCCCAAAACATACTGCACCGGCTCGCCATTTTGCAGTCTTGCGATAATTTCTTCCAGATTTCTTTCTTCGTCTGAAGATAATTCATTAACTTTGCCGCAGATTATGTCGGTCAGAGTCATTCCGTACTCCACATCAAGCACGGTGCGGACGATAGCCTGCGCTTCGCCAGCATCATAGAGTGGGGTGAGGGATTGCCAAAACTGTTGGTACGTTTTCATCTTGATATTGCTTATTGCTATTTGATTTGAGAGCAAAGATACGACATTTTATCGAAAGTGAGTAAAAAAACAGAAGAAAAGTTGATTATGGAACAAAATAAAGTATCTTTTCTGGATCCGAAGACGGGAGAGCTGCTCTCTCAGCAGGAGATTGATGAAATGTTCATGCGCCGCTGCCTGCAGTTGGCGAAGAACGGCAGACAGAATGCGAAGCCTAATCCTATGGTGGGTGCCGTCATCGTGAGCAGCGAGGGCAGAATCATAGGCGAAGGCTATCATGTGCGTTGTGGCGAGGGCCATGCTGAGGTGAATGCCTTTGCATCGGTTAAGCCTGAGGATGAGCATCTTTTAAAGGATGCCACCATCTATGTAAGTCTCGAACCCTGTTCGCATTATGGCAAGACGCCTCCTTGTGCCGACCTTATCGTAAGAAAAGGTGTGAAGAGATGCGTCTGTGGCTGCGTGGATCCTTTTGCCAAGGTGCAGGGACGTGGCATCCAGAAGATTCGTGAGGCAGGAATCGAGGTAACAGTAGGCGTTCTGGAGGCAGAATGCCTCGAACTGAACAAGCGTTTCATCACCTTCAATACCCATCAGCGACCATACATCATCCTGAAATGGGCGCAGACGGCGAATGGCTTTCTGGATAATAATTTTCAGGGCATGGCGATTTCTACGCCATTCACCAAGATGCTTTCGCACAAGCTCCGTGCCGAGAACGATGCTATCCTGGTGGGGAGAATCACCGATGAGCGTGACCATAGCCAGCTCAACGTGAGAGACTGGAGCGGCAAGGATCCGATGCGACTGGTCATCGACCGCCGTCATCCTTGTTTCGAGGGCTTGGATTTCTCCAAGGGTAAGGAAGAGGTGTTGAAGCAGATGATGCAGTACCTATATAATAATAAGGTGCAGTCGCTGATAGTAGAAGGTGGCGCCATCACCCATCAGGCTTTCCTCGATGCCGGATTATGGGATGAAATCAGGGTAGAAACATCTTTATCCACATCTGTGGAAAACGTGGTAACTGTCGGAACATCAGCGCCAAAGCTTCCTCATAACATCCGGCTAGTGAGCCATGAGGCGTATGATAATAATATAATAAATAATTACGAACGAGTATGAGCAATAGATTTACATCGCGCCTGAGCGATAACGACGATTTCAAGCGAGACGAGTTGATTCGCAAGATAGAGCATGCCGTGGAGCACATGACGCTCGCTGAGCTGGAAGCCCTGTCGTATGACATGTTTACCAAGGGCTACATCCAGGATTACTAAACATTCAGGCATAAGACAAGATATAAAAAAGGTGGGTGCTGCAACAATTCGTGTAGCACCCACCTTTTTTATATCTTATTCTTTATTTCCTTTATTTCGCCATTGGAGTGAAACGCAAGGTGAACTCATGAGCTCCTGTTGGAGTCATGTATTGTGGCAGACAAGAGTCGCCACCACAACTGCGGTTACCGATGCCACGCTGCCAGAAATCGAAGTGAGCGAAAATCTGGTTAGAGCGTACCAGGTCGTAAGGATGCTTGCCACCATAGAATACGTCGTAGTTGAACTGAGCATCATCGAAGTGAGACAACGAGAAGGCTACCATGCCCTCGGTGGTAATCTGCAACTTCGTGCTGTTGTTGTCCAATGTCAACTGGCGCAAGCCCTGGCGGTCGCCCATGGTCTGAGGAGCACTCTGCTCTTCGAACATGCCATCCACGGTGGTCTTGTACAAACCTAACAGCGAACCTCTCTGACGGTCGATGTAGTTGCTCCAAGGACCCTTGGCATAATACTCAACATTCTCGAAACCAGGAGCAAACTGCATGGCAATACCAATTTTTCGGGTTTCCTCAGAAGAATTGTTGGTAGTTACCTTCATATCCACGGTTCCGTTAGGATAGATGATGTAAGCAATCTGGTGAGTATCCTTACCGTTGGTAACGGCAGTTTCCACAACCACGTTCTTGCCCTGCTTCTTAGGAGCCTTCACCATCATCTTCTTACCGGTGAGTGCACCCTCTTCCTTGTTCTCGTTCTCGGCAACACCACCTGTAGCACCCAGGTTCACGTTGTCGTTGGCGATGCGGCGGAAACCGTTGAAGTCAGGACCTGCATTAGGCTGAACGAGCTGGGTATTGCGATAAGTCCAGTTGGCGATGGTTCCATCCTCTGCGAATGTGATGCTGAAATCCTTGCCGGTGATGGTGTTATCCTTCACCTTCAGCTTGCCCTTCTCCTGGATAGCTGGCAAAGTGCCATGATCTTTCTGTACGAAGGTAGGGTCGGCTACAGATGTGCTACCTGCGTTCTCTGCAGAAAGCTTGAACTGCTGCTGAGCCATCTCATAACCCTGCTTGCTCCATGAAGTAGCCTTCTTTAGGATGAGGCTGAAGGTGATGACATACTCTGCCTTATCATCTACAATGGTGGTGTATGGGATGTTGATATCGCAGGTCTTGCCTGGCAATACAGATGGGATAGCCACCTGGTTCTTCTCTACAGATACGCCATTGCGGAGCACCTCGTAGTTCAGATTATAGACATCAGCCAGGTTGGTGAATGCGCACTTGTTCTTCAGGGTGAGCACGCGGCTGTAGAAAGACTCGAAGTTCACATCTCTGTAAACATACTTCACCTCGGTGAGCTTAGCCGTCCACTCTCTGCCTGAAGTAATGATACCGTTGCTCATGAAGTCGCCCTGGAATCCTCTGTAACCGTTGTTCATCTTGGTATAGTCGTAACCGGATGTGTAGTAGTGGAGTCCGGTCTTAGAATCCTTCAGAGGAAGTCCCTTGCGGATGCGGCGTGTATCGTAGATACCCTGGTCAACCCAGTCCCAGATGCAGCCACCGGTGATACCGGTACTTGCCTCGATGAGGTCCCAGTATTCCTGTAGGTTACCCACAGCCTGACCCATCGCATGAGCATACTCACAGATGAAGTAAGGCTTGTTGTTGAGGCCATCCATCTGCTTCTTTACCACCTCGATTCTTGGATACATGTCTGAACCGAAGTCAGAGTACTTGGCGCCGTGATTGTAGCCCTCGTAGTGAACCCACGCGTCGCGACCAGGCAAAAGCTCCTTCACCTTATCGTAGGTAGCCTGGAAGTTGTCGCCACCGCCAGATTCGTTACCGAGCGACCAGAATACCACGCTAGGATGGTTGCGGTCTCTCAATACCATACGTTCTGTGCGGTCAACGTAGGCTGCGCGCCAGGTAGGGTTGTTTGAGAGAGATTGGTTGTTGTGGCACTCCACGTCAGCCTCGTTCATGCAGTACAATCCGTAGTAGTCGAACATGGCATACATCTTAGCCTGACGAGGATAGTGGCTGGTACGAACGGTATTCACATTGGCCTGCTTCATCAGGATTACGTCGCGAAGCATGGTCTCCACGTCGATGGCGTGGCCATAGAGTGGGTGAATATCCTGGATATTGACACCCTTGAAGAATACTCGCTTGCCGTTTACATAAACCAGTTTGCCCTTGATGGCAACATCTCTGAAACCGTATTTGGTAGAGAATACCATCTCTTCCTTGTCGCCTGCCTTCTGGCGGACAATAACGGTATAGAGGTTAGGCTGCTCTGAGGTCCAGGCCTTCAGACCAGTCAGGTTGTCGATGGTAAGGCGGCAGTTTTTCTCGCCGTCCTTGGCAGTCATGGCAACCTGTGCCGACTGCTTGCCAACAGATTTTCCCTGAGGGTCGAGGAGTTCAATCTCCAGCGTCTTCTGAGAGTTCTCCTTGGCAGCGTTATTGATAGTCAGGTCAACATTCAGTTTGCCCGATGCATAATCGCTGTTCAGGGCAGAAGTGATGTAATGATCTGCTACGAAAGTCTTTGGAGTAGCTACGAGATAAACATCGCGGTGGATACCACCCAGGTGCCACATATCCTGTCCCTCCAGATAAGAGCCGTCGCTCCAGCGGTAAACACGTACAGATACGTTGTTGTTGCCCTTGCGAACCAGGTTGGTGACATCGAATTCAGCATCTGTATTGGCACCCTGTGAATAGCCGGCATACTTACCGTTTACCCAAACCACGATGGCGCTGCAGGCACCGTCGAAGTGCAGGAACACACGCTTTCCTGTTTCCCAACCTTCAGGCAGATTGAAGTTACGGCGATAAGAACCTACCGGATTCTTGTCGAAGTTATCCTTGAAGGCTGTGATGAATGGCGGTTTGTTCTCGAAAGGATAGCCCACATTATTATATACAGGCACATCATATCCTGCCATTTCCCAGTTCAGAGGCACCTGGAGTTCCTTCCATGAAGAAACATCGGCGTTGTCAGCCCAGAAATCATCCTTCTCTGGCTTGCCCTGCTTCCAGTCGGCAGTATAGTGGAATTTCCACTTGCCGTTGAGCAACAGATAGTTGGCACGCTTAGGAGTGAGCCATGGGAATTTGTAGTAGTCGTCCTGCTGCATGGAAGCAGTAGAAGAATAAGGCACGAAAGTAGCATGGGCTTTTTCCTTGCGATCCTCAAACTTGGTCTCGTCTTCTACCCATTTGTCTGTAAACGGACAAACGTCAACTTTGGTCTCCACCACTTTCTTCACCTTTTTCTTGGTGTGTCTAGGCTGTGCAACAGCTGATGCGCTGAAGAGGAAGGTCAGTACAACCGCAGCTCCCCAAAATAAATGTTTTTGTTTCATTGTCTGGTTGAATTATTAATAATTACAAGTTAGCTAGTTATGAATCTGTTTAGATTTGGTGCAAAGATACAAAAAATATCGTTTCGCGCAAAATAAAAGTACGCTATTTTGCGCGAAATGGGGTAAAAAAGCGGTTTCGCGCAAAATAGCAGAGTGCTATTCTGCGTGAAACAGGGTAAATATGTTGTTAATATTCTGTCTTACTATATATAGGGGCATCATTCCGAAGCCACCACACAGATCTATCTCAATTCCATCAAAAGCTCAGAAGTGGATGATGCCAACGCCAAAATACTGGCAGCCCTATAAGCCGCAAAAAAGAATAAAAAGAGGGATTTCGAAAAATGAACCAAAATGAACCAATTTTTCTGAATCTTTACATAAGAGACTCAGAAATGTCGAAAACATTCGTTCAATCAACGACTTAGAAAAATGCGCACGAAAAGAATGCTAAAAAAATGTTGAATTTCGCTGAATGATATTATTTTTTAACACGCATAATTTGCTAGTTTCCAACAATTTTCGTATTTTTGCAGGGAGATCTTGTGTCTCTTATGTAGAGATTCAGATGATCGACATCAAAAAACGAACTTGATTCGCATGATAAAAGAGACAAATATACAAGCACAGGTTACGTCCACTATTGCAGGGGACGACGGCGAAGCCGTGGCGAAAAGTGAAGAAAACGCTAAGAAAAAGGCCCCCCAAACGCCTAATGAAGGGCTTGAAAAACCAGCTGATGCAGGATGGTATGTGGCTGTAGTGAGAGTGAACTGTGAAACGAGAATAGCTGATTCAATACGAATCAATCTTAATCACAATCATGTTTGGTTTGATTACTGGATTCCCAAGGTAAAAGTAGTTTATTTAGACAAGCGTTCCAATAAGCGAAAAGTGAAAGAAAAACTATTTCTTTCCACCTTCATCTTTTGTAACGTCTCTTCGAGACAACTTGACAAAATCCGCTTCCGTTCGGATGTGTATAAGATGCTGACGATGCCAGGTCAAAGGAAAATATACCAAATTCCCGACCAGGTTATTGCCAACTATCGATATTTTGTAGAGAATGATGAAGAACCAGTTACTGCTGCCCCTGCTCCTTTGAAGAAGGGTATCAAAGTGAGAGTGGTATCTGGTAGCATGAAAGGTGTGGAAGCATACGTACAGAGCTATAATGGCAAGAAAGCCGTCATCGGCAGTGAGATTAAGTATATCAGTGGTGCAACGCTTACGATAAGTAGAAATTTACTAGAAATCGTTGAAGAAAGTTGAGTTGTAGAATGAACTTGTTGCATTAAAAAGCTATGAGTTATCTGAGTAAAATGTTATAGCTAAGTTATAGCAAAGCGGTCCCATCCCGCACAACCTGGCGAGGGCTTTGATGCCCCGCCTCTTCGCAAGAGGTGGACAGGGGAGTCGAAGCAATACAATAATTAATAAGGAGATTACGTTATGAACATAGAAGAAAAAAAGCAGATAAGGAAGTAGAATCATTTTGTGTGTTGTAATGTTTAGCCATAAGCCAAGTATAGGTTAACAAATGCATTTTTTCTCTTAAATCCTTGGTGATTACGAAATTAAATCGTACTTTTGTCGCTATATTAGCAATAAAAATGTATGATTATGGCAAACGACAATAATATACAGCCTGTGGCTGATGATTCACAGATAGTACTTTACCAACCAGATGATAGCATTAGGTTGGAGGTGAAACTGGATCAAGATACGGTTTGGCTTACCCAAGCACAGATGACAGAGTTGTTTCGTACAACTCGTAACAATATAACTATGCATATTCGTAACATCTTTAAGGAGAAAGAGTTAGACGAAAAATCAGTATGTAAGGAATCCTTACATACTGCCGCAGACGGCAAAAGATATCGTACTAAAATCTATAATTTGGATGTTATAATCTCTGTAGGCTATAGAGTAAAGAGTCCGATAGGAACCCGTTTCCGTCAGTGGGCGAATGCAGTTATAAAGCAATATCTTCTTCAAGGCTATTCCGTGAATCGTCACTTGATAGCCCTACAGGAGAATATGGACAAGCGTATGACCCATATTGAGGATATCCAGGCTAAGCAGCAACAGCAGCTTGATTTCTTTATTCGGACTTCCACCCCTCCAGCAGAGATGGTCTTCTTCGAAGGTGATTTCTACACAGCAAGAGTTGCTTTGGAGAACTTAGTTCGTACAGCCAATCATCGAGTAATCATCATAGATGGCTATGTTTCATCGCTAACTCTAAGTGTACTTGATGTCCGTAAGTCAAATGTAACAGCTACAATTTACACGGTTGGAGTAGGTCAAGGAATGCAACGCTTGATGGAGGAGCATGACCGCCTATTCCCCGACAATCATATAGATATTAGAAAATGGCGTGACGAGTCTCATGACCGCTGGCTTATTATAGATGATAGCCTCTATCACTGTGGTCATTCATTAAACGCCAATGGCGGTCATAAGATTTCCGCCATAACCCTGATGGGCACCTCCCCAGAGGTAATCCTATCAAAAGTAGAATAAAAACAATATTCCTCATTCGTGCGACGACAAGTGCAGAGCGATACTGCAATGAGGAACTATTCTGGCTGTCCCAATCAGCAAGCTATAGTAAGGCGGTCCCATCCCGCACAACCTGGCGAGACCTTTGATGGTCCGCCAACCTTATAGCGTAGCGGTTCCGAGCACCGGAGGGCGGTTACATCCCTAATCCCTATGGTTGGGATTTAGGGCTTGGGTATAGGGTAAGGATCCCCTCTTCGCAAGAGGGGGACAGGGGAGTCGAAGCAATACAATAATTAATAAGGAGATTACGTTATGAACATAGAAGGAAAAAGCAGATAAGGAAGCAGAATCCCGCTCTCCCTTATCACCCCCTCAGTAGCCGATGGCATTATCAAGTTAACAGAGAAGAGCCTCAAGCTCTATACCGAGATCTCCAAGAACTGTCCCCTGAAACTCTGGAAAGACCGTCTGGTGGCAGTATGGGGTGAAGAAACAAGATAGGCTGATAGCCTAAAAATGGTTAGTTAATGAAGATTTTCTCTTAAATCCTTGGTAGTTATGAAATAAAATCGTACTTTTGCCGCTATATTAGCAATAAAAATGTATGATTATGGCAAACGACAATAACAAAATACTGGCAACTACTGATGAATCTCAGATAGTGCTCTATCAACCAGATGAAAGCATTTCTCTTCAAGTAAAAATAGAAGAAGATACGGTATGGCTTACGCAAGCTCAAATGGTGGAACTTTTTGGTTCTAGTAAAGCTAATATTAGTGAGCACATTACTAATATTTATCAGCAAGGAGAATTGGTGCAGTCGGCAACTGTTCGGAAATTCCGAACAGTTAGAAAAGAAGGCAATCGTATGGTTACACGTAATATGGATTACTATAATCTTGATATGATTATATCCGTCGGCTTTCGTGTAAATAGTCATCAAGGTATTCGCTTTCGTCAATGGGCAAACAATGTTTTGAAAGAATATCTTCTTCGTGGATATGCAGTACATCAGCAGATGCTTCAAATGGAGCAACGTATTGACAGCAAACTTATGTTGCAGCATGATGAGATGCAACGAATAAAGGATACCCAGGCTAAGCAGCAACAGCAGCTCGACTTCTTTATTCGAACCTCCACCCCTCCAGCAGAGATGGTCTTCTTCGAAGGTGATTTCTACACAGCAAGAGTTGCTTTGGAGAACTTAGTTCGTACAGCCAATCATCGAGTAATCATCATAGATGGCTATGTTTCATCGCTAACTCTAAGTGTACTTGATGTCCGTAAGTCAAATGTAACAGCTACAATTTACACGGTTGGAGTAGGTCAAGGAATGCAACGCTTGATGGAGGAGCATGACCGCCTATTCCCCGACAATCATATAGATATTAGAAAATGGCGTGACGAGTCTCATGACCGCTGGCTTATTATAGATGATAGCCTCTATCACTGTGGTCATTCATTAAACGCCAATGGCGGTCATAAGATTTCCGCCATAACCCTGATGGGCACCTCTCCCGAGGTAATCCTGTCAAAAATAGAATAAAAAACATTCCTCATTCGAGCGACGACTAGTGCAGAGCGATACTGCAATGAGGAACAAAAATAACTTTTTTCAAATAACTGATAGGTGTAACTACTTGTAATATAGTTGGGACGCTGTGTTGGTGATATCCTAGAAAAAACAACAGATTAATTATGGTAGACAGAAATGATTTTAAATTGTTGAAGCAGAGATGTCTAAGACATTTTGAACTTGCCAAGGGTTATTTAGGTGACAAAAAGTTGGATTTAGATGATAATCAAAAAGCCAGATATGGTTTTTATTTCTTTATTATTCAAAATCTAACGAACTTGGTTGATTATGACAAGATGGTTAAAGCTATAACTGATACGGAGTTTAATTCTACTTTTTTCGATGTTAATGACGTTGATGAGGGAATAGATGCCGTATGTTTTGACGAGCAAGAACATGTTATAGCTCTGTTTAATTTTAAGTATCGCAATAAATATAATGACGATAAAGAACAGAGCAAAAATGAATTACTGGTAACTTCTAAGTTTTTGAATGCTTTAAAACATGAAGATACTACACATCTTAAAGGCAAACTCAAAAAGTATGCTAATAAAATAAATGAATATAACGATTCTGATGATATTTGGACTACTGTTTTATATTACGTTAGCAACGAATCAAAGACGTTATCTTCATTAGATCCTAATATCAAGCAGATGAGTGATACGTATGGTATCGATATTGAGATGAAAGGGTTAAACGAACTGGTTGACATGACTTCTTTGCACCCAAGAAATATTGATGCTTCTTTAGTCTTAAACAGAGATGCTGTTATGTCATTTACGGAAACGAGTTTAGCCTCTGCAAGATCATATATTGTTCGCCTTCCACTTACGGAACTTATTAGAATTACTTGTGACGATGCAACTTTGCGTAATGAGTATAATCTGGAAGATGAGAATGTTCTGTATAAAACAAATGTTGATATTAGAGTTTTGTTTGATAACGTTCGTGGCTTTATATTACAGTCAAAATATAATAGAAACATAGAAACGACATTAGATTCAGAGCCAACTAAGTTTTTCTTTTATAATAATGGAATAACCATTGTTGCTGAAAGCATTTCTTCTTCGGAGATTAATTCTGGAAAAAAAGTTAAGTTGGAAATATCCAATTTCCAGGTTTTAAATGGTGGACAAACTTTGCGTACTATCCACAATTATAATAAGAAAAATAAGAATAATATCGTAGAAAAACTCTCAGATGCTGAAGTATTAGTTAGGATGTTAAATATTACTGACGATGCATTAAAAGGAAGAATTGGTGAGTATACTAATAGCCAAAATAGCATTAACGAACGAGACTTGAAGTCTTTACGTCCAGAGCAAGTTAAACTGGAAGATTATTTGCGTTCTAATAAAATTCTTTATATCAGAAAGAAAGGTGATGTGGGACATGATGACACTGAATATGATGATTCCGTTAGCATGGAATTGCTTGGTCAAATATTATGGGCCGCAAAAGGGTATCCTGAATTGGTATCAAATAAAAAACGGGAGATATTTACAGTTCAGTATGATACTTTGTTTGCAAATAATGATGATTTGCTGTCTTTAAAAACTGTTGACTTAATCAAAAAATACAAATGTATATACAAGGATTATAGAACAGCTAATAAAACAGTGACAGTTCAGAAAGCTATGTATGTGTTATATTTAAGTGAAAAGTTGAAGAGCAATAAATATAAACAGATAAGTGCTAAGTTTGAGTCGTATCTTAAGTCATATAAGTATGACAACAATGTAGATAAGGCAGAATCTCGTATTTTGTTAGATCAAAAATTTAAGAATGACGTCGAGAAATATTTTGGAGTAAATGGTGAATTAAATGAGTAAACGCCAAAAATATAGTACTCCCTCTAAAATAATAGTTGAAAATAGTTTTCTTCTGATTCATTTAGATTCTATACTCTAAGGCGGTCCCATCCCGCAGAACATGGCGAAGACCTTTGATGGTCCGCCAACCTTAGAGCGTAGCGGTTTTGAGCACCGGAGGGCGGTTACATCTCCGCTTCCTGAGGAAGAGGGGCTTGGGGAGAAAGTGGAGCCCTCTTTGGCTAAAGAGGGACGGGGTGATTCGAAAAAATCTTATGTAAGAATTTAAGTTAGAACAATGAATATAATCAAAACCAATATAGAAGGCGTTCTCATTATAGAGCCTCGCCTCTTCCGCGACTCTCGTGGCTACTTCTTCGAGAGCTTCAGCGAGCGAGAGTTTGAAGAAAAGGTTGCCCCAATCCTGGGACACGATGTTCACTTCTGCCAAGATAATGAGTCTATGAGTAGCTATGGCGTAATGCGAGGCCTGCACTTCCAGCGACCACCATATACCCAGAGTAAGTTGGTACGCTGCGTAAAGGGTAGAGTGCTCGATGTAGCAGTAGATATCCGCAAGGGTTCACCAACCTATGGCAAGCATGTGGCTGTAGAACTTACCGAAGACAATCATGTCCAGTTCTTCATTCCAAAGGGCTTTGCCCATGGTTTCGCCGTCCTCTCAGAGACAGCAGTCTTCCAGTACAAGTGTGATAACTTCTACCATCCAGAGGCAGATGGAGGCATCAGTATCCTCGATGATACCCTCGGCATTGATTGGAAAATCCCTACAGAGCATGCTAATCTCTCAGAAAAAGATACGAAGCATGCGATGCTGAACGATTTCAATTCACCATTCGATATCACCGTAGATCTCTACAAGTAATTGGGCGGAGTTGAAAAAACACCCCCAAAAATTTGGTGGTTTCATCAAAAACCCTTATATTTGCAGCCAATAATTAGAATATTACGATTATGGCAACATTGGTACTCGATAATACATTATATCAAGGCTATGCAACGATAGCAGAGCAGAATAACATCAGTGTGACTGATGCTATGGCAGAAGCTTTGCGATTATTGAAGCAACACTTGAAAAAGAAGCCAAGTCTTTCGTTAAGACAACGACTTGAGAAGCGAATTCTTGAACTTCGAGATTTGCCGGCAAATTGGGATTATGCAGGTTCCCCTTCCATATCATCAGAAGCATGTGATTATTCTCAGAAGGTTGTTTCATCTTGCAGCGAACCATTACTTCAGGGATTAGCAATATTTCCAAACACCAATGGTTACATATTAATGCAATGGAAGACCTCAAAAGGAGATGCCTGTTTATCTATTCTTAGTGATAGAATAGTATATGATGTCAATTATGGAGAGATAGAGAAAGAAGGTATCCTTCCTCTTTCAGAACTCCCTAAATTTTTGGAAGTCTTAAAGAACATAGCCTAATGTCCCAAAAGCCATTATGTGGGTTATGCTCTTTTTACTCCAAGGTATTTAGCAAACTTACATGATAGATTAAGAATATATCCTGTTAAAGCAGGTCTTAATGATCATTGTGGTATGTTTTTCTTGGGTAAGGATAAGAAGTTAATCTGTGATGACTTGACGATTCGTCCTTATACATTAAAAACGTTACGTTCTCTTTGTGACTTATTGCAAGCTAATGTTGTTTTAAAATAGGGGTTCTTTGCATACAAAGTATAATTAGTAAGGAGATTACGTTATGAACATAGAAGAAAAAAAGGCAGATTTCATGCGTCGCTTCAAGGCTTCTAGAGAGCGAAAGGCAGAATACATAGCACAAATGGAAAAGTGTATGCGTGATGCTTATCGTCGCAGAACCGGTAAGGAAGCAGAATCTTTTTGTGTGTTGTAATGTTTAGCCATAAGCCAAGCATAGGTTAATAAATACATTTTTCCTCATTCGAGTGGCGACAAGCGCAGAGCGATACTGCAATGGGGAACAAAAATAACTTTTTTCAAAAACTGATAGGTGTAACTACTTGTAATATAGTGGTGACGCTGTGTTGGTGATATACCAGATATGGAACGTAAGCAATATCTAGATCAGATAAAGGAATTAGTTCAGACTGTCCAAATGCTACTGGATGCCAATCTTGCCTTGGGTAATAAGCAGAAGGAGCAAAAGGCAGAGTCAGATCGTAAGATTGCCAATTTGCAGGCTCAGGTTGACAAACTTACAGGAGAACTGCAAGCCTGTAGACGTAAGATGCATGGCAAGAACAATGACAGGATTTCTTTAGGTGATTCTTTGACATGATTGTAGCTGGAAGAAGGGATTATGCCTTGATGACAGAGGCACTTTTAGTTAAACCTGTTTAAAAATCAGAAAAGTCCAATTTCTTAAAATACTCTGCATCCCCAGTAAACACTGGGGATGGAGTTGTATTGTCATAGGGGTTGGATGCTTACGATTAACGTACCTAAAGTGATTGCTTACAAATGTTAGTGTAAGTTTTTTTATTTTTTTGTATTATGTGTGCAAAATGTATGATATGCCAAGAAAATGAAGCAACAAAAACAAATTCTCATGTCATTCCAAGTTTCTTGGTAACTATGTTTACAAGTTATAATGGTTCTGGAAAAAGAGATACAGAGGTTCTGTTTTCTATTTCAGATACAAAAGATAGCGTGTATACAGGTCGAGCTGTACCTGATACGAAACTTGAAAGCCTTTTTGATACAGAAAGGCTGACAGAAGAACGTATACAAGAAGAATTATCAAAGAATACTGTTGCTAAAGATTTTATCTTTTGTCCACAATGTGAAAAAAGACTTGCAGACTTACTGGAATCTCCATACGCTCAAAATCAAAGGAATGGACATAACATTAATGATGATGTTCCTTTGTTCTTTTGGTTGTCGGTTGTATGGCGAATGTCGGTAACTTCAGATTATGGCTTTACTTTAGGTGAGGATATTGAAAACACTCTTCAACTCTATTTGAAGAGTTATTTTGTTCAAAAAGAAAGTCATGCCAATTTAGATGATACAATAAAGTATGTACCATTTAGATATAAGCTATTGAGATGTAAGGACTATTGTAAAGTCAAAAATGGATTTTGTTTTGCAAAATTTGACAATGAAATTCTTACAATGATTTTGGGTGACTATATATTGCAGGTTATCTTTAATTTGCAATCAGATTTCCCGCAAACAGAATTCTTTGGAGCAGAAACCTTTTTAGAAGAGGCAACAATCAATCATGGAACTTCTAAAGAGGTTGTTATGGAATTAGATGTAGATGCGTATAAGAAAATAGTGGATTCTTTTGTTCGATATGCTGCCCATTTGAAATGTGTAGCTATAGAGGGAAAACTTGATCTTATATGGCAACGGTTAGGGCATATAGGTATGATGCCTACAGAATTGAAAAAGGAGTTCTTTGAAACCTATTATGATGAAAAAGTCAAAATAGGTGATAGACATGAGAAAAAACGCTTTGCTGTGGTTCTAACCAGGATCTTAGCAAAATACGATAAGAGTAAAGCTTATGGAAAGTAATGAAGTTGTTTTGACATCTCGAAGTATCCAGCATATATTGAAAAGCTATAACCCCGAAAAGGCTATATCTGAATATATATGGAATGGCTTTGATGCTAATGCTACGGAGGTGGACATCAATATAAAGTATGCAAACAATGAGTTTGGTTTTGTTGAATCTATGGAAATTATAGACAATGGTGATGGTATCTGCTATGAGGAGTTGCCAGAAAAATTTAAAGTTTTCTATGATTCGACAAAACGCAAAGAAAAGAAGTCTAAGTCTGATTTAATCCATGGTAAAAATGGATATGGACGTTTGACTTTCTTTAAGTTTGCCAGGTTTGCATCTTGGCACACAAGGTATCTATTAAAAGATACTATGTATGAATATGACATAGATATAAATAGTGATAATCTAAAAAGCTACCAAAAGAGTGAGAAGCAATTGTCGAATAGTAACACTTCTGGTACTGTGGTTTCCTTTAAAGATATAAACAAGGATATATCGTTGACTTATGAGAACGAGAAGTTAATTCCATATTTGCAAATTCGATTTGCTTGGTTTTTGGAAGTTAAAAAGGATGCGAAGATTCTTATTAACGGAGAAGAGTTAAACTATAGGTCTGTTATAGGAGATAGAGAGGATGTTAAGTTTGAAGTATTTGACAGTGATCATACTAAACATACTTTTCATGGTGTGTATATCAATTGGAACAAAAAGTCCGCTGACGAATACTCTAATTTCTATTTCCTCAATAATGATTATAAGATTAAATATAAGAAAACGACTAAGTTGAATAAAAAAGGTGACAACTTCTATCATAGTTTAATCATTGTTGATGACTTTTTCAATGAGATAACTGTGTCAGAGATGAGTGATGAAGAATCAGGAAATAAAAATATGTTTGATTCTGAAAAGAATCGTCTTCTGTTTAAGGAGTTGGAAAAGGAATTAAATGATTTCTTGGCAGGAAAACGCCGTCCTTTTTTGAAAAGGCAAGCAAATTCAGTAATTAAGGACTTTGAGAAGGAGAATGTAATGCCGAACTTTGGCTCAAATTCATGGGATCTGTTGAGAAAGCAGTCTTTTGTGGATTTCGTCAAGGAATTATATGAAGTACGTCCATCTGTTTTCATGAAATTAAACATCGATCAGAAACGTATATTCTTGGAATTACTGAATTTGGTGATGGATACAAAAGAAAGAGACAATCTTTTCTCGATATTGGATTCCGTTATTGACTTAAGCACAGATGATAGAGCCAAGTTTGCCAAATTGTTAGAAACGACACGCTTGAAACAGGTCGTATCTACAATTAATCTCATTAAAGACCGTATAATGGTCGTTGAAGATTTGAAAAAAGTTCTTTTTGACCATGGCTTGAAAGCTGGAGAGGTTAAGCATTTGCAGCAGATTATAGTTAATCATTACTGGATATTTGGAGAAGAGTATAATTTGGTATGTGCTGAAGAAGTAAAATTCACTCAGGCTCTTGAAAAATATCGTTATCTGTTGTTAGGAATAGATAAGAAAGAATATATAGAGCATCCTGATAAATACAAAGAGATGGATTTGTTTTTGACAGGAAAAGATTTCCAATATAATTCTCCAAAGAATTTAGTCGTAGAAATAAAAAATCCTACAAATGTAAGAAAACTTACGTATAAGGAATTTGATCAAATCCAGCATTATGAAGATGTTATTATCCATACAGATGCCTTTAATGATAATAGAGAGAGTTGGAACTTCATTTTGGTGGGGCAAGATATAGATGATCATTTATACTCTATGCTAAAGAATAAAAAGACAGGATTGGCTAGTATGACTGAACGATCAAGAATTTATGTTAAGCGTTGGAGTGAAATCATAAATGACATAGAGTTTAGGCATAAGTACTTGTTGGATAAGTTAAAAATAGAAAGAGAACATCTTTCTAATGCAGAAAATTTGCCTGCATTGATGAATGAGTTGCAGAATAATGATGCAGCGATGAGTTAGGTGATTTTAGTTAAACCTGTTTTAAAATCGAAAAGTCCAATTCTTTAAATGCCCTGTATCCCCAGTAAACACTGGGGATGGAGTCGTATTGCCATAGGGGTTGGATGCTTACAGACATTGAAGTTGAATGATTTGAAAGCTTTGATAATTTGACAACTTATGTTTTATGACGGAAATTCCAAAGTCTCAGTAATAGGGTACGCTTTAGAACTCGCAATTATCTCTTTTCCCAGGCGGTCCCATCCCGCATAATATGGCGAGACCTTTGATGGTCCGCCAACCTTGTAGCGTAGCGGTTCCGAGCACCAGAGGGCGGTTACATCCCCGCTTCCTGAGGAAGAGGGGCTTGGGGAGAAAGTGGAGCTCTCCTTGTAGGAGAGACGGAGAGGTAGAAAAAGCCTTTTTTAATGGTAAAGAAGGACGGGATGATTTTAGAAAAAACTCCTTCTTTAACGGTAAGGAAGGACGGGTAGGTTTTCGAAAAAAAACATTTCCTTTAAGGAGACTAAGAGGTAAAAGAAAAGAGTTATGCATAATTTCAACGATATACAAATCATAATTATGGCTGGCGGCGTTGGCAGCCGCTTCTGGCCTATGTCAACCCCTGATTACCCAAAGCAGTTCATTGATGTGATGGGCGTGGGCCGCTCCCTCATACAATTGACAGAAGATAGATTGAAGCCAATCTGTCCTGTCGAGAACATGTGGATAGTGACAAACGAGAAATACATTCGCATTGTAAAAGAGCAAATCCCTGACATGCCATTAGATAACATATTAGCAGAGCCGGAGGCTCGTAATACCGCTCCATGTATTGCTTATGCCTGCTGGAAGATCCAGAAGCAGCATCCCGATGCTAACATCGTGGTGACACCATCCGATGCCCTGGTCATCAACACCTCGGAGTATCAGCGAGTGCTCAGCAAGGCATTGAGCCATACTTCCGATAAGAACGCCATCTTTACCATCGGTATCAAGCCAAGACGCCCTGAAACAGGCTATGGCTATATCGCTGCAGCGTAGGCAAGGACATCCGATAGTATGAATGCAAGAACTGCGTGGTTCATGCAGCCGATGAAAGCAAGGTGGTGGTTCAAGGCTTGGATAGCTATATCGTAGCCGAGAAGAAAGGACAACTGTTAGTTTGCTCTTTGAAAGAGAAGCAGAGGATTAAGGAGTTTGGAATATAGTGTAAATTGCTATTTATGAATAAAATATATTTTGATGAAGCTGGTTATACTGGCGCAGACTTAACGAATGTGCCTCAACCATATTTTGCATTGGCCTCGGTTCGTTTTACGGAAGAAGAACTTGCAACAATTCGAAACGACTTAGGCTTGGATGCCTATGAAACGGAAATGCATTTTAAAAAGATGCATACTAATTGGGAAGGAAGGAACTTGCTGAATAAGTTGTTTTCTCATCCTCTTCTAGATAAAAAACATATAAAAACAGGTGTTGCACTAAAAAGATTCTGTATATATGCTCAAATTGTTGATACAATTATTGAGACATTCTTTTATAGTAGAGGTATAGATTTATATGAAAATCAGAATAACAATAAATTAGCAAATTTTCTTTATGCTTTTTCTGTTCTCCATAAAAATCAAGAGTTAGTATCCAATTTTGAGAAAGCTTTTGTGGAAATGTTACGTAAACACAGCCAAGATGCAGTTGTGAAGTTTTATCAAACTGTAGATTTATTGATTAACGATTCGTCAACGACCGATAGCTTTAAAGATTTGTTATCTATGATTCCTTCAACAATCGAAACGGTTCAAGATGCGTTGGTAAATAATAATCCATTTTATTTGGATAATACGTTGCCCTTATTTGTGGCATTGGTTGAAAAATGGTATACTGACACAAAAGCTAAAGATGATATAATATTTGATAATTCTAAACCTATAGCTTTTCAAAAAGACTTGATAGAAAAGTTAAGAGACATGCCTGTTGATGAAACAGAAGTGGGTTATGATGATAGAAAACATGTGTTTCCTTTACCTATCGGTAATATTCAGTTAGCAAGTTCTACTGATTATTTGGGGATACAAATTGCTGATACAATAGCGAGTGCTATTGTTTTTATATTGACAAATAAGAATGATAAACTTCAAAAATATCAGCAACAGTTAAAAGGTTTTGATGTCTTCCGAGAAACTGATGTACCATTAACTCCCTCGACAAAAGAATATTTATTTAAAAATATAGATACATCATCAGATGTTAACCCTTTGGATTTTATTTGTGAACACTTACAAGAGTAAATGTCAAATCCAACATCTGATAATAACAAGAGAATAGCAAAGAATACTTTGCTTCTGTATTTCCAAATGCTGTTCTTTGTAGTTGTGTATGGTAGTTAATGAGGCGATGTATATAGCAAGGATGTTGAAATAACAGAGAATATTATGAGCGAGGAACAATACAACAAATTGCTGAAAGCCTATACAAAGGAGGTTTTGGCAAGTATGATAAAGGCTGATATACGTAGTAGGTTTCCCGAGCCTTATTCCAGTATGTATTGCCAGCAATTTGATGATTTCAAAAACGTTGCAGACTTCTTTGAATTTGCAGCAAAAATTACGAGGATATAATATTGGATTATGAAGAGTAATGATAAACAAAATCATAAGGTGACCGATATGAACAGTAAAACAACAACGAGAGTGCTAAGCATAGATATGGGACAAGAGGTCGTGGATTTTCTTCGTAATGAGAATCTCGAAACCTATGATGGTACTTTTGGCCCCTTTGTCGATGCAAGGAATGTTGATTATTGCTGGGATAGATTGCCGATATATTTAGAACAGAATCTTCCTGATAACCTACATGAATATAGTGTTGTCATTGAAGACCTGGGATTCGAGCGAAAGACAATACCATATGATTTAGAACAAGTTGATAAGCAAAAGGCTATTGTCGAGGATAGATCTTTTAAGAGTCTATGTTTGGCAAAGCCAATAAATGTTTTTGATCCAGTACCATTTTGTTGTTTTTTGCTAAAGAGCAATTTTGAGACGAAAAAAGGTGAACTTATAAAAATTATATTTCAAGCCCAAAAATATGAGGTCCAATATAGTGGAATAAGGGTTTCTAATAATATTCATAATATTGGAGTTTTCTCAAACTATCAAAATATAGTGGATTTTTCGCAAAAATCATTAAGCGGTGATAGAGTAAAATTGGTTAATGAATATCGTCTTTCTGAAATTCTCTTTTCTGGTTTGGAAGATCAATTGGCATATTCACAAACATTCTTTCATCCTTCTATACCAAAGAACGGAAGTTATGATACTGAGCCAAATCCACATTTTATCCCATTGCTTCTTAATGAGCAAGGTGACATCATATCCTATGTTTACTTTGAAAAGAAAACGTGCACATTTGTTTTGCCACAAATAGAGAATAAGGTTGTTCTGTTGGAACGATTGTTTACGAATTACTTATATCGTAATTTCTCAGAATTGTTCCCATTACAAACTAAAAATACTTGGCTGACTAAGAAAGAATATGAACTTCCTGAAATTGTTCAGCTTTGTGAAGAAAAGGAAGAAGCCCGACAAATCTATGAGAATACGATAGACCAAAAAGATAAGTCGATTGTCGAGATACGGAAAAAGTACAACTTTCTTTATGCGATGCTAACAGAATCAGGTGAAACTTTAGTCAACAAAGTGAAACAATATTTGGAATGGTTAGGTTTTGATAATGTGCAATCAATGGATGAAGAGGTAAAGGAGGGAGAAGATTTTCAAGAAGATTTGCAGATACATTTAGCCAATAATGAATTGTTGATAATTGAGGTTAAAGGTCTTCATGGAACATCAAAAGATAACGAATGCTCACAGATATCCAAAATAGAACTTCGACGTATACATGAGCGTAAATATTCAAACGTTCATGCTCTCTACATTGTCAATAATGAAAGGGGAAAAGAACCTCTCAAGCGACAGATGCCACCATTTACAGAATCTCAAATCAAAGATGCTGAGTTTGCTCATAGAGCAATGACTTATACCTATCAGTTATTCAACTTGTATTTTGAAATAGAGTCTGGTATAATTACAAAGGAAGAAGCTAGAAATGCTCTCTTTCAAAATGGTCTTGTCGATTTTCGTTCTAACTTTAAATCCATTGGTAAACCATATAACTATTTTAAAAATAATAAAGTAGCTTGTATAGAATTGCATGATACAATCCTGTCTGTGGGAGACAAAGTTTACTTTGAAGATGATAGAAAGAGATTGAATGTAGTGGAAATCGTAAATATTCAAGTAGATTGTCAGAATAAGCAAACAGTAAAGGTTGGTAAAGTTGGAATAGAATTTAATATGAAGATACCCAAAGGTGCAGTTCTTCTATACAAGCACCTATAGCTCCATGCGGTCCTATCCCGCACAATCTTTTACTCATTTTATCCGAGACAGATATAATTTATCTTATAATGTGAGCAATTGGATACATGAAACGAATGATGATATCAAGCCATTGGATATGCATGCAAAGCCATTTTGACAATCATGTGATGTAATCAGAATGAATACAACGAACAAAGGGGAACGACCAAAGACTGGTTGTTTCCCTTTGTTCGTTTAGAGGCAATTGTATCAGGTGTATCTGTCATCTCTGATTTTCCCATCAATTATCGGCTTGCGGTAATTGGTGGTGAGGAGGGACTGGGTCTCGGATTCGGGATAGAGGGTCTTGCCACATAATATAATGTATGGCAAGATGCGCTGCTTGCGGTATTTCTGCATGGCGGTGGCTATGGACTCGCTGTCATGCGATAAAATCTGATGGACAGACAAAGCCACCGCAAATGACATATATAATAAAGTAGATGATGCCAACACCAGGATACTGGCTGCACTATAAGCCACAAAAGTGAATAAAAAAAGGGGATTTTGTAAAATGAACCAAAATGAACCAAAATGAACCAATTTTCCTGAATCTTTACATAAGAGACACAAAAATGCCGAAAACATTCGTTCAATCAACGACTTAGAAAATTGTGTATGAAAAGAATGCTAAAAAAATGTTGAATTTCGTAGAATGATGTTATTTTTTTAACACGCATAATTTGCTAGTTTCCAACAATTTTCGTATTTTTGCAGGGAGATTCTGTGTCTCTTATATCGAGATTCAGATGAACGACATCAAAAAACGAACTTGATTCGTATGATGAAAGAGACAAATATACACTCACAGGTTACGTCCACTATTGCAGGGGACGACGGCGAAGCCGTGGCAAAAAGTGAAGGATATGTAGCTGAAAATGGTTTTGTAGCAACAGATCCGACGCACTTTGGAAAGACGTATCATGATAAACAGTCGAGGTAAACGTGTTGTCCGTGAGGCTGTTTTCTTACCACCTTTGTCTTTGTGAGAGTTGAGGACAAAAATCTTAATGAAATCCGCTTCCGCTCCGATGTTTATAAGATGCTTTCGGAACCAGGCAAAAGTGCCCCATATGCTATCCCTGATACCAAATTCGACAATTTCAGCGAGTGAGAGTTTGAAGAGAAGGTTGCAACTTCTATCATCCTGAGGCTGATGGTGGTATTTCTATTCTCGATGATACCCTCGGTATTGATTGGAAAATTCCTACAGAGCATGCCAATCTCTCAGAGAAAGATATGAAGCATCCGTTGTTAAAAGACTTCGATAGCCCATTCGATATTCATATTGATTTATACAAGTAATTAATAGAGATGGAAACAGAAATATTCCCTTCCGTATTTGCAGTATTTGATTATCTCAAGTCTAAGGGATGGGGAGGTTTATATCATACTGCACCGCAGTTTGAAGTCATGCAGTTATCCGATAAACAGTTAGTTGCATGTCCTATGCCAATAACTCCTCTTTATAGAGGACAAAATGCAATTTATGAGCCTTGTAAACCATCTTTGTATAGAGGGGAATGGACAAAAGAAAGATTGTTTGAGCGTTCTTTACAGTTGGCAGATTTCAAATCTATACTTCAGGAAAATCCTCAAGTGAAGGATTTGGAGGAAGACGGTTTGATTGTTAATTATGAGGCATTAGCACAACATTATGGTATTGCTACCAATATGATGGATATGACAAACAGTCCTTTAGTAGCTGCATTTTTTGCAACAACACGTTATGATGCTTCTACTGATACGTATTCTCCGATATTAAATTATGTATCAATGGGAATAATCTATTTATCTCCATGGGGAGATTTGTTTAATACTTCTGAGAAGAATCGTATATGGCCTATTGGACAGGAAGCTTTGAAACGACCTGGTGAGCAGCGTGCCTTTGCTATGGTTATGGATAAAGATTCAAATTTTGATATGGCATCATTCAGATTTTGGCATAGCCGAGAAGCTTCTTTAAAAGTGTGGAAAATGACCAAAGGAGGAACCATGTTTTTTCCCTATGATCCTATGGTAGAGAAAATCTTAGCAATGAAGAAGAAACGAATCTATAGCTTACAAAATTTAGAAAAGGTCTATAATTCTAATCCTAATTTTGCAGATTCATGGCAACATGCAAAACAAATAATGGAAAATGAAGGATGTACTTTTGTTGATTATTTACCTTTTGCATATACTGATGCGGAAGTCGCTTATTTGAATGAGGAATATCGTCGAATGTATCCCGGAAGTTTTAATTAAAAGGTTTATAGACAATAGCCTACTGTCCGGATCAAATTCGGTTTAGGTAGTCTAAATGATTGAAAATTAATTTAAAACATCGGTAAATCACCGTTAGCCCGTATGGCGGTATCTGTATAATATATTATCTTCGTTGTAAACTGTTTCATGGCGAAGTTCCCGATAGTACGTTTAAATTGAAACCTACTGATGAAGATTGGGAAATTGAGGAATTGGGCAAATTACTAGAAATAGTAGTGTTTGAGCTATTAGAGCATAATCATATATTTAGATAACAGGGCAATTTATGATTATACAGTTTAGAATATCAAATATCAAGGGCTTTGGTGAATTATGACAAAAGAACAGGTTTTAGCGCAGCAACGTGCAGACTTTGCTGTAGCAAAGTTCATAGAAGAGATATTAGGCTCTGGTCATATAAAGGAATGTACCTTTGATGAAACCAGAGACTCTGCTTTAGAATGTGCTAAGCAAAATATAGAGGCTTCATCTCTTACAGAACGAGAGAAACATGTGGCAAAAGAGAGTGTAGATAAAACTGTACATGAAATTGCCAAGATATTTAAGAAAGGGATGATAGAATCAGGAAGATTAATAAAACAAAATGAAAGGTAATGATTTAGGCGGTCCCATCCCGCACAATCTGGCGCAGACCTTTGATGGTCCGCCAACCTTATAGCGTAGCGGTTCTGAGCACCGGAGGGCGGTTACATCCTCTCGTTCCTGAGGAAAGAGAGGCTTGGTGAGAAAGGTGGAGCTCCCTTTGGCTAAAGGGAGACGGAGGGATTCGAAACTTGTTATGGTTCAATAAATAATAATGATATGAAAGGAATAGTATTAGCAGGTGGCAGCGGAACACGCTTGTACCCCATCACAAAGGGTATCAGCAAGCAGCTGATACCAATCTTTGATAAACCGATGATATATTACCCAATATCAGTATTGATGTTGGCAGGTATTCGTGAGATACTCATTATTTCAACACCATTTGATTTGCCAGGCTTCAAGCGCCTCTTAGGCGATGGAAGCCAGTTTGGTGTGAAGTTCGAGTATGCTGAACAGCCATCACCAGATGGCTTAGCCCAAGCCTTCATTATCGGAGAGAAATTCATTGGTAATGATTCCGCTTGCCTCGTATTAGGCGATAACATCTTCTATGGTGCAGGATTGAACCAGATGCTTTATCAGGCAGTAGTTGATGCTGAGCAGAATAACAAGGCTACCGTTTTTGGCTATCGTGTAAGTGATCCGGAGCGATATGGTGTAGCTGAGTTTGATGAGCAAGGCAATTGCCTGAGCATTGAAGAGAAGCCTGAGCTTCCAAAGAGCAACTATGCTGTGGTAGGCTTGTACTTCTATCCTAATAAGGTGGTGGAAGTAGCCAAGCATATCAAGCCATCCGCTCGTGGTGAGTTGGAAATCACCACCGTCAATCAGGAGTTCTTGAAGGATAAGCAGCTGAAGGTTCAGACCATGGCAAGAGGATTTGCCTGGCTCGATACCGGAACCCATGATTCCCTTTCAGAGGCATCCACCTTTATTGAGGTCCTGGAGAAGCGCCAGGGCTTGAAGGTAGCTTGCTTGGAAGGTATCGCATACCGTCAGGGTTGGATTACCGCAGAACAGTTGAGAGAGAATGCTCAGCCTATGCTGAAGAATGACTATGGCAAGTATCTCCTTTCAATACTTGAAGAGAAAAATCAAACACTAAAAAAGAATTTAGAATATTAGAAAACAATGAATATAATCAAAACTGATATTGAAGGCGTTCTCATTATAGAGCCACGCCTCTTCCGCGACTCTCGTGGCTACTTCTTCGAGAGTTTCAGCGAGCGAGAGTTTGAAGAAAAGGTAGCCCCAATCCTGGGACACAGTGTACACTTTTGCCAAGACAATGAGTCTATGAGCAGCTATGGCGTAATGCGAGGCTTGCACTTCCAGCGGCCACCTTACACACAAAGCAAGCTGGTACGTTGCGTAAAAGGTAGAGTCCTCGATGTAGCAGTAGATATCCGCAAGGGCTCACCAACCTATGGCAAGCATGTGGCTGTAGAACTGACAGAAGACAATCATCGCCAGTTCTTCATTCCAAAGGGCTTTGCCCATGGTTTCGCTGTCCTGTCAGAAACAGCAGTCTTCCAGTACAAGTGTGACGAGTTCTATCATCCAGAGGCAGATGGTGGTATCTCTATCCTGGATGATTCCCTTGGTATCGATTGGAAGATTCCAACAGAACATGCCAATCTCTCAGAGAAAGATACGAAGCATACGATGCTGAAAGATTTTGATAGTCCATTTGATATCAACGTGGATTTATACATATAATATGTTGTTCTTGTTAAACTGATGCAATGGTTATATCATATATAAGTGATATCATCAGAAAAGGCTAACTCCTATAGTCTTAATAAATTTATAATGTACAACAACATACATATCATAATCATGGCTGGCGGCGTAGGCAGCCGCTTCTGGCCAATGTCAACCCCCGATTTCCCAAAGCAGTTCATTGATGTGATGGGTGTGGGGCGTTCCCTCATTCAATTGACAGTAGATAGATTGAAGCCAATCTGTCCTGTCGAAAACATGTGGGTAGTGACAAACGAGAAATACATTCGCATTGTCAAGGAGCAAATCCCAGACATGCCAGTAGATAACATATTAGCAGAGCCGGAGGCTCGCAATACCGCTCCATGTATTGCTTATGCCTGCTGGAAGATCCAGAAGAAGCATCCTGATGCCAACATCGTGGTGACACCATCCGATGCCCTGGTTATTAATACCTCGGAGTATCAGCGAGTGCTCAGCAAGGCATTGAGCTATACATCCGATAAGAACGCCATCGTTACTATCGGTATCAAGCCAAGCCGTCCAGAAACAGGCTATGGCTATATAGCCGCAGCAGAGCAAACATCCGTTGATGAAATCTACAAGGTAGAGGCTTTCAAGGAAAAGCCAAACTTGGAGACAGCCGAGCAATACCTTGCCGCTGGCAATTACTATTGGAATGCCGGAATCTTCGTATGGAATATCGATACCATCAGTAAGGCTATCCGAACCTTCCAGCCGAATCTTGCCTGCATCATGGATGAGATGGCATCTTCTTTCTATACTGAACAGGAGAAAGAGGTAGTCGGCAAACTCTTCCCAACCTGTGAGAAGATAAGCATTGACTATGCCGTGATGGAGAAATCGAAGGAAATCTATACTTTGCCAGCCGAGTTCGGCTGGAGCGACTTAGGCAGCTGGGGCAGCCTCCGAACCTTGCTTCCACAAGATGAGGCTGGCAATGCCATGGTAGGCAAGGACATCCGATTGTATGAATGCAAGAACTGCGTGGTTCATGCAGCCG
>ERZ1023701.41-NODE-41-length-48393-cov-51.066904_pt1 | contig 48393 bp, 21 predicted proteins | sample MGYA00380350_ERZ1023701 | MGnify/ENA primary metagenome ERZ1023701 (study PRJEB33179, sample SAMN07449025) | human gut metagenome | biome: Human-gut; feature: Human associated habitat; material: Faeces | host: Homo sapiens | place: India:Kasaragod | collected... | reverse complement strand
CCCCCCGCACGGAGCTTATCTCTCTGAGCATGAACGAGGTGAAGGCAAAACTGGGCAAGGCAGCCCCTAAAAAGGGCGAGGCCTACATCGTGAAGAATAAGCGCGGACAGCAGATTGGTTCGCAGATTACCCACGATGGCTATCTGCTCATCGATGCCAGCGTGCGCCCTCACGGTTCCGCCACCTACTACGTAACCATCGGCAAACCTTACCAGCAGAAGGTATGGGCTACCGGTGCTCTCTATAAGATAAGAAAGGATGATATCGCCTGGGAAAACGACAGATGCGCCTATCGTGTATATGATCCTGCCCTGCAGCGCACCGGCGAACGCTCCTTCGGCACCGATGTATGGGTGAAGAATACCCCCGACACCGTGGTTTACGAGCGATACGTAAAGGATATGAACGGAAATATCAAGGGTGATAAGATTGATGCCAAGGTAAGAACCCTGCAGAAGCAGGAGAAGGCTGAGAAGAACCCTGCAAAGGCGGCTGCTCTTGCCAAGCAAATCAAGGCCCTCCAGGCAGAATCAAACGAGGTGGATATCCTCACCTCCTTCCATCTGGACCATGGCAACGGATTGGATCCTTATCGCGTGGGCGCTACCCTGGGCTTGGGTGCACCAAGCCTCATGGTGGGCAAGAACCAGGTGCTGCCTTACTGCTACAAGGATTACAAGATATTGGATAACGGTCCGCTCCGCTTCACCGTAGAACTGACTTATAACCCATCTACCGTAGGCGATATGAAAAACGTGGTAGAGCATCGCATCATCTCGCTCGACAAGGGCAGCAACTTCAACAAGATGACCGTATGGTATGATGGCTTGACCACTCCTACCGATTTCGCCACCGGTTTCCCTATCCATGAGGAAGATACCGAGAGCAAGACCTTTGCCAAGGATTACGTAAGCTATGCCGACCCTACCGACAACATCGAGGTGAACAACTCGCAGGTTTTCGTGGGTGTACTCTTCCCTGAGGGCATCGACAACACTTACTACCAGCTCTTCGACAAGAAGCACGATGGTGCCACCGGTCATGCCCTGGGCTTGAAGCGCGGCTTGAAGAATCAGGAGAAATACAGCTATTACTTCGGTGCAGCATGGAGCAAATATGATGTGAAAAGCTATGCCGAATGGCAGATTCGCATCAAGGAATACCTGGATGCGCTGAAAACTCCACTCGGGGTTGAAGTGAAATAACAATGATGGATAAGACAGGTGACATGGCATAAGAAATAAAAATGCATGAGATATAAAAATCCCCCATACGCAAAAGAGCGTATGGGGGATTTTTATATTCAGAAACGTTTCAACCATCAACGTTTCTGCGTTTCACTAAAATTTATCTTCCAACAAATTCAAACTTATCTTCTAACCACAATCTTTGCAGCCTTGCCCGAATTGCCCTTCACAATCAGTACGCCAGCTGGCAACTGGCTGAGATTGATTTTTGCCACGCCATCCACCATCTTAGCAGATGCTACGCTGGCACCGCTCACGGCATATACGCTTACCGCAGAAGAAAGCATATCGCTAACCACAAGCTCGCCGGCTGCCACCTGTACATCCAGCGGCTGCTGAGCCCGAGTCCATGCCGAATCCCAGATAGAACCGATGCCGGTAGATGTGCCGTCGTCGGTGCTGATGCTCATCCAACCGATATTCTCCGAGATAGGATTCTTGCTGCTCAATGTGCGGTCTGGATCAGATGTGTCGGCTGCTACACGCAACTGGCAGTAAGCTGCAGCCGGACCCTTAGGACCTGTTCGGAGCACTGAGAACAGTTTTCTGTTGAAAGTCTGATACTGGCAGAGGAAGATTGGGTCTTCCAGCTTTTTACCGAACTTCACATTGTTGGTGGTAGTGGCATACTTAAAGGTAAAGGTGGTATCCTTTACGGTAAGTATCTTGCCGCTGGCCGTGGTAGTACCCTTCTCGATAGCCACATAAGATACACGCTGACCTACGATGGCAGGATACTTCTCCTTCATGCCATACTGGCGGGTCATCACCACCTTGAAACCATCCTTGGTTACATCCCATACACGCGCCATCATCGGATAATTCTTGTAGGTAGAAACCGGAGTTACGAATACCACCGGTGCCTCGGCAAATGGCTCGTTGAACTTATATTCTATGGTGTCGCCACCCACACGCAGGGCGGTGCCCGCCTCGTTCTTCAGGAGTCCTGCCTCGAAACGCAGGTCGCCTATCATGCCGTTACCTGATTTTGCCACCAGGTAAGAACTCAGTTCGCTGCCCTTTGAGAAATCATCAGCATCACCCTCGCAGTTCCATGGGAAGAACTTGGATGCAAAGTAATTCGTAGTCACCGATGATACGTTTTCCACAATGCGGGTAGAAGGATTCATATAAGATGCACTTCCGAATACCACGGCAGGAGCCTCGCTGAAGGTGCTCTTGTAGTAGCAGTAGTTGTCGGCATCATTGTCGGAAACCATGGTTCCCCACTGCAGGGCTTCTTCACCCTCGGTGCCGTTTACCACGTTGGTCACCTCGCTTGAGTACAAGTCTTTGTTTCTATAGTCAACCACATGCACGCGATAGTAGTAGTTGCCTGCTTCCTCTACGTTCACCTTGTAAGAGTAAGCCTTGTCGGCATTCTCATCCACATCCACGGTAGCCACACGCTTCCACTCGCCGCTGGCTCCCTTCTTGCACTCCACAAACATGGAGTCGGCAAACTCGCCGCTAGGGTTCTTCCACGACAGTACACACACTGAAGAGCGAGGTACGAAGGTAGAGGTGAGCTCCTTAGGAGCATAGGTAGGCGGATTGGTAGGCACATACTCATACTTCTCGTTATACGCCAGCTTCTCTGGCAGCGCCGCATAGTATTCGCCTATAGGGGTCAGCTTGTCGCCCGCAATGGCATAGCGGCAATCCTGCACATTATTATAATAGGCATAGCGCTCGATGTATGGCGCATCGTTCAGATAATCCAGGATAGGAGCCATGTGCTGCATCTGGATGGCATAGTTGGCATCGGTTCCCTTGGTGTCAGAACCCGGCCATCCCGTCCAGTTGGCACCGTAGTTCATCTCGGTAATCCAGATAGGGCGACCGCCGCAGCGCTGGCTGATGCTCTTCAACTGGCTCTCCCATCCCGGTTTGTCCTTGAACCAGTAGGCATGCACGGCGATGAAGTCGCAGCGCCATCCGCGGGCATCGATGGAATCGATGAACTCATAGAGCCAGTTGTAGTCGCTTGCCACGGCTGGCGAACCCAGTCGGCGTCCGGTGGCCATCATCTGCGGCCAGTTGGCAAGCACGTTCTTTACATCCACATCCTGCTCCTTGTCGTCGGCCTTGTTTTCCGGCTCGTTGTTACCCAGAATGTTGGCACTGCCTGTGTTGTTGCCCACATCGGCTATGCCTGGCCATCCCTCGTGGTGGTGCTGGGTTACGTATTCACGGTCTGTCCAGCCGTTGTGGTTGCTGGCATCCCAGTTGTAGCACCATGAGGTGTTGAACTTCTCCTGCACGCCGTCGTTCCAGTAACCTGCCCATCCGCGTTTGTGGGCGTTGTTCCATCGGCTGATGCGGATAAAGGAAATCCTGCCCTTCAGTACACCTGGGATATTGGCTATCTCCTTGTCTGCCTGGTCAGCGATGAACACGCGGCTGTAACCCTGTCCGTTGGCAGATGTGGCGAAACAAACCATGTATCCACGCTTCAGCTTGAAACTGCGGATGTTGTTGTTGAACGCCTTGTTGCTCGACAGGTTGTAGATGCTGTTCACATTATAGCTGCTGTTGGATGAACCACCATAGTTCTCCTCGGTGAACACGGTGAGCGGCTCCTTGTCGGCAAACGGCAAGAGGATGCTGCCGCCGTTGTAGATGCGCAACTGGCAGTTCTGTCCGTTCTTTGCCTTTTCGCCGTTGATGGTGATATTACCCAGGAAGGCATCTGCCTTGCTTGGCACCAGCTTGTCGAAGATAACCACTGCACGCTCGGTATTGGTGATGTTGATACTACCCGTTGTGGCAAAAGGGTTGGCAGATGAGATGTGATAATCCACATCCTCGCTCAGGGTAACCGGAGCTGTAACCTCAGCCACCGTCTGGGTGGTGTTGCCGGCAACCACCGAGAGTGATGTTGCCAGCAACGCTGAAACCATTATTTTTCTAATATTCATATATAAATTAAGTTGATTAAATAGTTACTAATCTGATATTTACCTAAAGAATTGCATCCCGGAATCCTTACTTCACTACCACTTTCTTGCCATCTACGATGTAGATGCCCTGTGGCAATCCGCTCAGGTTCTTGCCGTTCTTCTTCACCAGCTGTCCGCCCAGGGTATAGATGCCCTGCTGGCTATGCGCCTTATCTACGGTTACTTCCTGGATGCCGGTAGATGGTTCCTCGGCTCCGTAATAGTAGAGGCGGAAGTTATCGCAGATGCTCCACCAGCTGGAAGTGGTGTTCTTTTCCGACTTCATGCCGATGGTCATGGTAGTACGATACTTGGTGGTAACCTTCACACTGTTCTCATAAATACCGGCTGCGAAATACTTGGCTGCCGATGCCATATCGTCAGGTACATACTGATTGCCCACGCTGACTTCCTTGCCCGACATCAGTTTCTTCTGCTGGGCACCATCCATGATGTGGCAGATGTTCTGCTTGTTGTTCACGTTGCCCAGATAGATGAAGGCATCCACATTGTTCTTGCCTGCCTGGTAATCCTGGTAGGCAGCGGTGGTAGAGCCAGGGCGCTGGAATGCCTGAACCTTCAATTCATAGACACCCACTGGCATCTTGGTGAGTTTCTGGTTCATATCGTAGGCACGCTGGTAGAACTCGCCGCACGAATAGTTCAGGGTTGGCTCCATACTCCATCCGTCGGCAGCATCCATGCCTGCATTCTGAAGCAGGAAACTGATATCGAATGGTTCATCGGCTGATGCGGCTACCACATCGCCCAGGAAGTTGCGCAGGGCGGTGTTTGCCTCTTCTTCCAGTTCGTTCAGTCGGTCGGCAGATGCCGTTTCGGCTTCCGTCTTCATCTTTTCCAGTTCTGCCTTGAAGGTGGCATCCGTGCCCTCCTTCACCTCCTTGTGAGGCACATCGAGCAGTGCCTCCATCTTGCCGAGCAGGGCGGAAACCTTCTTGGCTATATCCACACGCAGGGTGGCGGTAAGCTGCTTGGCTTCATCGCCTGTAAGGATGAGCCATCGCTGGGCACCGCCAGCCGCCGAGAAGTTCAGGATGTTCGCCTTGATTCGGGTGGTTTCCTGTGCCGTCAGGCAGTTCATTCTGTTGCTGGTTACGTTGCCTATCCAGTAGCCATGCTTGGCTTCGCCGTTTAGGGTGGCTACCTCTACCGGTGATGGCAGCAGATGGAACTGCTCTTTGGCACTGATGTTATCCGTTATCTTGGTCTTGATGCCGTTGTTGCCCGATGTGCCATAGGTCATGTATCTGCCTGTGGCCACATTCTTCAAGCTGTAGTAGCAGGTGGCTGGATCGAAGGTAACGTTCCATGCAGCACTATCGTTGGCTGTTGCCTCGTCGGCACTCATGGTTACCCACTGCAGGTTGCCCGTCTTGTCGATGCGCAGGAACTTGGAAGAAATGCCCAGCTCCTCGTTCTTCAGATAATACTTGGTATTGTCATCCTGCTCGAACACGTAGGCAGGGGTGGCAAACTGTCCGGAAGTGGGTGCCAATCCATCCTCGCCCAGGGCTTCTGCCAGCAGCGAGTTGGCGATATAGAGATTCTGGGTTCCGTTATCCTCGTGCGCACCGTTTACGCCGTATGGCCACATGTGGGTGCCGTCGCCGTTGAGCTGACTGGTAGGGTTGTTATCCCAGAAGCGCAGGGCACGCGTTACGCGGCTTCCCAGCCAATAGCCGTGGGTGGTGTTGGCACGCAGGAAGGCATTGTTCTGCCAGGTACCGATGGTTCCCACGCCGATGGCATGGAGCATTTCGTGGAGCAGAGTTCCCGTGCGCTGGTAAGAGGCGTTAGGTCCTACCCGCATCCATCCGCCGTAGCTGCAGTCGGCAGTAGGCGTGCCGGCACCATAGTGGATGGAGAGATGAAGTCCGTTGATGCCGGTGTATTCATTCCAGAGGTTGACGGCTTCCTTTGCCGCACTCTGAATACGGGTATCGGCATCGCCCGAGAAGCCTTCAATGCTGTAGGTAATGCCTCCGCCCGGACGGGTTATCGCCTTCACCGGGTTGCCATATACCACGGTGCCATCCTTCTTCATTACGTAGGCACGGATATAATATACGGTGGCTGGCTGCAAGCCCGACATATTATAGATGTTGCCATTGTTGCTCAGATAGACCTTGGTGGTAGCATCATCCACTGTGGGGTTTGTGTTTGTAGAAGAATAGCAGAATCCCTGCTCCTTGATGGTGCTGGTGGCGATGCCGCTCACGTTCATTCTACCATAGATGTGTGTGGCACCGCTCAGCCAAACCTTGTTGGTTTGCACCACGTCGGCAGCAAAGGCTGGGGGTACGGTTCCCACCGAAGCCAGCGCCAGCGCCAACATTACTTTTGAGTACTTTTTTTTCATTTCTTTCAGTTTTGAATAGTTGTTGTGTTGATTAATTGTTTTGAATTATTGTTTTTGAGCCAGGAACGCAAGCCCCGCCAGGCGTCCCGCCGGATTGCAAATCCGCCGGGACGCCTAGCGGAGCTTCTTTCCGCCCTGGATATAAATCCCCTGGGCAGGCTTGGCATTCAGCTTCATGCCATCCAGGCGATAGATGCCCTGCTTGCCCTTTTGGGCATCTGCAGATGAAGATGCATCCGCCTCTACACCCTTGATACCAGATGTGGTGGCATCCAGATAGGTGAGCTTGAAGTTGTCGAAGCAGCACCAGTCGGCATTGATTCGCTGCCGGCTCCTGATGCCCAGGCGCAGCACGCCATCCGTTACCACACAATCAATAACATTGTGATAGAGGCCGTTCTGGTTGAACGCCTCGTTTGCCTGACTCACATTATCCGGATAGCTATAAGGCGAAACGCTGTAGGCATCCGTATCATAGAGTGAGCATACCGGCTTCTCCTCGCCGTTGGCATAGAAGATGGCATTGATCTGTTCCGTACCGTTGTCATGCGATGTCACTGCCTGCGAGATGCCTCCCGCACGGTAGAAACTCTGCACTTCTACCCGATAGTGACCGTTTGGCAAGCCCGTCAACTCCTGGTAGAAATCAAAAGTCTTGTTATAATGCTCAGCCACACCTGCCGATGCCGCAGTAAACGAGGTTCCGCTCCATCCCGTGGCACCCTCAGAGAAATCAGGGTTCTGCAACAGGAAGGTGAGATCTGCTACCCTGCCCGCTGCTGCCTCCTGCTTCAGATACTCATCATATCCATCCAGGGCCTCCTTCAGGACAGCGTATGCCTTCTGCATACTTTCACACTCCTCATCGAAACTGCCCGATGTGGCAAGTGCCTGGTCGCCAAATTCAATGGCATCATTCAATGCCTGCAATGGCTGAACCGCCTGCAGCTTTCTGGCTTGCTTCAGCAGGTTTACCACCTGCTCCCAGGTTTCAAGATGCTGGTACTCTTTCTGCGTGAGCTTCACGAACGAACCGTGCTGCGGCTGCACATTGCCCTGGATATTGGTCAAGCCCTGAGGGTTCATGCAGTGTTCATCCAAATCTACCATTCGATAGCCGCCGCCACTGTAGTTCTGGTAAGCGAGCTTCCAGGTTCTGCTTCCGATAGGACGGAAGAGACTTGGTGCCTCTATCGACTTGCCCTTCTCATACACATCGAAGTCATCCACCAGGTTCCACTGGCAGGTGCCCGTGGTCTTATCGCCTGGCACCAGCTGCTTGGCTCTCGCCTGCTTCAGGTGGTGCTCTCCGCTCTCGGTCTTATAGATCATCACGTATTCCCCATCCACCTTATTATATATGATGTCGGCATCGATGATGTCATAACCCGGGTCGAAGTAGAGTTTCGGCAGAGATACCTCGGTAAGATCCTCATTTACAAGCGAATAGTAGATGCGATGGCGATCAGGGAATCCCACGGAGTAATATACCACATACTTCCGGGTTTGCGGGTCGTAGATAACCTGCGGTGCCCAGGCAGCCGTCATATCCTTCACGTCGGTAAGTCCCAATGCCTTCATGTTCTCCGGACTTTCCAGGTCGATGCTGATGCTCTTGTCCCAGTGAACCAGGTCGTTGCTCAGCATCAGCACCATGATGTGGTTGCTGTTCCATCCCAAGCGCGAGGTCATGTCGGTGCCTGCCAGCATAAACTTACCGCTCTGGGTGCGGGTAACGTAGGCATCGCGCATGCCGCCCGTCTGTGTAAACTTCTTGGTATCAAACACTTCACCGCTATTAAAGAGGTCGTTGTAGCTATTGCCGTAACGGCTCAGGGCAAAGCAGGTGATTTCCTGCGAAGCATGCATGTGGGCATAGAGATAACCGTATTTATCGGCATCCTCGGCAAGCACATCGTCCTTCACCTCGTCAGCCACATCGCTCACCTTCAGCTTGAACACATTGAGCGAGTAAGCCGGAATCTCCAGCTGGTTCACATCGCTGAGCGTCTGCTCGCTGGTAGGAACCACCTTCATCGGTTCATCCATCGTATTCTCATCGGTTCCGTTCTCCGAAGTCAGCCGAACCACGGTGCCCTGCTCCGCCTTCATGTTCTTGAGGTTCAAATCCAGGGTAGCCGCCTTGGCATTCGGATTCACCACCTTGAGATAGAGCATGCCCTGCTCTTCATCTATCTGAGCCGACTGGTAGATGAGCTGGTCGGCAGGAAGCGAGAACTGGTGGATGGTGTTGCCATCCAGTTTGCATGTCACCTGGTTGCCATCCACATCAATCTCAATATCATACCATCGGTTGGTTTCTATTCTTCCCGAAGCCGTGGCAAGGGTGTTTTTGCTTCCGTTTACGCATTGCTCCACGCCGTGACTGGTGTTGTTCCATCCACCCAGGTTCCACCAGCAGTAGTTGTCGGCATCCTGGTAGTTGAAGATGATGAGGAAGCCTTCGTCTCCTCCCGTCTTTCTGGCTCTGAGCTTATAGGTATAGTGAGAATCGGAGATGACCTTGGCATTCACGTTGATGCAGTTGGTGCCGCTACCGTTCTGCGAAAGCACGCCATTGCCGATACTCCAACTGCCTTCCCCGGCATTCCAGCCAGCAGAGGCATCAGAAGATGAACCTGGAGATTCGAAAAGATCCTTCAGCAGGGAGTTTCCGTTTCCATCCTTCACTTCTACATCATCGTAATCTACCTGGGTTGCCCAAGAACCCACACCCACCTTGCAATCGGCATTAGCGGTAACATTGCCTGTTTCCGTCCATTTCAGATTCTGCTTGCCCAGATGGTTGCCCAGCAGCTTCTGCACGTAGTAAGAAGGGGTACAGAAGTTCTTGCCGGCATTGAAGTGAATCATATCGTATGCCCACAGAGGATCCTTTTCATGGGTGAAGATAGGTGCAAAGCTTGCCAGCTTGCATACATCCGAATTCTTCTCCATGCCCAGCATGTAGATGGCTTCACCCAGGGCACTGTTCAGATTGCCATACTTGCCGTAGGCACCCTGATTGGCAGCATACTCGCCGTTATAAACGCCGATGGAGCGGTTGTAACGGTCGTATTTATGATAGTTGTTTCTCATCCATTGATAAGAACGGTAGTAATGCTCATCTACCAGATCTACAGGCGAATCAAGCACCCACAAAGGGTTGTCGGTGCCCCATGCCTCCACATTGCCGATGATCACGATATCAGGATATTTGGCATGGATGGCATCATAGAACCTGGCATAGCGGCGACTGTACTCGAAGCGTGCCTCCGGCTGACCGTTCTCATTGCCTACTTCGATGAATTTAAGTCCGTATGGTTCCTTGTGGCCGTTGGCGATGCGTCGTCTTCCCCACTCTGTGGTTTCATCGCCGTTGGCATACTCAATGGCATCCAGGGTATTCTGCACCAGGGTATCCACCTGCTCGAAAGGCATGGTAAAGCCATGTCCCAAACCTACGTTCACCACAAACATCGGTGCGGCATTCAGGTCTTCGCACAGCTGCAGATACTCATCATATCCCAATCCGTCGGAAGAGCGGTAGTGCCAGTTGTTGTTCCAATGGCCAGGGCGCTCTTCGATAGGACCTAATGTAGATTTCCATCTGAAGGCGTTCCCGTAACTGTCCTGTCCTTCCACATAGCATCCGCCTGGGAAACGGAGGAAACTTGGTTTGGTATCATAGAGGAGTTGTGCCAGGTCGGGGCGCAATCCGTTGGTGCGTCCTTTCCAGGTGGCAGGCATCAGCGACACCACATCCAGGTAGAGGGTGCCATTGGTAGAAGAAAGAAGGGCAAAGCGTCCGTCGCTGCAATCGGCTGTGGCCTTGATGGTTGCCGAGAGCTTTACCCATTTGTTGGTTTCCAGCTTCCCCTGCAGTTTCACCTCTTCAGAGGCAGCCGAGCCATCCGCCTTCTGCAACTGGCCATAGAGCTTGCCGTTGAAGCTGGTAGATGCCTTGACCCATAAGGTGAGGGTGTAGGTGGAATCGCTAACGAAGTTCATTCCCCAGAAGCCGCTGTTGCTGATACCCGCCTTTCGGGCATCTCTGGCTCCTGAGATGGAGACACGGAGATTGGTTCGCTGGGCACTGTTGAGCTGCTGGGTGGCATTGAGTGAGAGATTCACCGTCTGTCCACTCTGCCTGATGGCCGACCAATATTCGGGTGTAGAAGCGTTATCCTCGAAAGAACGGTTTCTGATGAGTTCGGCATAGAGACCTCCATCTCCGGCATGGTTGATTTCCTCAAAGAAGAGGCCATACTGGTAGTCGCTGATCATAGCAGATCGCTGGGTGGCATCGATGTTCATCTTCACCTGTGCCTGTGTCGTAGCTGAAAGCGAAAGACAGAGAAGGGTGCTGAAGAGAACGGGTTTATGGTTGAATATGTTCATAATACTGTGATGATAATACAACAAAAAAGGCAGACAGAAACAGAAGGTTTTTCACTCTCTGTATTCCGTCTGCCCTAAAATTATCTAGTTACTAAAAACAAGCTAGTTTTCAGATTACTTCATGATAATCTTGCTAACCTTCTTAGAACCATCGCTCAATGTAGTAACCACAACGTTGATACCTCTCTGGAGCTTACCGATGAGCATACCGGCAGCGTTGTAGATCTTGGTACCCATTGTAGTGTTGCCAGCAGCGTTCTCGATATCCTTGATAGCTGTTACAGGCTCGTTAGGATCGTAACCAGCATACTCCAAGGTGAAGTTCTTGATGATTGTCCAGTCATTGGTTACCTTCACATCCTTGTAAGCACCGATATAGAACTCACTCTTACCATCGTAAACAATCTTCAAAGGCTCTGTCTCATACTTAGAACCTACCTGCTCTGACTTGAAGAATGCCTGAGCAGTAATCATATTGTTAGGAATCCAGAGATTCTCATCAGAAGTTGCACCCTCAACATACTTGACCATGCCATCTGTGCTACCAAGATGCGCATACTCATTCAAGTTACCCTCAGCAATCTGGCAAGCAGCGATAGGCTTCAAAGCCTCAGTTGCCGCGAATGTAGAATCGCTTGTTGCGAAGTAGAGGAATGCATTCTCGTTGGTCTCATACTTCTTCACTGTCTCATCCTCATCAGCGAAAGCAGAAGCGTCGCTACCGTCGCGATAGTATGCCTTGCTCTTCAAGTAGTATGTACCTGCAGGGAGACCTACAATCTTCTGCTTCAAATCGAAGTCGCAGTTATAGAACTCAGCAGCCTCAACACTGTTACCTGCCTGGAAGCCGATATTACCCTTCTTCACGGTCCAACCAGTCTTGTCCATGGTTGCGAAGTCGTTGTTAACGAGTACGTTAGAGATATCAACATGATTATCCTTAGAAGCCAACTTAGCATTGTCGTAGATAACATACTTCGTAACAGCCTCGTTCAAAGCCTGGATAGCAGCAGGAACATCAGCATCAGCTACAGTACCATCGTTGTAAGCTGCCTCAGCAGAAGCCTTGGCAGCAGAGAATACAGCCTTAGCCTCATCAGAGGTCGTATAAACTGCCTCATTGTTATCGTAACGTGTCTGAGCGCTCTCTACAGCTGTGTTCAATGTCTGGTAAGCAGCAACAGAAGCATTAGCTGCGGTGATAGCATCAGCAGCAGCGTTGATAGTCTTGATAGAACCATTTTCCTTGAGATCAGTAAGAGCTGACTCCAAGGTAGCGCGTACCTCAGCATTCATCTTAGAACCGAGGAGTGCATTACCCTGAGCGAGAACAGGAGCAGAAACCTGATCGATGGCAGCCTGATCACCGCCGAGGAACTTCATGGTGAAGTTATCCCAGATTGCCCAGTCGGCAGCATTTGAGCTAGGACGCTTTGTTTCACGAACACCCATGCGAACAGTCTCACCTTCCTTCAAGAGAATTGTTACAGTAGTCTTGTAAGCCTCAGGGTTTGCCTCACATGCAGCAGCAAAGCCCTTCATCGAATTAGGGATATATACCTCAGTACCATCAGCTGTAGTGTATTTCCAATCAGCAGGGTCTCCACCAGAAGCAGCATCCAAACCGTATGTATAAGGAGAAGCGAACTTGCTCTCCATGTTGTTAGCATAGAGAACGGCTGTAATATCCTCAGAACCATTGTCGTGGGCAACAGATGCTACGTCGTTTGCAGCAACACGATGGAATGCTTGTGCAGAAATCTCGTAAACACCATTCTGAGGAGCTACAAACTCCTGATACATATCGAATGTGCCCTGGTAAGACTCGCAGTTCTTCCACTCACTATTTACTGAAGTTGCACCTGTCCAACCGTCCTTACCATTATCGAATGTAGGGTTATTGAGCATGTAGGTCAAATCTGTACCCGCTGTAATGCTCTGCTTGCGAGACAAATCAAGCTCTGTCTTCAGCTTACCCATATACTCATCAATCTGGTCATTATTAAGAGAGTGGTTAGCGAGAATCAGATCATCAAGCGAAGTACCATCGCCGCAATCATCCAACAATGCCTGCAAAGCATCAGTAGCATTGCCGCCCTCGCCCAGGAAGTTCTGGATTTCATCATTCAAAGTCTGCAGCTCGGCATACTTGGCTGCACTAGCGTTCATGACTGTTACAGCCTCCTGGATCTTAGCCTTCAAAGCCAAGATATCATCCTTAGAAGCTTCTGTTGTCATGTTCATACCTTCCTCTGCAAGTTCGTTCACAGTATCTACATAGCCCTGATAAGCAACAGCTGTTTCGGCAGCACTCTGTGCATCTGTAGCTACATTCTGCATATCGAGAAGATACATCATCTGTGCATCAGCACCATAATAATCTACCTTGAACTCATCAACGAACAACCAGTTGGCTGTAGCATTCTCAAGCTTGAGACCGAAGTTTACGTTCTCGCCTTCCTTCACCTCGAACATGAATTCAAACTTCTGAGGAACACCTGGATCTGTAGCAACAACCTTAGAATTTTCCTTAGAGCTGGTGTTAGCGAAGAGAGATACACCCTCTACCTTATAACCAGCACCCTTCTCCTGCTGGCAAGCCATTGCATAGCAAGAAATCTTGTAAGCACCTGCTGGCAAGTTGGTTAATGTCTGTGAAAGATAACCATCGCTCAAATGACCTGTACCTGCTGCATCGCCTGTCTCCGGGTTAGAAGATGCATGAATCCAACGCTCGAGGAATGTGCCTGTCTCGAAGCCATCAGGAGCGGTATATTTATGTGTCTGTTTCTGCCAGTTGGTACCATGACCACCAGATCCTACATTACCATCTTTATCGTAAACGCAATCGTGATCCCAGCCGGTCAAAGCATCGCAGTTGGCATTTGTAATGAACTCATTGAGACTTACAGGAGATTCTGCTGTAGCTGTACCCAAAGTCACATTACGGCGAACATCATTGATATACTTCATTGCATTCTTCAAATCTGCATATGAAGCATTGGCATCGTTATACACAGCGATAGCCTTAGGAATATTCAAGCCTTCGTCGATAGCATCGTTGATAGCAGGCATCAGCTTATCCAGACGATAGAAATAAGTAACAGGATAAGCCTCCCACTCTACACCATACTCAGATGCGCCCTCTGCCTGCATGTTCAAGGCAGGACGGAACAACTGGTCAACAGCATCTTCTCCCTTGCCATCCAAGCCTGTATCATTAGGATTCCAGCCAGCACGGGTATTGCTTGTACTCTTCAAGTTTGCGATGGTATCTGCCTGAATCTCAAAGCGCTTGCTGCCGTCCTTTGTCCAAATCTCCCAATTGCATTTTTCAATGCCCTGGTTGTTGTAATCTACATAAGAATTACCGCCGTTCTCATCAAAACTGTTGGTAAAAATCTTTCTACCATAAGTATCATCAGCAGAATTGTTGAACAAGGTAAAAGTACCATTAGGAACATCCTTTGTCTTGTTAGGAACGATGGCAATAGCCATACCCTTGTCACCCAAACTTGTCTGGGTGCCATAAGCATTGCTGTTAACGAGCCATTTTTCGGCCTTAACATTCTTGATGTAAACTGTGTCAGTACCATCCAACTTCAACTGAACTGGGTCAGGGAATGCTGGTGCTTCAACTTTCTGTGCCTGTGCCTCTGTAGCACCGATGCCGGCTGCTAAGATGGCTGAGAAAAGTAAACGTTTGTCCATTGCTATTTGGTTTAATTTTTGGTTTGAGAAGTAATTAGCTTCTTAACTTATTGAATAATTGATTTGCTTGCAAAATTAGCAATAAAATGAATACATGCAACTTTTTCGGGTGGAAATCTACACTAAATTTAGATTATTTAACTAAAATCAAACCATTTCTGAACTAAGAAAAGAGTGCTACCTTATCGTATAAGTGTCGTTTTACAACAAATGTGCTTTTTAAGTTAGCACAAAAAGCAAACAATAAGCAACCCTTTACATTAAATATAGTTAAGAGAAAAGAGTTTCTTGATTAAAATCAACTAAGTTTCTTAAAAACTTGTTATCTTTGCACCGGATAAACTAACAGGCATCAGCTATAAATAAAAAATGAATCAATATGCAGAGCATTTATGATCAAATTTCAATAGGTAGAAAGCTACTTTCTACGCTGTTTTCAGGAGGTATCTTTCACGTCAGTTCTCCCCAAAAAGGTGGAGCTTACGTAATCAGACCCAGTGTAAACTAGCAATAAACCAAACATCAAATAAATAAAACATGAGCAACCGTTTAATTAAAGATTCGCATTTCGCGATCATCGGTATGTGCGCAGCATTGGCCCTAGGTGGCTTCAATGCCTGCACCGACTCTTACGACCTTGACGAACAGGGAAACAATCCTGAATGGTTGGGCAAGAGTATCTACGAAGAGCTGCAAAACCCTAGCGGTACCAGCCTTCATGGTACTTTCAACACCTACCTCAAGCTGATTGACGACCTGGGTTACAAGGAAGTGATGTCGAAGACGGGTTCAAAGACTGTATTCGTTGCCAACGATTCAGCTTTCAACAAGTTCTTCGAAAGTAATTCATGGGGCGTACGTTCGTACGAAGAGCTGACTACCCCTATGAAGAAACAACTCTTCTATGCTTCCGTGCTGGATAACGCTATCCAGACAGAGATGCTTTCTAACGTGGAAAGCAACGGAGGCGTCCTCTCTAGAGGTATTGCACTGAAGCACCAGACTTCTGCCAATGCCATTGATACGGTATATCATTTCTACAACCGCGGCGTGATGCCACAGAACAACTCCTACTGGGATAAGTATATCGACGGCATCGATGTGGTGATGGACAACACCCGTCCGATGATGGTACACTTCACCCAGGAGCAGATGCTGAACAACGGTATCACCGACAACGACTTCTCCGTAATCACCGGTCGTCCTTACGATGGCAGTACCTACATCTTCAAGAACAAGGTCATCGCCAGCGACATCACCTGTCTGAACGGTTACCTGAACCAGACAGACGGCGTAATCGTGCCTCCAGGCAACCTGGCACAGATGCTTCGCGAAAGCAAGGATACAAAATGGTTCAGCCGTATGCTCGACCGTTTCTGTGCTCCTTACTACGATGCACAAACCACCCTTAACTACAACGACAATGCCAAGCTCAACAACACCCACCAGATTGACTCCATCTATCAGTGGCGTTACTTCAGCGAGCGTTCGCAGGGAACCCAGGCATTGGAGCGTGACCCACAGGGCGTGAAGCTTCCAACAGACAAACTCTTAAGATTCGACCCGGGATGGAACCAGTATTACAGTTCATACGGCACCATGCTCGCCGATATGGGTAGCATGTTTGTTCCTACCGACAAATCCATAAAAGACTATTTCACCAATCCGTCTAACGGTGGTTACAACATCATGAAGCTCTACGCCAAGAAGCCTATCGATAACGATGACGATCACTTTGCAGAGAACCTCGATAGCATTCCTAGCAATATCATCCGTTCGTTCGTGAACAACCTGATGAATGCATCCTTCGTACAGTCAGTGCCAAGCAAGTTTGGTACTATCATGGACGAGGCGAGTGACCCTATCGGCATCACAACAGGTGACATCTGCAAGACCACCAACGGCGCATACGACGTGAGAATCGCCAACAACGGTGCCATCTACATGCTCGACCGCGTGGTTCCACCTATTTCATATAATATCGTATCTACCCCAGCCCTGCTGCGTAAGGCACGCGACCTGGGTGTGATCAACTGGGCCATCCAGGACAAGAGCAACCTGAAGGTGAACTTCTATGCCTACCTGCGTGCCAGCACAGCCAACTATGCGCTGTTCCTGCCAGACAACCACGCTTTCTGCGGCGGTCAGGGTGCATCTACCGATTTCTACTATGTAGATCCGGTTTCCCTGGGTAAGAACTACAAGGAAGGTCCTCGAGTGCTCCACTTCTATTATAAAGATGTGAACAAGGACAATATCATCTCGGCATCTGCCTTCAAGTACAACCCTACCAATGGTTCCATCAGCGAAGATTCAACCATCGTAACAGTGGGTGAGGTGACCGACCGACTGATTGATATTCTGAACTATCACACCGTATCCCTTGCACAGGGCGAGAAGTTCGGCAAGAACAGATTCTACAAGACCAAGCATGGCGGTGAAATCGAAATCAGCGGTACAGGCGTTGGCGCTACCGTGAAGAGCGGTGCTCAGATCAACGGCATGGCAGGCATGAACTTCGCTTTGCCAGCTTCAGAAATCAAGGAAGCCACTACCGACTACAGCAATGGTAGCACTTTCGTCATCAACCGCGTGATTCAGGCTCCACAAACCAGCGTATTCGGCTGCTTGAACAACCACAGCCAGTTTAGCAAGTTCATGGAATTGTGTATGCCAGCCGACTTGAGCTCTATCCTTACCAACATCGGTATTAAATCAAGCGAGCAGAAGCAGTTCACCGTGTTCACCAACCAGTTTGATGCAAACATCAACACGAACAGGCTATACGACTGCCTCGATTACAACGTAGCGTTCTTCAACACCTACAACTACACGCTGTATGCCCCAAACAACGAAGCTATGGACGAAGCCTTCAAGCGCGGTCTTCCTACCTGGGAGCAGGTGCAGCAGGTGCTCGCCGATGCAGAACATGGTTCAAGCGAACAGCAGCTGGAAGCAAAGGCAAAGGCAAAGGATATGGTGGAGGCCATCAGAAACTTCATCCGCTACCACTTCCAGGACTTCGCGCTCTATGCCGACAACACTGTGGATTTCGGAGATGCTCCTGAAACCAACGGCAAGTACCGCTTCCAGACATCCTGCGTAGATGGTACCATATATAAGCGCCTGAACGTGAGCGGTGGAAGCGACAAGCTCCATGTAACCGACATCGCCGGCAACACCATTACCATTAATGGCAACGACAGCAAGAAGCTCGTGAACTACATGACTCGTGACTACACCTTCTACAAGTCGATGATCAACACCTCATCGTTCACAGCCATCCATGAGATTTCCGAGCCACTCTGCATCAACAAAAGCAAGCGCTACGACGACCGCTTTGCCAGCAACACCGAAGCTGCCAAGAAGGCAAGCATCAAGCGCCTCAACGCTTTGTACTATGCCCAGAAGCACGGACAGAAGTACTACAAATAAATTCACAATCAAGCATGTAATATAATGAACAATATAAGAACATATCTTACAGCAGCCGCCCTGTGCAGCACCATGACCATCGCCGCCCAAGGGCAGCGTGTATCAGGTACTGTATCCGACGAGTTTGGTCCTGTGATTGGCTGTAACGTCATCGAGAAGGATGCCAACAACCGTAACGTCAACGCTACTGTTACCGACGTGAACGGTAACTTCCAGCTGACAGTGAAGAATCCAAAGCACAAACTCGTTGTCACCTTCGTGGGTTACAAGCCATACTCTAAGGTGATCGGCTCACAAACCAACTTCGAAATCCAGCTGAAGGATGAGAACCAGATTGAAGCAGTTACCGTGGTTGCCAAGCAGCGCTTCCGTGGCGATGGTTTGAGCATTCCTAAGAACGAGCTTTCTGTGGCTACACAGACCTTGAACATGAACAAGGTGGATGGTCTTGCCTTTACCAGTGCCGACGAGGCGCTGCAGGGTCAGATTGCAGGTCTCGATATCGTGGCCAACTCTGGTAACCTGGGTGCCGGTACTACCATGCGTATGCGTGGTGTAACCACCATCAACGGTTCTTCTGAGCCTCTGATCGTAGTTAACGGCAACATCATGGATGTGCCGGGTGCCGAGAACACCGACTGGTCAACCGCTACGGAGGAGACCTATAGCTCTCTGCTTTCCATCAACGTGAACGATATCGAGAGCATCGACATCCTGAAGGATGCTGCCGCTACCGCCATCTGGGGTGCACGTGGTGCCAACGGTGTCATCAGTATCAAGACCAAGCGCGGTAAGCGCGGAAAGATCCGCATCAACTATAACTTCATGCTCCAGGGCACCTGGCAGCCAGATGGTTACAATCTGCTTACCGGTGATGAATACACCATGCTGATGAAGGAGGAGTTGTACAACCCAACCCAGAATCCTTCGGCTACCACCAACATCAACGAGTTGAACTACAACAAGAGCTGGGCAGAATACAACAACTGGAATGACAATACCGACTGGGTAGATGCAGTGCGCAAGATGGGTTGGAACCAGACACATGGTATCACCATCTCGGGTGGTGGCGAAAAGGCTACCTTCCGTATCTCTGCCAACTACGACCACCAGTTGGGTACCATCATCAAGCAGCAGCTCGACCGATTCTCAACCCGCTTGAGTTTGGATTACTACGTGAGCGACCGCATCAAGTTCTCTACCGAGTTCCCTCTTACTTATACCAAGAACCAGAAGAACTACGGTAACAACATTCTGGGCAAGGCTTTGCAGATGGCTCCTAACATGAGTATCTACCGTGAGGATGCCAACGGCTTCGATACCAACGAATACTACATCATGCTGCCGGAAGGCAAGGTGGGTGCAGGTTCTACCGTGAGCGGTACTTCTTCAGAGCAGTTGAAGTCAGTGCGCGGCATCGGTAACCCTGTTGCCATCGCCAACCTGGCTTACGACAACGAGACCACCTACCGCATCAACCCTGAGTTCAAGCTCAACTACTATCTGATGGGTACAGAGGAGCGCAAGACACGCCTCGACTACGAGGGAAGCGTTTATCTCGATGTCTTTTCAAAGAGCAACCCTACCTGGTATCCAGGTACCCTTTCTACTGCAGGATGGGAGGACGGTAACTACAACCGCTATGCGATGGACGACTACAACTCGCTGGCATTCACCACCCGCCACCAGCTCATCTTCACCCCTTGGTTGGGTAACGACCTGGCTTGGACGATGCTGGGACGATGGGAGATGACCAAGGGTAACGGCTACGGACAGAATGTAACCGAGAACCAGTTGCCAAACGGCGTAAGCTCACCTACGGTGCCAGCTTACCTCCGCAACATGTCAACCAGCAACGGCGAGTGGCGCGGTATGAGTGGCGTATTCTCTACCCACGTTTCTTATAAGACCCGTTACAACGCCGACTTCACCGTGCGTGCCGATGGTACCACCAAGTTTGGCAAGAACAACAAGTGGGGTTATTTCCCTGGTGTATCCGTGCGTTGGAACATCAGCGATGAGCCTTGGATGCGCTGGTCACGCAATGTGCTCTCCATGCTCGCCGTACGCCCATCATGGGGTGTGAACGGTAGGACTCCTGGCAGCGAGTACCTGCAGTATGCCAAGTACGTAGCCGGCAGCATCTATGGTAACGGTACCACTACCCAGACAGCTACCAAGGTAGATGGCTTGCAGCTGGTAAATTTGAAATGGGAGAAGACCACTTCATGGAACCTCGGTGCCAACCTGGGTCTCTTCGATGATAAGCTGGAGGCAGACTTCAACTATTACTACAAGAAGACCAACGACCTGCTGAACGCTGGTGTGAGCATCGCCTCACAGACAGGTTTTGCCAACCTGGCATGGAAGAACATCGGTGCGATGGAAAACAAGGGTTGGGAGTTGAACATCCAGGGCAACCGATTCATCAAGGCAGGCAAGTTCTCGATGAGCGCCAGCTTCAATGTGGCTCAGAACTTCAACAAGATTACCGAGATGGATCCTACCGTGCTCGATGGTATCAATGAAGACTGGACAGCCGATAGCCGCGGTAGGTACTTCAAGCGTATCCAGGTGGGTAACGCACTGGGTTCAATCTTCGGATTGCGCGCTCACGGAGTATATCAATATACCTACGACTACCTGACCAACCTCCGCCGCAAGAACAACTGGAGCAACAGCCAGCTGGTTGACTACATCAACAACGAGTTCCTGCCAGCGGGCAAAACAGCTCCTGTGGCACTGAACAAGGAAGGCAAGGTAATCACCGGTTCCGACGGTTCACCACTGCGCATGACCTACAACTCAAGCAACGGTAGTGAGACCTACAAGTTCGACGGTGGTGACGTGATTTACGAGGATGTGAACAAGGATGGTACCATCAACTCACTGGATATGGTATATCTGGGCAATTCCAACCCTAAGTTCTCGGGAGGTTTCGGATTCACCTTCAACTACGGCGACTGGTCATTGCGTACCAACTTCGTATTCCGTACCGGTTTCAAGGTAGTGAACTTCGCTCGCATGGGCTTGGAGAAGATGTATGATACCACCAACCAGAGTTCTGCCGTGAACTGGCGCTGGCGCAAGAACGGTGACCAGACAGAGATACCACGCGCACTCTATAACTATGGTTACAACTGGCTCGGTAGCGACCGCTACGTGGAGGATGCTTCCTTCCTGCGCTTCAGCTACGTAAGTTTGAGCTACAATGTTCCTAAGACATTCCTGAAGCAGTTTGGTCTTAACCAGATGCGCTTCGACCTGAGCGGTCAGAACATCTTCGTATGGAGCAAGTATAGCGGCACCGACCCTGAGCATGCCAACAGCGGCTGGAACTTCGCTTCCGACAACTCGCAAACACCACGAAGCAAGTCATTCACACTCCGTATGACGCTCGGTATTTAACCCATCTTTAAATAAAGATAAAAATGAAGAAAAAAACAAACCATATCATCAAGAGCCTGGCGGTAGCCTTCCTCGGAGGCTTATCACTCTGCTCATGCACCGATTTCCTGACGATCTACCCTACAGATAAGACCGTGGGTGAGAACTTCTGGAAAAACAAAGACCAGGTTGACCAAATGGTCACAGGTGCCTATACTGGAATGATTTCTGGTTCCAACATCGAAAGATTCATCATGTGGGGTGACTATCGCTCCGACGTGTTGAGAAAAACCAGCGCATTGGATAATACCACACTGGATAACATCAGCAACGTGGATCTCTATCCTAGCAGCGGCTATAACTCATGGTCATCTTTCTATTATGTCATCAACACCTGCAACCTGGTGATGAACCACGCACAGGATGTACTGGCTGTGGATCCTGACTATACCGAAGGTGACTACCAAACCACCCGTGCGCAGATGCTCGGTCTTCGCGCACTCTGCCACTTCTATCTGGTTCGCACCTTCCGCGACGTGCCATACGTAACCAAGGCGTATGAAAAGTCAGACGACCTGACCCTCGACGGCCAGCTGGCACCTGATTCTACCCTGCAGCTCTGCATCAACGACCTGGTAGAGGCAGAAAGAGGTTGCTACAAATACGGCACCTTCGCCGCCGACGACTGGCGCAGCGTAGGATTGCTGAGCAAGGATGCCATCAATGCCATCCTCGCCGATGTATATCTGTGGCGTGCTTCGCTCTGGAGCCAAACCGACAAGGAGAAGGCAAAGACCTACTATCAGGCTTGCATCGACTATGCCGACAAGGTGATTGAATCTCACAAGAGATTCTACGAGAACAACTACAAGGGTTCTGCATCCAGCGATAACGCTACTGCTCCTTACTATCTGTTGAGTGGTAACCAGGCATTCTATCAGAACTTCGTGGAAGGCAATTCACGCGAAAGCATCTTCGAACTCCAGTTTGATGGAACCAGCAACGTGAACAACCTCGTTCGCCAGTACTTCTACAAGCATAAGGACGCAACATCAACCTACGGTATGCTTGCAGGAACCATAGCAGTGGGTAACTCTGTAGGCGACAGTCCTACACCAGGCAAGTCGAGTGCTTCTACCTCTGCCTTGTACCAGTCGGAGAACGACTATCGCTTCTACGACAACAGCTATGAAGTGAACGATGCCAACACCTCATCCTTCCCAATCAGAAAGATGGTGTATAACATGCAAGCCAGTTCTATGATTCCTACCAGCAAGCAGGGTTACACCTACTTGCAGACACGCGGTTTCGACAACTACAAGCAGAACTGGATTGTATATCGTATCACCGACGTGATGCTGATGAAGGCAGAAGCCGAGACACAGCTGGCTGGCACCGATGCCAACAAGCTGAAGCATGCCTTCCTGATTGTCAACGCCGTGAACAAGCGTTCGCTCGACCCATTGGCAGTAAACAAGGATTCATTGGTTTATAAGGATAACTACGACAAGCAAGCCAAGCTGGAACTGCTCTGCCTCCAGGAAAGAGGTCGTGAGCTTCTCTACGAAGGCAAGCGCTGGTACGACCTGGTTCGCTACAGCTACCGCCACATGACGGGTGTAGATCCAACCAAGACCCTCTACGAGATTGACCCTAAGGGTAGCCTCTATCCTACTTTGGATAATGCCGACAACGAATTCAAGAACATTCTGAATGCCAAATACGGTACAGGTGTCATTAAGTTCAAGAACGAGGCATTCCTCTACTGGCCAATCCTGCAGCAGGAAACCAAGAACAACAAGTTGATCCATCAGAACCCGGTTTATGTGGAGACACAGACTTCCGAGCGACAGGATTAACAGCATCATTACACATTATTATATATATACATTAATAAATAGTATAGCAATATGACTAAGTTCATTCATAAGATAGGAGGCATGATGGCACTCGCAGCACTGGGTGTTGCGTCATTCACATCTTGCTCTGAAGAGATTGATGACAGTAACCTCTATACTTTCACCGGTCAAACCGTCATCGACTATCTGCGCAGCGACTCAACCTTGAGCGACATCGCCAGGATTTCCGACTATGCAGGTATGTCTGACCGCTTGTCTGCCTACGGAACTTACACCTGCTTCGCCCCAACCAACGAGGCACTCGAGGTTTATATCAAGTCACTCTGGGAAGATGAGAAAAGCGATAACCACAATGGCCTTTATACAGGTTATGGAGATAAAGTACCAGCAGACAGCGTCATGAACCTCCTCTGGAAATCAGAAAAGCGTGATTCACTCTGCAAGGACATCATCGAATCGCACGTAACAGGTCAGAAAAAGACCACCAACGACTTCCTCACAGGTGCCGACATCACCATGATGCTGGGTAACACCCATACACCAAAGCGTGTAAATGGCGAAATAACCATGGATGGTACCACCCATTTCATCAAGACCGACCAGGAAGTGGAAAATGGTATCGTGCAGGTAATCGACCGCCTCTTCTACCGCTCAACCAACTACATCATCGACGAGATGGATGCAATGGGAAGCTACAAACTCTGGGTAGAAGCCTTGAGAAAGACAGGTATCGACAAGATCTTGCAGGAAAACATCCGCACCAAGGGAATCAGCTGGTTCAACATCGAACCAGAAACCAAGTATCCATTCGCCGACTACCCAACCAAGTGTAAGGTGGGATTCACCATCTTTGCAGAGCCAGACGAAGTACTCAAGAAGGAAGGCATCAACAACTTTGCTGATTTGGTAGCAAGAGCCAACAAGGAATATGCAAATTGCAAGAACTGGTATAGCTATGTGGAGGATAAAGGCATCAACGTAAGCACCGGCAACGACTACACCAACCAGTGGAATGCCCTCAACATGTTTATCCGCTACCACATTCTGCACTATGCACTCTCTACCGACAAGCTCGTTTATTCATACAACGAGTTGAAGGATATGGATGTATATGAGTATGTTCGCACCCTGTTGCCAGGAACCATGTTCAAGCTTACAGGTATCAAGGATCCAGGTGGTAACGTAGGTGAAATCCGCATCAACCGCCAGCTGAACACTCCTACCCTGACCAGCGACCCAGGTAACACCAACCGCAATGGTACAGCTTACCTGGAGGCAAACCAGGTAATCGACGAAGGTATCCTGGTAGGTAACAGCAAGGTTAACTCCCGTCAGGCAAGCAACGGTTACGTTCACCCTATCAGCGGTGTACTCGCTTACAAGGAAACTGTTCCTAACAAGGTGCTCAACGAGCGTCTCCGCTTCGAGTTCATGTCACTCTTCGATGAAAGTATGACCAACCGCTACAGAGGTTACACCGGAGCCGACCTGAAGTCATTCTTCGGCCGCACCGACCGTAACATCACAGCCGTTCGTATCCCAGAGGGTTACTTCGAGAACATGGTTATCTACAACGGTGAGGCATCTCGCGTATATTATCTTACCAAAGATGAGGCAAAGGTGGGACAGGGTTCAAGCAACGACTGCTGGAACGACTACCAGGGCGATGAGCTCTACTGTAAGGGTGCATACGACTTCGCCATCAAGTTGCCTCCAGTACCAAAGGATGGAACTTACGAGTTGCGCTTCGGTTACGTGAACAACGGTCAGCGTACCATCGTTCAGTTCTACCTGGGTCACTCTTCCGACCGTTCAACCATGACTCCATGCGATATTCCATTGGATCAGAACGTACAGGCAAACTCAGTAACCGTGGGTTGGACAAACCCAAATACCGATGGTGACAATGGTGCAGCAGTGGATAAGGCGATGCACAACCGTGGATGGATGCGTGGTCCTAACTACTTTGGTAACATGAAGTATGGTGAGGGTACCCTGGCACGATTCAACGGTACAGGTGGCCAGCAGCACATCCGCCGCATCGTAACCAAGCAGTACTTCAAGCAGGGTGAAGAAAACTGGTTCCGCTGCAAGACAGCGATGCCAGAGAACACAGAGGCACAGTTTGAGCTCGACTACATCGAACTCGTACCAGTAAGCGTATATAACAACCCTTACCTCACAGAGGATGTATTCTAAGCCTCACCGAGGACGTATTCTAAAGAAATAGAATCAAAATCAAGTAAAAAGAATAACATGAAAGTAAGATATATATTAATGACAGCAGCTGTAGCCTTGGGTCTCCAAGGCTGCAGCGACTGGGATGACCATTATGATGTCAACGGCAACAACCTTCCGGGTGCCGACGCTACCCTCTGGGAGCAGATCAGCAGCCGAGATGAGTTGAGAAACTTTGCCACCCTCCTGACGAGAGTTAAGTACGACACACTACTCATGACCAACCAGAGCTTCACCGTATGGGCACCTAACAACAATGCCTACGACTTCGAGAAGTACAGCAACATGAGCGACAGCTTGCTGAAGGCAGAATTCCTCAACAACCACATCGCCCGCGGCTATCACCGTGCATCGGGCGACATCGACGAGCGCATCCACTTCCTCAACAAGAAGGTGTTAGACTTCCAGGGCAGCAGCAACAGCTACGTGCTCAGCGGCCAGGCAGTGGATAGCACCAACATTCTGAGCAAGAACGGCGTGCTGCACCTGATGAAGGGCATGATGGATTTCCGTCCTAACTTCTATGAATATTTCGCCCGCGAGCACGAGGGTGGCGTGACCACCAACTCGCTGAAGGATATCTTCATGAGCAAGATGAAGCGCGAGATTGATAAGGACAAGAGTGTGGAAGGTCCGATGAAGGATGGTGAAGTTACCTATCTGGATACAGTTTATACAGAATACAACCAGATGTTCACCCTGCTCAATGCCCAGCTCACCAGCGAAGACAGTACCTACACGATGATTGTTCCTAGCGACAAGGCTTGGAAGAAGGCTTACAAGCACGTGGAGACATACTTCGACTATCCTGAAAGCTTCGAGCCATTCACCCTTACCAACGATGAGAAGACAGGTAAGCTTACCTACACCATCGCATCGAAGGTAAACATCGATGCCGACAGCTTGAAGAAGGAACATACCATCCTGAGCATCCTGCAGCCATTGATATTCAGCAACAGCGTGAACCCAGCACTGAAGGGTGGCAACATCCCAACCGGTGCTACCGACTCTATCCACAGTACAACCAATGTGTATTCACGCAACACCCTGAACTACATGAGCGAAAACAGCAGCCGCGTGAATGATGCCGCAGAGCTGTTTAAGGGTGCTACCAAATACAACATGAGTAACGGTACTGTATGGTTGACAGGCGACTCACTCTACGCACGCCCATGGGCAATATGGAACCCTATCTTGCATCTGAAGGCTCAGTACGGTAACTATCAGGCAGGTACCAGCAACGTAACCCTGACAAAGACCGTGACCGTGGGAAGCAGCGACCGCAATCCAAGCGTAAAGGGTTCCATGCACACCCCAGCGTTCTATCAGGTATCATCTGCCATCAACCAGCGCCCAGAGGTATTCCTCTACGCTCCACAGGTTCGATCTACTGCATACGCCGTATATCTGACCATGGTTCCTGCTACCATCAACGATACCCTAGCCGTACCAACCGAGCAAGCCATCGCTCTGCGTACCATCATGCACAACAGTAAGGGTGGTGCTCCTAAGGCACAAGCCAGCACCGGATATCCAACTCCAGGTGCCCTGAAAAAGGATTTCGACCACATGAACAAGAACATGGGTACGGTGACATTCGATTACGGAACCAAGGAAGAATCCAAGATTCTTACCAAGTACATGGGTATCTTCAAGCCAAACATGAGCTATACTGCTCTTCAGAACGAACCAGCAATCCGCCCAGTGTTCAATGTATATTGCAACACACGTGTCAAAGATGGTAGCACAGAACTCCGCATCGCAGGCATCGTCCTGGTTCCTCAGGAGGCAGTGGAATACTACATGAAAAATGGTATGATTAGCGACTACAAGGGCGACATGCCAGAACTCTTCTGGAACCTCACCGGCTCCAGCAATTAATCAAACATGAACTCAACATTTGAAAACAATGATAAATTTCAGAATATTGGCAATCATGGGCTTGATGGCTGTGGCAGCACAGGTCAACGCCCAGGAAGCAACAGATGACGCAGCAAGTCAGAAGAAGACGGCAGCAGCTCCTAAGTTGCCTGAATATCCTATGATGGAAATCACAGGTACCATCTACGATGCTGCTACAGGAAAGCCACTCAGCGGTGTACAGGTTCAGCCATTGGGCAATGCCAACTATGCTGCCATGACCAAGGACGACGGTACCTTCACCATCAAGGTGCCTACCTTCACTACATCGCTCTATCTCTTCACTTCGCAGTATGCCAGCCAGCAGGTTTCCATCGCAGGTAAGAGTCATATCACTGCCAACATGCTCAGCGACAAGTTCAACGAGATGTACACCAACGGTACGCAGCTCGGTGGCGCTGCCAGCGTAAAGACCGATAAGACAACCACACAGATTTCTGTTGAGGACCTCATCAGCGAGCAGCTCGGCGGCGACGTGCGCACCATCAAGCGCTCAGGTGCTCCTGGCATCGGTTCTGCCATGTTTATCCGTGGCTTGAACTCACTCAATGCCAACGCCCAGCCACTGGTAGTAGTGGATGGCGTGCCAATGGACATGCAGTATAACGGCACTTCGCTGCAGACAGGTATGTTCAACAACCAGTTGCTGAACATCAACCCTGCCGACATCGAGAAGATTTCAGTATTGAAGAACGGTACTGCCATCTATGGTGCCAAGGGTGCCAACGGCGTTATCGTCATCGAAACCCGCCGCGGTCACAGCATCGCTACCCGCATTGACGCCAACATCGGCGTGGGCGTGAACCTGGTACCAAAGCTTCCTAAGGTGATGGATGCCAACCAGTATATGAGCTATGCCACAGAGATGCTGGGTACTTATCCGGAAATCAGCAAGATTATGGAGAACAATAATCTCAATTTCCTGAATAACGACAAGAACAATTATTATTATAATGCATACCACAACAACACCGACTGGAGCAAGGAGGTTTATGAAGAAGCCTTGAGCCAGAACTACAGCATCAACGTGCAGGGTGGTGATGATGTGGGTATGTACAACCTCTCTCTGGGTTATACCGACGGCAAGAGCACTGCCAAGAAGAATGGCTTCAACCGCCTGAACATCCGTTTCAACAGCGACCTGAAGATTACCAAGGGCTTCGCTACTGAGTTTGACGTTGACTACGTGAAGTTGAGCCGCGACCTCTTCGATGATGGCGCTCCTAGCGACTTCAGCAAGGGTACCGTGACATCGCCTACACTCCTGGCGCTGATCAAATCGCCTATCCTCAACCCATACGTATTCAACAAGACCACAGGTCAGTTGTCTTCTACCCTCTCTGAGGCAGACGACTTCCTGAGTGCACTGGATCCCAACCTCTCGCTGGCAAACCCTACTGCCCTGCTGGCAAACGGCAGCGGCAACAACAAGAACCGCATGGAAAACTCTATGTTCCACGTGCGCATCATGCCTAAGTTCGACCTGGGCAAGGGTTTCAAGCTTTCAGAGAACATCAACTATACGTTGAACCGTAACTCCCAGCGCTACTATCGTCCAAAGGGCGGTGTGCCAACCTTCTATGTAGAGGGCTTGGGTATGGTGCAGACCTTGTCTGCTTCCATCTTCGCCAAGGAAGAGACCGTGATGAGCGATACCCGCTTCGATTTCTCACGCATCCTGGGTGCCCACACCATCGATGCCATGGCAGGATTCAGATACCTGAACTACGGTTATGAGATGAACAACCCTACAGGACAGTATCAGAGTGCCGGTAACGACCTCTTGCCAAACGTATCCAACAGCATGGACTTCAAGGATGCCAAGGGTGAGGATTACAAGAAGACCAGCCTTACCTGGTATGCACAGGCCAACTATAACTACAAGAACCGCTACTTCCTGGAGGCTCAGGCAGCCCTGGAGAGCAGCAGCAGCTTCGGCGACAAGGCCACAAGCCTGCGCATGGGCGGTGTAGCATGGGGCTTGTTCCCTAGCGTACAGGCAGGTTGGGTGATGACCAACGAAGAGTGGTTCCCACAGAACATCGGCCTCAACTATCTGCGCCTGAACGCCGGATTCGAGATAAGCGGTAACGATGACATCAACAACAAGGCGGCACACACATCGTTCGAGGTATTGAAGTTCCTGCACAACGCCATCCCAGCCGTACAGCTCAACAACATCGGTAACGAGAATGTGACCTTCGAGAAGACCCGCCGCATCAACCTGGGCTTCCAGAGCCAGTGGCTCGACAACCGCCTGGGCTTAGGCTTCAACTACTATATGAACCATACATCCGACCTCCTCACCATAAAGGATTTCACCACTCCTGTGGCAGGTGTGAAGAGCTACTGGAGCAACGAGGGTTCTATGGACAACACCGGATTTGAGGTAAGCCTCAACGGTAAGCCAGTGGTAAGCCGCAAATTCACCCTGGAGCTGGGTGCCAGCTTGGGTCACTACAAGAACGAGATCAAGAGCTTGCCTAACGAGAAATACGTAGCCATCAACGGCAATGCCAAGGGTGCCAAGGGTTATACCTCTTCTATCTATGGCAGCGGCAACGTGGCAACACTCGTAGGTCAGAGCGCCGGTGTATTCTACGGTTACAAGACAGCAGGCGTATTCGCAACAGATGCTGAAGCAAAGGCTGCCGGAAAGGACGGCTATCTCTACCAGCTCGACGAAACCGGTGCCAAGAAGTATTTCAAGGCTGGTGACATGCACTTCGTTGACCTGGATGGCGACGGCTGCATCGGCGAGAACGACAAGACCATCATCGGTAATCCAAACCCGGATATCTATGGTAATGCATTCATCCGCGCCTCTTACGGTAACTTCACACTCTCTGCAGTGTTCGGCTACTCGGTGGGCAACGACATCTTCAACTACCAGCGCAGCGTAATAGAGGGCGGCAAGAACTTCTACAACCAGAGCACTGCCCTGGTAAACCGCTGGAGAAGCGAAGGTCAGGTGACCAATGTTCCTCGTATATCTTACGATGACGAGATGGGCAACTCACGCTTCAGCGACCGCTGGATAGAGGATGGAAGCTATCTGAAGCTCCGCTCACTCAACCTCAACTACAAGGTGCCTGTAAGCACATCATGGTTGCAGGGTCTTCAGGTTTGGGTAGAGGCAAACAACCTCTTCACCCTGACCAAGTATCTGGGTGGCGACCCTGAGATGTCAACCTCCAACGCCGTGCTCTATCAGGGCATCGACACGGGTAGCATCGCATCAGGACGCACCATTACAGTGGGTTTGAAGCTTAATCTCTAATAAAAAAGTACAATCACAAAGCATCAAAATAATGAAAATTAAATATTTCATAGCAGCCACCCTGGCTGCCATCACATTCAGTTCATGCAGTGATATGTTCGATGATGGATCCAATCGTTACGTCTATAATCCGGAACTCAACGAGAAGGTGGATTCTATGTTCTATATCAACGGTATCTTGAAAGGTGTTCAGCAAGCCATCGACCAGAATGTGCTTGTCAATGAGCTTCGTGGCGACCTCGTGTCGCCAACCTCTCATGCATCTACCGACTTGCAGCGCCTGGCAGCCTTCGACTATGCCGACGGCAACAAATATGATTCTGCGTATGTTTATTACCGCATCATCAACAACTGCAACTACTACGTGGCTCACCGCGACACCACCCTTGCTACGGGTTCAAGCCTTGTGGCAATGAAGGAGTATGCCGAGGCAAAAGCCATCCGTGCATGGGCTTACCTGCAGCTGGCTCGCAACTATGGCAACGTGCCTTTCTACACCCATCCTCTTACCGATATCTCATCGGTAGAGGGTGCTGCCAACCTGGAGAAGAAAGACCTGAACGGCATCGTGGCTGCCCTGGCTCCCGACCTGGAGCAGTATGTGAACCTGCCAGTGCCTAGCTGGAAGGAGTTTGACCTGGGTATGAGCGACGCCGGCGAGCAGAAGAAGGTGACCACATCGAAGATGATGATTCCGGTACGCCTCATCCTTGCCGACCTCTATCTGGAGTCAGGCAACTATGCCAAAGCGGCAGAGCATTACTTCAATTATCTGAAGCAGAACAAGGAGCGCCTGCGTTCTTATCTGGCTGACTGGGCGAATTATCCAACCTATTCGGATCTTCCAACCTCAATGAGAAACGGACAGAGCTGGTTTTATTCAAACGGCGACTGGTCAACTACCTACAGCCAAGATGCGGAAACCATCACCTTCGTGGCTATGGCAACCAACAAGTTGCGTGGTGAGATTACTGCCCTGCCTGGTTTGTTTGGCTACAACTACTACACAGCGGCAGATGGCTATCGCTACAACGTTGAATCTGCCCTGGTAGCATCTGATTCATACCTCGCTCTGTCTAACAGTCAGGACTTCTATTACAGAGTGGGTAGCGGCAAGAACGCTGTTTACGCCTACGCTTCTGTGGGAGATATGCGTTATCACAGTTCTTACAACCGTGTGAGATCGGATAAGAAGACAGATTTGGTTAACATTATCATGAAATATGAGAATGCGAACATTCCGCTCTATCGCACCTCTGGTGTTTATCTGAAACTTGCCGAGGCAATCAACCGCATGGGACATCCTGACGTGGCATTCGCCTTGCTGAAGGATGGCTGGAACCACAAGTTGGAGCAGGATACCACCTATATGACCCAGGAAGGTATCGAGTTCCTGAAGACCACCGTTCCTTTCCTGACGGCTGAGAACCGAGTAGTGTTCAACGATGAGGACGAATCTAGGGAATACAGCATAGGTAGCCAGCCACTGCATGCCCGTGGTGCCGGTATGACCCAGGGTAACCAGTCGCTCTACAAGTATCGCACAGAGATTGATAAGAAGTTGGCTGAATTAGGCAAGAGTTATCCTGTGAACGCCACAGCATCAGATAGCTTGAAGATTGAGCAGGATGCCGTAGAAGACCTTCTCTGCGACGAGATGGCATTGGAGCTTGCCTTTGAGGGAAGCCGCTTCAGCGACCTTTGCCGCATCGCCCGTCACAAGAACAATGATAATCCTTGGGGCAGCAACTACGGTTCTCTCTGGCTTCGCGATAAGCTGAAGTTCAAGAACTCAGTGCTCGACTTGAGTGATCCGAACAACTGGTTCATGCCATTCAAGTAAAAAGTTGGTAATATGATTATATAAAAAAATCCCCCATACACTCTTTTGCGTATGGGGGAATTTTTATATCCCGAAGCGTTTCAGCGTTTCATGACGCACCCTTTTTTAATCCGCTAGGCGCTCGCCGGATTTGAAACCCGGCGTTAAAAAATGTCCTAACCTATTTAGGCTCTGCGGATTTGAAATCCGCAGCAAGGGAGTATGCATTACTTAGTCATTTCAAAACCTACGCGCATGCCATCGTAGCTATTGGCGATGGTACCCACTGCGCTGAGAGTAGAGCTGCCCTTGAAGGCGCTGAGCATCTTGATGAGGTTGAGAAGCTTCTTCTGGTCGAAGAGAAGACTGATACCATTGGTGGTCTTGGTGGCATAACCCGAAGCACTCAGCAGAAGGCCCTTCAGATGGATGGCATGAGTCTTCTCATCAAAGGTATAGGTACCCTGCCATGGCTTGCCGTCAATCTGCGCAGAAAAATTGCCATCTGTGGTAAAAGTAAACTGAGTGTTTGAACTGTTGAAACCAAACTTTTTATAATAGGTGCTCAACTTCTCCTCTACCTTGTTGGCAGCAATCTCGCCACCCGCCTTTGCCAGCAGGTTCTCTGAAGTGAAGGCGCATCCTGGCTTGCTGTACTTCCAGGTATGAGCACAGAGATCTGCCTTTGAAAATGTGCCCGAACCGATTACATTGTTCAAGAGGCCACTGATGATGCTACCAATAGATGTGGTGGTAGCAGCAGTAGTGGCAGCAGTTGCCGAAGAAGTAGCACCAGTGGTTGCATCTACAGAAGTGGATGTAGATTTCTTGGTAGAAGTCTTGGTGGTTGACTTCTTGGTAGTCTTGGTGGTTGATTTCTTTGAAGAAGATTTCTTGGTTGATTTCTTTGTAGTCTTCTTCACTGGCATCAACTCCGAGTTAGAGGCATTGAGCGCTGCCTCGTTCATGGCGCTAGCATTGCTGCCTACTGTGCATGCGAGCACGAGGGCAGCAATCAGAATTACCTTTTTCATTTTACTTTCCTTTTACTTTCTATATTATATTATCTTATTCTTATACCATATATCTTATATCGATATCCACGCTTTCGGGGTGCAAAGTTCGGCATTTTTTGGGAAATAACAAAGAGAAATCCCCTTTTTTTCTCTTCCAGCTTTCCAATTTTTCCTATTCATCCTCTGTTCATCATCAGCATCCCTTCTAATTACCCTGCACGATTTATAGACGGATGGGGGTGCAGATGGTTTATTCAAATGTTGATTTTCGTGCAAAATATAGTGCAAATGATTCATCTTTTTGACTTAAATCAAAAAAGAATAATAATTACCCCAAAAATATCGTTTTGTGTACCGAAATGTTATCAGAATGTAATATCTTTGCAGCGTTAATAAAAATACAATAGGTTATGAATGATTTAATTAAGGTAAACACGAGTAATGAAAATCAGGCATTGAACAAGTGCCAGCAGATTCTTCAGGATCGCCGCGAGGCCCTTGCCTCTAAGGCAAAGAGAAGAGATTAAGTCCTTCACAGCAAAAAGAGAAGAGATGAATTTCTTCTAGGTTTATGAAGCAGACAAGGATTTGAATCCTTCGAAGAGAGATTTTTTCAGAATGACTCTTAATTTGAAAAAGTAGTTTTTGGGAAAAGAAAGAAAAAGTAAAAAACCCCGTTGCCGGAACGTTTCGTCTGGCAACGGGGCTTTTTCATATCTTACTTCTTATTCAAGTTACTTATTCTTCTCCGCCTTCATGATTACCTCGAAGTGGTTGCCGCTCTTCAGCACCACGTTCTTCAGGAAGTCTGAAATCTGCTGGGCAGTTACCGACTTCACCATCTCACGGTAGTTGGTGTGGGTATCTACCTTACGCAAATCATACATGCTCAATACCTGCATCCAGTAGCTGTTGGTCTTCTCATCAACACCAGCCTGCTTCAAAAGGATTTCCTTCACCTTCTGCAAATCGTTGGCATCAGGAGCAGCAATCGTCTCCTCCATACCCTTGAAGAAGCAAGGAACAGCTGCATCTACCTTATCTGGGTTCAACTGAGCCGTACCGTTGATGGTAAGTGCCAACTTGCCGTCGTAATCGAAAATCAAACCGCAAGATGCACCAGTGCTGTAAGCAGCACTCAACTCCTCACGGATGCTGCGCAGATACTTCATCTCCAACAGACGGGCAGAAATATCAGCCAATACGGCTGTCTTCTGAGTATAAGCAGGCAACTTCACGAACCACATCTCGCGTGCCTGGCTCTGTGGATTCTCCATTGCCTTGGTAAAGATGTTCTTCACCTCGCCCTTAGCGTATGGAATCTTCTGGTTCTTCAGCTTCATGCCCTTGTTTGGCAGAGAAGCGATATACTGCTCGATGAGCGGCAAGAGTACCTTCTCGTCGTAGTTACCTACAAAATAGAAGGTGAAGTCCTTGGCATTGCCATAGAGCTGCTTCTGCATGTCGAGCACACGGTCGTAGTTGATGTTCTGGATATCCTCTACATTTGGAAGAAGAGCCAGCTTGTTGCCCAGGTAGAGAGTGCTCTGGATAGAATCCTGATATACCATGTTAGGGTTGTTGCTCTTGTTAGAGAGCACGGTAACGTAGGTATTCTTCAGGTTCTCGAATGCCTTCTCGTCCTTGGTCAGGTTGGTCATCGAGAGATAGAGAAGCTGCATCATCGTCTCCAGATCCTTAGGAGTAGAAGTACCGGCGATACCGTGACGGAAAGGACTCATGGTGAGACCTACGCTGCACTGCTTACCAGCCAGCATCTTCTGCAGGTCGTTGCCTGTGAAACCAGCCAATCCGCTTACTTCCCATACGGTAGAAGCATTGGCAGCGTTAACAGGGTCGTTCTGGAATGCAGAGTAACCCACGTTGGCACTTCCGGCAACACGAATCTCATTATCCTTATAGTCGGTCTTCTTCAATACCACCTTGGCACCGTTAGAGAGGGTGAGCTTCTTGAAGCCGAGCACCTTGTTCTCTACCACCTTCTTGATGCTGCCAGCCTTTGGAGCTGAAGCCATCAGTGGTTCCTGCTTCACGTTATCCACATAAGCCTCCAGCTTCTCGCCGCGTACCTGCTTCACGATGGCAGCAAGTTCCTGCTCTGTAGGATAGCTTACGCCCTCTGCCTCCTTCATCAGCACCATGCTCACAAAGTTGGTGTCGGTTTCTGAAATCAGATTCTTCATCGCATCGTTGATGTGTTCAACAGTAAAGCTTGGCACTATCATCTGATAAATCTTGTACTCATCTTCGAGAGATGGGATTGGCTCGTTGTCTGTGAAGTGATCCACATACTGGGTAGTAAACTGCTCGTTCTTCATCTTGTTGCGGTTCTCATACATGGTTTCCATGCCGCTCATGAAGTTCTCCTTGGCACGTGCATACTCTGTGGCTGTGAAACCGAAGTCGCGTACACGCTTTGCCTCACGCAGGAAGGCTGCATAAGCCTCCTTTACCTTGCCTGGCTTAGCCACACCCGAGATAGAGAAGGCATCCTTGGTGCCTGAGATGAGGTAAGAGCCGATGCCTGCGCTTCCCTGGAGGAATGGGCAATCTGCCTCACGTGTCTGCTCTGCCAAGCGGGCATCGAACATCGAACCTACTACGCTGCGGAGGTAACCCATGACGAGGTAAGCCATGTTGCCTTTCAAGGAATCAGGATATGCATCGGTCTTCATCATGATATTGATCATGTCGAACTTCTGCTCCTTGTTCTTGTCGATTACGTAGATGGCCGTATCGTTGTCAGCCACTGGCACTGGCACTACCTTGGCAGCATTCTTAGGCACCTTGATGCCAGAGAAGAGTTTCTTGATCTGTGCTTCTACATGATCTACATCGATATCACCCACGATGATGATTGCCTGGTTGTCCGGACGGTACCACTTGCGATAGTAAGCACGCAGGGTTTCAGGGTCGCATCCATCGACGACGCTCATCAAGCCGATAGGCATACGGTATCCGTACTTCTCGCCCTGGTAGAGCTTAGGCAGGTTGCGTTCCAACATGAGCTGCTGACCCACCATGCGCAGACGATACTCATTGTGTACCACATCGCGCTCATCGTTGATGGCCTCCTTGGTCAGCGAGATACCGTTGCTCCAATCCTTGAGGATGAGCATGCAGGAATCCACTGCTGAGGTGCGGGTAGTAGGAACATCGGTGAAATAATAAACGGTTTTGTCGATGCTGGTATAGGCATTGAGGTTGCGACCATACTCCACGCCGATGCTCTGCAGGTAATCCTGGAGGGAATTGCCCTTGAAGTGCTCGGTGCCATTGAAGGCGAGGTGCTCCAAAAGGTGAGCCAAACCGCGCTGGTCATCATTCTCATTGATAGAACCCACTTTCTGAGCGATGTAGAAACTAGCCACATGCTCAGGGAAAGCATTATGACGAATGTAGTAGGTCAAGCCATTCTCAAGATGACCGATCTTCACATTCTTGTCCACTGGGATAGGAGGCATCTGTGCCATCGCATTTCCCACAGAGAGCAGCAGCAGTGCCGCTGCGAAAATCTTTCTTAATCTCATTTTTTCTCTGCTGAATATTAATAAATATGCAATTATTAGTTATTTCGACTGCAAAATTACTCAAAATAAAAATGATTTGCAAGTATTTGGGAGATTATCTTCCCAAATACCTGCAAATCTATCAACTTTTAACTATAAACTATCAACTCTGAAGCTCTTCAGCCATGAGCCTCTGAACAGGCGCACCAGGAAGAGGCATCCTCTCAGCGTAAGCTCCGTGGCCATGGCTATCCATACGCCCTCCAATCCGTAGCTCTTCGAAAGCCCGTAGGCAAGGGTGAGCCTCACCAGCCACATCGTTCCCAGATTGATGGCGGCAGGCTTCTTCGTATCGCCCGCTCCCACGCAGACACTATAGGTAACGATGCTCGCCGCAAAGAACGGTTCGGCGAATGCCTCGATGCGCAGGCAGATGGTGCCCAATTCGCGGATACTTTCCACCGGCGACAGCACGCCTATCATCTCGGGTGCAAAGACGAACATCACCACGCCCATCAATGCCATCACGCTCATGCCCAATCCCACGGTGAGATAGGCGAAGCTCTTGCAGAGGTCGATGCGCCCGGCTCCATGAGTCTGTCCCACCAGGGTGCTTGCCGCATCTCCGATGCCATAACCCGGCATATAGCAGAGACTTTCGGCGGTGATGGCGAAGGAATGGGCTGCAATGGCGATATTGCCCAAAGGCGCCACAATCATGGTGCTCACTATCTGCGCTCCGCTCATCAGGATATTCTGAATGGCCATCGGTATGCTGATCTGGCAGGCCTGATTCACATAACTCTTCACCCAGCGGAACGGCTCTTTATCCTGCCGCAGGTTCAGAATCCTGTTGCTGCATGCCGAAATCCAGAGATTGGGCAGCGAGATGCAGAAGTAGGCCATCGCCGTGCCGCATGCCGCTCCCACTACGCCCATCTTCAATATATAGATGAAGAGATAGTTGAAGACCACATCGCAGAGGCATATCAATACCGCCATCACGCTGGGCGTATGCATATTGCCTGCCGACTTGAGCATCATCTCGGAGATGTGATAGAGGAACACGAAGGGCAGCACGAGGCTATATATCAGGAAATACTTCGATGAGAAAGGAGCGATGTCGTCACCGCCACCCAGCCAGTAAGGCAGATATCCATGAATGCCCACGCCCACCAGGGTAAGCATCAGGCTGAACGCCAAACCGCATATCAGGGCATGGCGATACACCTGGCGTGCCTTCACGAAATCGTTGGCACCGATGAAATGAGCCACCTGCACCGAGAACCCCGTGGCAGCTGCCGAAAGCAAACTTCCGATGAGCCAAGTGGTTGACTCTATCAGTCCGATGCTAGCCGAGGCTTCTGCTCCCAGATGTCCCACCATCGATGCATCGATAAAGAACATCATCACGGTGGAAATCTGCGCCAGCATAGACGGCACGCTCAACCCCACGATGAGATTGAGTTTTTCCCTTCGAGTCATCGCCCTTCCCTTGCGAATCGACTCTATCAGATAATCTGTCTTATTCTTGAATAACATATTTTTCTCTTTTAATGAAATGATACAAAAAGTGGCGATCCTCAAAAGAGGAACGCCACTTTCTATTTAAATTTAAAATTTGTCGTACCTTTGTTTTTCCCAAAACTTAACTTCCGCCGTAGCAGAACAGTACTGTTTTTGTCATCCTTGAATAAATCAATCTTTCTATACCTTAACTAACACCCATTTTTGAATAAACAATCTAATTTTACCTAAACTAAAAACCTAACCTATGAACAACAATCTTAACTTATTTTTTACCTAACAACTAAAACCTAATAAAATCTATTACCTAACTAAAAACCTAAAACTTATTTTTTCTGATGCAAAGGTACAACAAATTTCTGAAACCACAATACTTTTCCCGAAAAAAATGCATGAAACTAACATTTTTTGACGAAAGTCAACAAATTGTGTGCGAACACAAACACTTGTTAACACTAACGAAATGCTTGTTAACACAAAGAGCGTTCCCAGGTTGCCTTGCCAGCATACCTGAGAACGCCCCATATATCTCCCCATATATAATAAGGTGGAAATCTCCCCTATATATAATAAGGTGTAATCACACTGAATATCACTTGGAGAAGTAGCTATCCAGCACTATCTCGAAGCAAAGCATCGAATAGGCAGGAATCGTAGAACTGCTGCTGGTGGCGGAACCATACCCCAACTGGTATGGAATATAAACCATCCAGTGGTCGCCCGGATGCATGCGCATCAAGGCTGTGGCAAAGCCATCCACCACATTGCTCACGGCAAAGGTAGAAAGCATGGCGGTTTGCTTGTTGTAAGTACCCTCGAAGGTCTTATCAAACACGTATCCCGCATTCACGCTGCCATCCTTATCAGTAGTCTGAATCAGGCTGCCACGATAGCTCACCCTCACGGAGTCGGTGTACATCGGGCTTGTGGTGCCCTCGCCCTTTTCGAGCACATGAACGATGATGTGGTCGCAATCCTTGTAGGTCAGCGGCACATTCACGCCGTTGACATCCTTGTTTGGTGTCTGGTTCTCCAGGCTCCAGTTGCGATATACATACCATCCCTGGCTCTCTCCCATCTTCTTTGCGTAAGCCAGCGTATCGGCAAAAGCCTGCTCGTTGCGCTCCTGCCAGTTGGCATACGCATCATAGGAGTCATCGTTCTCGCTGCATGATGACAGGGCGAACACTGCCATCACGAGCAAGAAGAGATATTTAGAAATTCTTAATTTCATTACCAAGTTTCTTTAATACGCTGGTGATACTTACGCGATCCTCGATGATGCCACGAAGGTCAGAGATAGCTACGCGCTCCTGCTCCATGGTATCACGATAACGCAAAGTTACCTTGTGATCCTTAGGAGTCTCGTGGTCAACGGTGATACAGAATGGAGTACCGATAGCATCCTGGCGACGGTAACGCTTACCGATGGAATCCTTAGGATCGCCATAGTGGGTATTGAAGTGGAACTTCAACTCATCCACAATCTCGTGAGCCAACTCTGGCAGGCCATCCTTCTTATCCAATGGGAACACGGCACACTTCACTGGTGCCAATGCCTCTGGCAGGCGCAAAACAACACGTGTCTCACCATTCTCCAACTTCTCCTCGCAGTAAGAGTGGCACATCACGCTGAGGAACATACGGTCAACACCGATAGAGGTCTCCACATCGTAAGGTACATAGCTCTCGTTCTTCTCTGGATCGAAGTACTTGATAGAACGGCCGCTGTACTTCTCGTGCTGAGAAAGGTCGAAATTGGTACGGCTGTGGATACCCTCTACCTCCTTGAAGCCGAATGGCATCTTGAACTCGATGTCGGTAGCAGCATTGGCATAGTGAGCCAGTTTCTCGTGATCGTGATAACGGTAGTTCTCATTACCCATACCGAGAGCCTCGTGCCAAGCCAGACGAACCTTCTTCCAATACTCAAACCACTTCATCTCAGTGCCTGGCTGGCAGAAGAACTGCATCTCCATCTGCTCGAACTCACGCATACGGAATACGAACTGACGGGCTACAACCTCGTTACGGAAAGCCTTACCAATCTGGCAGATACCGAATGGCAACTTCATACGACCGGTCTTCTGAACGCTCAGATAATCTACGAAGATACCCTGAGCTGTCTCAGGACGGAGATATACCTTGCTTGTAGCATCGCTGGCAGCACCCATCTGGGTAGAGAACATCAGGTTGAACTGACGAACGTCAGTCCAGTTCTTGGTACCGCTGATAGGGCAAACGATACCCTCGTCCTCGATAATCTGCTTCAGCATCTCGAGGTTAGGACCCTGCATAGCCTCAGTATAGCGGGCATGGAGGTCATCAAACTTCTTCTGGTTCTCCAGAACGCGAGGATTAGTTGCACGGAACTGAGCCTCATCAAAGCTATCGCCGAAACGCTTCTTAGCCTTGGCAATCTCCTTGGCAATCTTCTCCTCATACTTAGCCATGTGATCCTCGATGAGCACATCGGCACGATAACGCTTCTTTGAATCGCGGTTATCAATCAATGGGTCGTTGAAAGCATCTACGTGTCCAGATGCCTTCCATACTGTAGGGTGCATGAAGATAGCTGCATCGAGACCAACAATGTTCTCGTGCAACAATACCATACTCTGCCACCAGTACTGCTTGATATTGTTTTTGAGCTCAACACCATTCTGACCATAGTCATAAACGGCAGCCAAGCCATCATAAATTTCACTACTTGGGAACACGAAGCCATATTCCTTGCAATGGCTTACAATTTTCTTAAAAACATCTTCTTGTGCCATGATTAAATCTTATTTTTCTTAAATTTTCTGCAAAGATAAGCCTTTTTCTCGAAAAAATGTTGTATTTTTGCCATAAATTAATAAAATAAGTATTAAAAGCGATATATGAGCGACGAAATTAAAGATAAAAACGAGCTGGAAGGCCAAAATCCGGATGATTTGGAGAATTCTGATGCTCAGGAGAAACATTCCGACTATAAGCCGGTGAACCGATTCGATGCATCCGCCGTACACCACCTCAGCGGTATGTACCAGAACTGGTTCCTCGACTATGCGTCGTATGTGATTCTGGAGCGAGCAGTGCCGCACATCGAAGACGGATTGAAACCTGTACAGCGACGCATCCTCCACTCCATGAAGCGCATGGACGACGGAAGATACAACAAGGTGGCCAACATCGTGGGACACACGATGCAGTTCCACCCGCATGGAGACGCTTCCATCGGCGATGCCCTGGTGCAGATGGGACAGAAAGACCTTCTCATCGATACGCAGGGTAACTGGGGAAATATCCTCACGGGCGACCGTGCGGCAGCTCCCCGTTATATCGAAGCACGACTCTCGAAGTTTGCCCTCGACGTGGTGTTCAATCCGAAAACCACCGACTGGCAACTCTCTTACGACGGCCGCAACAAGGAGCCTATCACCCTGCCGGCCAAATTCCCGCTGCTCCTGGCACAGGGAGCCGAGGGTATCGCCGTGGGATTGAGCAGCAAGGTGCTGCCACATAACTTCAACGACCTCTGCGATGCAGCCATCCACTATCTCAAGGGAGAGGACTTTGCCATCTACCCTGATTTTCCAACAGGTGGAGCCATCGACGTGAGCAAATACAACGACGGTCAGCGTGGCGGTGCCTTGAAGGTGAGAGCCAAAATCGACAAACTCGACAACAAGACCCTCGTCATCACCGAGATTCCATATAGCAAAACCACGGTGAGCCTCATCGAAAGCATCACCAAGGCGGTGGAAAAGGGAAAAATCAAGGCTAGAAAGATAGAAGATGTCACCTCTGCCAACGTAGAGATTCTCGTGCATCTGGCTCCAGGCACATCATCCGATAAAACCATGGATGCCCTCTATGCCTTCAGCGATTGCGAGATCAACATCTCGCCCAACTGCTGCGTCATTGAGGACAACAAGCCGAAGTTCCTCACCATCAGCGATGTTCTTCGCCACAGCGTAGATCGCACCATGGGATTGCTGCGCCGCGAACTGATGATTCGCAAGGGCGAGCTGGAAGAACAGCTCTTCTTCTCATCACTGGAACGCATCTTCATCGAAGAGCGCATCTACAAGGAGCGCAAGTTCGAGCAGAGCAAGAACCAGGACGAGGTAGTGGCATTCATCGATTCCAAACTGGAGCCTTTCAAGGACAAGCTCTTCACCGCCGAAGTGGATGGCAAGGGCATGGTGGAATATGCCTTCCATCGCGAGATTACCAGGGATGACATTCTCAAGCTGTTGGAAATCAAGATGCAGCGCATCCTTAAATATAATAAGGATAAGGCAGACGAACTGCTGATGAAAATCAAGGCAGAACTTGCCGAAATTGAGAACGACCTGGCACACATGACCGATGTCACCATCAACTGGTTTGAATATCTGAAGGGTAAATACGGAAAACTGCATCCTAGAAAAACGGAAATCCGCAACTTCGATACCATCGAGGTGACAAAGGTAGTAGAGGCAAACCAGAAACTCTACATCAACCGACAGGAAGGTTTCGTGGGAATGGGATTGAAGAAGGACGAGTTCGTATGCAACTGTTCCGACCTCGACGACATCATCATCTTCTACAAGGACGGAAAATTCAAGGTTACCAAGGTGGCCGACAAGATATTCGTAGGCAAGAACATCCTCCACGTGCAGGTGTTCAAGAAGAACGACAAGCGAACCATCTACAACTGTGTATATCGCGACGGCAAGCAGGGCGACTACTTCATCAAGCGATTCAACGTAACCGCCATGACGCGCGACAAGCTCTACGACATCACCCAGGGCACAGCCGGAAGCCGCATCATCTATTTCACAGCCAACCCTAACGGCGAGGCAGAAATCATCAAGGTGACGCTGGAACCTGACCTGAGCCGCAAGCGCCAGAGCATCTTTCTGGAAAAGGATTTCTCGGATATCCTCATCAAGGGCCGTGCTGCCAAGGGCAATCTGCTTACCAAGCGCACCATCCGCCGCATCGGCTTGAAGAGCCACGGTCACAGTACCCTGGGCGGAAGAAAGGTATGGTTCGACCCGGATGTAAACCGCATCAACTACGATGAGAACGGAAGATTCCTGGGTGAATTCAACGACGATGATGCCATCCTGGTGGTATTGGACAACGGTGAGTTCTACATCACCAACTTCGATGCCAACAACCACTACGAGGACAACATCCTGAGGTTGGAGAAATGGAACGAGCACAAGGTATGGACGGCAATTCTCTATGATGCCGACAACGAGGGTTATCCATACATCAAGCGATTTACGATGGATGCCACCAAGCGCCATCAGAACTGCCTGGGAGAGAACCCTAACAGTCAGCTCATCCTGCTCACAGATACCCCATTCCCTCGTCTTCAGGTTACCTATGGCGGAGCAGATGCCATGCGTCCTGCCGAGGAAATCGATGCCGAACAGTTTATCGCCCAGAAGAGCTTCAAGGCAAAAGGCAAGCGTCTCACCACCTGGAAGATAGAAAGCATCGAGGAACTGGAACCAACAAGATTCCCTGACCCAGAAGAGCCATCCAACGATGATGCCTCAGATGAGCAGGAAGGTCCAGAAGAGCCAAGAGAGAACCTGGATCCAGATGCCGGAAAGAGCGAGCAGCAAGTCATCGACGAGCTAACTGGCCAAACCAACCTCTTCTCCGATAAGGATTTCACAGAAGACGACAAGGATAGAGAATGGCTTTCAAAGCAATAAAAAGCCGAAAAGAAAGCGAAAAGAAAAAGCGCCCATCATAGAAAAGGAGCTTAAGCCCAAAAAGCTTAAGCCCCTTTTTTATGATTTCTTGCGTTTCGCATCCCGCCAGGCGTCCCGCCGGATTTGAAATCCGGCGTTAAAAAATGTCCTAACCTATTGATGCTCTGCGGATTTGAAATCCGCAGCAAAGGAGCATGCCTTTCCTTTTTGGTGGGGATTACAAATCCTCATTTATCATTTTTTATTCTTATACCCCCCACCAGCTTTCTCAGATAATACTCCTTGAAATCCTTCCAGTGGTAATAAGGCGCCACGTCGCTCTTGATAGGAAGCGTAGCCTCATCCTCGCAGAGCAGCACCTTCACCAGCACATCATTCGCCTTGTTTCTATAAAAAACAAACTGCAAATTCGTAGCCATCGGGGTAATCTTATAATCCCACCATTGAGAAGCAATCTTCTCCGGGTCCTTAATCTCCTCGCCATACCCGTTCAAATTCAGCAAACAGGTGAGCGGAGTAACCATCGTATCATGGCCATATCTCAAGGTAGCACCCGGATGCGGCAAAGCAATGCAGCTATCCGCCTTCTGGAGAATATCTATCAGCAGATTGCGCTGCGAGAACGGCTGCACATTGCCCGTATAAGGCGAATTGCCGTAAGCCATCTGCCACCAGATATTGGCATTCAGCCAGTTCTGATACAGTTCCTCCTCTGTAAAGAGATCGTAGAGCGAAACCTTGCCCCTCAATTCCGTGCCCTGGATAGAGCTCGCCATCTCATAAAGCTTTCTGTTCAAGTCGCTCTGGTTGATGTTCTGCTTCACCCAGGCAGGGTCGTTGAAAAGCTCCTTCATCAGGCGACTGCAGTTAATGTGCTTCTGAGCAAACTCCTGCTGCACCACCCTGATGCCCACGCAGTTCTTCAGGCTATCCAGGTGTCTGTCGCCCAGGTTCATATAATACATATCATGCTCGCTGGCATCGTGGAAGATATGAAGCTTAGGATTCATGCGGAGCATCTGCTGCAAACCGTTCTCCATAGAGAGAATGCATCGGATCACCGTTGTGCTTCGAGCCTCGATATTCGTATTACCGGCAAAGATTTCAGGAAATCTCTCCATCATTCTTCGGGTAATGCCCTGATGCTGCAGGGCGCCGAGCGGAGTCAGTTCGCCATCACGTCCCCTCGCCTCCTCACGAATCATCTTCACTTTCTCCAGCGTCTCCTCGCCCTTGGCAGTCAGTTTTCCCTTCTGCTTCGCCTTGAGCAGAGAGAAATAAGGCACATCATACGCCTGCTTGCCAATCATATAGCGGGAGCCATGACGGCCATAGTGGCTCAGATAAAAAGGCTTGTATCCCTTAGGAGCAGGAGTCAACTGCTTCTGCGGTCCACGATAAGCCACATAGTTACTACCCGAGAGGGTAATGTCGCGCTTGAAATCCTCCTGAGGAGTCTGCGCGGCGAGAGGCATCGTCAAAGCAAGAGATGCCCACAATAATAGATGTCTTGTGTTCATTTGTTATGTTATCTAAAGTTTACCTGCTTATTATAGCATATTATTGCTTGTCTGCATATATAGCTTGTCATAACTTGCCTGCAAAAGTACCATTATTTCTCGTAAAAAACAAGCGAATCCGCTTTTTTTTGCATATTTCTTCTTTTTATTCAGAAAAATATTGTATCTTTGCACTCGCAAATGCGCTTGTGGCGAAATTGGTAGACGCGCTAGACTTAGGATCTAGTGGTTCAGGCCGTGTAGGTTCGAGTCCTATCAGGCGCACCGAAGAAAATCCTAACTGCTTGATAATAAGCGGTTAGGATTTTTCGTTTCTAGAAATTGCCAACATTTTGGCAACATATTTCCCCGCTAGGTGCTTCAACCCCGCAGAAAGCTCAACCCCACCAGGCGCTCAACCCCGCTAGGCGCTCGGCGGATTTGAAATCCGCCGTTTAAAAAAGGTCATAACCTATTGAGGATCTGCGGATTTGAAATCCGCAGCAAGCAAGAATGAATGCAAGATAAAGGGATGGGGATTGCAAATCCCCAGGTGTAAGTGGTCAAACATTTTTTAACAGCGGATTGCAAATCCGCTGGGACGCCTAGCGCTGGGACGCCTAGCGGAAGACTTTCTATTAGGAACGCCTGGCGAAAACTTTATTTGGCTATTCTTGGTTGTTTTGGTATCATTATTAGGCTATTATTTGACTATTTCTCCCAAAAATCAAAGAAAACCCTCAAAAGACTTGGCGGAATAAAATTATTATCGTATTTTTGCAGCTACAGTTTCCACCACGCTTTTACCTAAGCACCAAATTACAATGTGGAACTTTTGCTATTCATAGTTTATAGGATGTATCGTATAAAATTGGTAAGATTATGGCACCAAAGAATACAACAACCAAGAATTTATACTTTGTGACAACAACCGTTGTCAACTGGGTTGATATCTTCAATCGCCCCAAGTATAAACATATCATTATTGAATCCCTTCAGTTTTGCCAGAAGAACAAGGGATTGGAAATCTATGCCTGGGTCTTAATGCCCAATCATCTTCATTTCATTATCGGAGCGCAAGACTTTGACCAAGTTCATTCAATTCTTCGCGATTTCAAGAAGTTTACAAGCAAGAGAATACTTGCAGAACTCCAGAATGACATTCAAGAAAGCAGAAGAGAATGGATGCTCAAATTATTTAATCAAGCAGGAGAAAAGGATAAGAAGATTGCGCAATATCGCTTTTGGCAAGAAGGCTGTTATACGGAAGTTATCTCTTCGCTAGAATTCTACAAGCAAAAACTCAATTACATCCATCAGAATCCTGTTAGGGCTGAATTTGTGAGATATCCTCAGGATTACCTTTATAGTTCTGCGATAGATTATGCTGGAGAGAAAGGTTTGATAGAAGTGATTGTTGTGAGAGGATCATGATTAACAGATACCACAAGACGGATTCCGCAAAGAGCTCAACCCCGCTAGAAACTCAACCCCGCCAGGCGCTCAACACCGCCAGGTGCTCGGCGGATTTGAAATCCGCCGTTAAAAAAAGGTCATAACCTATTGAGGATCTGCGGATTTGAAATCCGCAGCAAGCAAGAATGGAATACAAGATAAAGGAATGGGGGATTGCAAATCCCCAGGTGTAAGTGGTCGAACATTTTTTAACAGCGGATTGTAAATCCGCTGAGACGCCTAGCGGTGGGACGCCTAGCGGAAGACTTTGTAACTGGCATGTAACTAGCATGTAACTGGGCAACTTGAAATAGCCCTAAAACAGAGCAAAAGCCCTTTAAAACAATACCAGACGCATGTAACTGACATGTAACTGAATAAAAAGTTTGGATTATACCAGGCGCTCAACCCGCCAGGCGCTCGGCGGATTTGAAATCCGCCGTCAAAAAAGGTCATAACCTATTGAGGATCTGCAGATTTGAAATCCGCAGCAAGCAAGAATGGAATGCAAGATAAAGGAATGGGGATTGCAAATCCCCAGGTATAAGTGGTCGAACATTTTTTAACAGCGGATTGCAAATCCGCTGGGACGTCTGGCGGAAGACTTGCTGGCTAGGACGCTGACGAATGGTTCGTAGATTGGAAGAAGCTTACACACGAAAGATATTTTTTCGCGGAAAAAGTATCAAAGTCTCATTTCAGACTTACAATTATAGGTTATAAAGCTAATACTCAACGCATTATCAAAATGATACTTTTCTCTTTCTTTTACAAGAAGTATCATTGAAGTATCATAAAAGCAGCATGAAGTATCATAAAAACAGCTTACTCACGATATTGCCCAGAAACCGTCCCAAACTTTGGGCACTCAATGCCCGCAGTACGGGCAACAGATGCCCAACACATGGGCTATCGATGCCCATCACGTGGGCTCTGAGTGCCCACCAAATGGGCATCGGCAGACCAACAAACGGGCTTCAACAGACCATGTGGTTTAACGATTTTGGTTGACCACTTTTTATCTTATTTATAAGACGAGTTG
>ERZ1023701.39-NODE-39-length-48569-cov-39.400173_pt1 | contig 48569 bp, 40 predicted proteins | sample MGYA00380350_ERZ1023701 | MGnify/ENA primary metagenome ERZ1023701 (study PRJEB33179, sample SAMN07449025) | human gut metagenome | biome: Human-gut; feature: Human associated habitat; material: Faeces | host: Homo sapiens | place: India:Kasaragod | collected... | reverse complement strand
CTGATGTTGAATTTCTATGCAAAGATAATAAAAAAAAGTAATATACAATGAATATAGCAATAACATTTACAGACCAAAATCCTGATGGAGGTGCGGTTATAGGTAAGGAAACTTATATTGTTCCTGTAGATGAGAAGTATATACCAGTAAAGGTAATTAATGAACTTAAAGCATCGTTTTGTAGAGCTGTAGAAATTACTATTGTAAAGAATTAAAGATAGCTTCGCAGATAAACATAATATAAAATTGAAGGATTGATATGACTAGAGAAGAAATTATAGAGCGCATTAAGGTAATGCAAGCATACATTAATGGTGAGAAGGTACAATATAAGAAGAATAGTGGTAAATGGGCGGATACTGAGGAGCCTATATGGAGCAATCTCATTAAATATCGCATCAAGCCAGAGTCAAAGTACCGACCATTTAAGGATAGGCAAGAGTGTTGGCAAGAGATGCAAAAACATCAGCCTTTCGGATGGATTGCGGATATTGATAGCTGTCGTTACATCTTAGCCGTTGGCGAGGGCAGCGTTGTATTCAAATCATTTAATTCTAGGGATTTTTGTAAATCTTTTGATGAGGTTATGGACACTTACACCTTTGCCGACGGAACTCCGTTTGGTGTAAAAGAGGAGGAATAGTTATGTTTGAATTTTATGTTATACTTACCCTAGCTTTTCTATTTGTAGCTTTTATGGGTGGAGTTATCGGTTATTTAATTGGTAAATATTGGAAAAAGGATTAGCGTATGAAGAAGATTATATTATTTGTAGCGGTTATATTCCTGCTCGTTTCTTGCAACGAGAACAAAGGAATTAATGTTCCAACATCAGACTCTATTAATGAAATTAAAGTAGAGAGACTATTTGTTGTGGATGGTATAACCGTATATCGTTTCTATGATGGTGGCAGAGTAGTTTATTTTACCAATAAAAAAGGTGTGGCAAAGGCTTTTCGTGACGAATATGACCCTGCAACCAAAACCACAAGAACAAAGGTTGTAGAAACTTTATGTAACAAAGAATAGTTATGCTAGACAGAATACTTAATACCCTAGCCACGTTTGGTATCAGTGTGTTTTTCTTATCCGCAATGCTTCAAATGTTTGAGATTAAAGAAAGAAGTATTACTGCTATCATTCTTGCGATCGGCGTATGGCACGTTGTTGAATGGGCTATTGACAATTTATATTAGTAAAAATATAAACAAATAATTTAGCAATGGAAGAGATTATTAAGATTACTGAGAAAGACGGACAGAAAGCCGTCAATGCAAGAGAACTCCATGAGTTCTTGGGCAACAAGCGTGAGTTCGCTACTTGGATCAAGCAGCGTATTGAACAATATGGATTCGTCGAGAACCAAGACTATTGCTCATTTGACAAAATTGTCAAGCGAGACAATGGAGCCACGGTTCGCAAAGAGTATGCCCTTTCCATCGACATGGCAAAGGAGCTATCCATGGTCGAGAACAATGAGAAGGGAAGAATGGAACGAAAGTACTTCATCGAGTGCGAGAAAGTCGCAACCAAGCAGACTTCACTCCTTGAAGACAAACTGAAGGTCATAGACTTCGCATCCAAGTTCCTCAACCTTAACGAGGCGAGCAAGTTAAAGATGCTGAAGTCTGTTACAGACCCTCTAGGTCTCCCTACACCTGACTACGTATCAAGCAAGGGTATATTGAAGTCAGCTAGCGAACTCCTGAAGTCATGCAGTGCCGGTATCTCAGCGCAGGCATTCAACAAGCTTGCCATCAAGGAAGGATTCTTGGAAGAAAAGGCAAGAACATCATCTAAAGGCAAAGCAAAGACCTTCAAGGCAATCACTCCAAAAGGAGAGGCTTATGGCGAGAATCAAGTATCACCAAACAACCCGAAGGAAACCCAACCTTTATGGTATGAAGACAAGTTTGAAGACTTGTTGGCAAAACTTCTTGGTGAATAATAATTGCAAACAAATAATTAATAAAATAATGGAATTAAATTGTGAAACAACAACTTTGAGTTTCAGCAAGGGTATGACGAACATACCAAGTGACATGATTTCAGAAGACGGAGAGTTGATGGAATCAGTAGGATTCGTTTACCGCAACGGCGAAATGGTACCTATCCAGAAGCCAGTCTGCATCACTGGCGACACTCCTGTAGAGGGAAAGCTCGTGTATTGCCACAAGCAGGCTGATTACAGAAACCTCGTAACCTACATCGAGGATGAGAAGAGCGGAAGCTACACTTTGAAGCTATATCCTGGCTTCAAGAGTGACAACGTGACAGATAGATTGGTTCAGACTGTTGAACTCGGAGCCAAGCTTCTTGATGTTAAGAGCATCGGTAATACGCTGGTATGCGCAACCGATAAGGGATTGCACTATATTCTTTGTAAGGGCAAATCTTACAAGGACTTGGGAACTGAACTGCCAATTCCAAAAGTAGAGTTTTACACCGACGGAACGGTTGATAACTGGCAGAAGGATCAGGATGATTTGAAGAAAGATTCATTCATGTGCAACATCAAGAGTTTTGTTGACGAGAATAATCGTTATGCCTATTACGAGCCGTTTGCAGGAGACAATGTAGAAGCTTATGAACTGCACAGTACTGGTGTTGGCGCTGATCCGGATTACTATCTTACAGAGTTGTATATTACCCATACTGTAAAGCAGGACAAAGAGACCGATTTCAAAAATGCTATTGTCGGTCATGTTGAGCAGATGATTAACTGGGTGAAAGACAAGAACAAATTCGCCTTTCCGTTCTTTGTGAGATTCGCCTTGAAGATGTTTGACGGAAGCTACACTCGCATTTCCAATCCTATCATCTGCTACCCTTCAATCATCCGCAACTGCAAGTTCGTTCAGATGTACAAGGGGGATAAGAGCTACTACAAGGAAGAAGATAGCCCAAATGGTAGCGGTATGTATATGTATCACATCGCATATAGTGGACTTTTCTTCAAGGCATCCATCGAAAACAAGGAAAACTGGTCGGATATTATAAAGGAAATTGTGATTTTCGCAACAGACGATGTTAAGTCTTTCGAGTTGAATGGGGATTGGAAGTTCAAGGACCCTATGGATGTTAACAAGACCATATTCTACAATGGAGGTGGAACTTATCATGAAAACGTGATAGATTTCAGACATCACAATTACAGAGGTGATGGCTATCATCCTCTTGCATCAGAATGGATTATTCCTGTTTTCAAGACAGAGGATAAGATGATAAAGGAACTGCTTGAAAAGACCCAGTTCTACAAGTTGTTCTCCTTGGGTATGAACTCCAAATACCTTGATGGCGAGTGGCATGATTCGTCAGTAAAAAACGAATCAGCATCCGACGTTAACATTATTGAGGATGGAACAGTCTCAAATCTAACCGAACAGGAGCAGCTAAAAGTGGATGATTACTATGGGTGGACTAGACTGGTGGCAGATAAGTTGTTCACATACAATAATAGAATCAACACCATCGGCGTGAAGCGTTATCCTTTCAATGGATTCAACTTCTTTACGGAGAATAAGACTCCTGGGAATTTCAGTTATGAGTACTACGTGCATATCGTGAATAGAAACATGGACACATGGGTGAAGTCTGAACCAAACAATAATGCTGACCCTATTTTCTTCACTGGATGGCTATATTACCCAGATGTAAATGCCAAGGAAATGATTATTCGTAGAGTTGGCGATTCGTTGGGCTGGAGAGTGCCCTTGAATCAGCATAAAATGCTAAATGGTGCTTATAGCTTTGTGAATCTGCCACATACAGACAAGAATGTTTCTATCTCAAATATAGAGGTTCCAGTCGTTGCTACAGATGGGTATGAAGATTTGAACTCGCAGATATTCACGTCTGTTGTCAACAACCCATTTGTCTTTGAGGCTTCGGGCGATAACACCGTGGGTACTGGTAAGATTTATGGCATCGTTTCAAACACCGAAGCCGTAAGCACAGGACAGTTCGGTCAATACCCATTGCTCGTTTTCACAAGTGAAGGTATTTATGGTATGAGTGTCAATGCCGAAGGATTGTACTCTAATTCTTATCCTATCTCCAGAGAGGTATGCAACAAGAACTCACCATTTGTCCCTACTGGGAATATGGTGTTCTTTACTGGCATGAAGGGCTTGATGGCAACATCGGGAGGCAGCGTTGCTTTTATGAGCAATAAAATGAGTGGCTATCAGCCAAGCGAGTTGAGAACACTTGATGATGGGGCATTTAGTATCTTCCTCGAAGATTGTATGATCGCATACGACTACAACCATTCGTTGCTTCGCATTTTCGCAAAGGGAAAGTCATACCAGTATATATACAACACTGTTGACCAGACCTTTGCGATGGATAATAGCGGAATGGAGGCACAGGCTATAGTGAACGATTATCCAGACAACCTGATTCAGGACACAGAGGGCAATGTCTATTCTCTTACCGACAAGCCTGCTGCCATTGATGATGAGAATCTCTACAGTGGTTATCTCATTACACGACCATTGAAGTTCACTGGTTCGATGATATTGAAGAGTCTCCGAGAGATTCGACACCTCAAAAAATCAGCAGATGGCAAGCTCAGTCTGGAGGTATGGGCTAGTAACAATGCCGTGAACTGGTGCAAGTTGGAGAGTGTCGGTGGTAAACCGTGGGCTTACTTCACGTTCAAGTACAACTTGTCAGACTTCAAGGCATCCGATGCCTTCACAGGTTCCTTAGTAAGAGTGCAAAACAGAAGATCACTCATGCACGATATGGAATTTTAATGATTTCAAGGCTTTATAATATAATAAGGTGGGGTGAGTACATCATTCCACCTTATTTTGTTTCCGTCTAAACTATGAAGAAAAATGCACTTTGGTGATACAACCTATTGATATTTTCCCTACTTTTGCACTCAAAATAACGCTTTAACAATTTTATTTATGAAGAAATTATTATTCATTTTAGTGGCTATTGTGTTACTATGCGCATGCAGTAGCGACGATGAGAGCCGAAGTAGTTCAACAAATCAAATCCTTTATAACGGAAAGGCTTATCGTATTGATAGTGTAACTTTGGGATATGGAAGGAAGATATGTATGTATAGTGGTTATTATCATCTAGTAGTACAAGACTATCAAGGTCGTTTTAGTACAGAAAAGAATTGTTTCGTTCAGAATTTAGGTAGTTCTTTTTTCGATGATACAACAAATAGCAGATTATGCGACGAGTGGTCGGGCGTAGGAAACAATTATCACTTCACGCATGATGATGGAACCGAGAGCTGGGGTGTAGTAATGGGTGAATCGTCGTACGTAGATATTCAAAAGATAGGCAATCAACATTCAATATCTATCTTATTGACTGATAATGAAAAATCAAAGCGACATACATTGAAAGCAACTTATTTAGGTCCGCTAAAAGTGGTGAAATAGTTTATAAGCAGAAGGCGGCTACTCTCTACGAGCCGCCGCCTTCTTGGAAAGATATTCAATTATATAGCCAATAGAAAATGCGTATAGATGAAGCAAGCCGTTCACGTTGCTCAGCAGCATCGTGAATAATATGAACGGCATCGCTTTCTTGATCGCCTCCTTCCATCGCCCCGTCCGTCCCCAAAGGATTCCGAACTGGGCGAAGAGAAAACCAGACAAGCCCATCGTTGGCTCGCTGACGTACATAGGCAGAAAACTGGCAGCCACGGCTACCATGAAAGCCTTTACAGGTGTGAGTCTGTTCTTAATCTGCCAAAGAACCAGAAGGTTCACGGCAAGATGGAACACGTTGACGTGGAAGAAACTGTAGATGATATGGTTCTCCAAGGGAAGTGCCGGACTGAAACCTACATGCCATGGCAACAGAATGATGCAGAGGATGGAGATTGCAGCCTTCAATCCAAAGTCTGGCTTACTTGTTATCTCTGAAATCCTTACCATAACGCTTGCATTTATTGAAGATATACTGCACAGATACCGGTGAAAGAAAGAACTCTGGAGCAGGCTCGCTGACCAGAAACTGACAGATGAAATGAAGCGACTGCCCGATGAACTCCTTCCGCTGAGATACCTTCTTTAGCTTCTCGAAAAGGGAATAGTACATTCGTCTTCTAGGTTCCGTCATGGCATCCACCACCGAGAAATCGCCTACCACCATTCTTCTAAGCCGCTCGAACGCCTGCTTCGGACTGACGTAGTATCTCGGGGCAGGATGAGAGGCTACCTTGATGTATGCCTCCTGCTGCGAGTGGCAGGTAAGGGCTATCTCTCCGTAAACCTTCATGATGTCCTCCCTCTGCCTTGCAGTTAAGCTAAAGTTTGTCTTTGTCATACGCACACCTGTTTAATGTTTATGTTGTTGAAATACAGGTGCAAAGGTACTACTTATCTAGAAAATATCCAAATTAACAACATATTTTAAGATTTTGCACATTTTTCATTGTTTTGTGCGAGATTTTTCTTAACTTTGCAGCGATTTATAAGATTTAGCATACTATTTCTAGGAAACAGCAACTAAATTCAGGTGTTTAACATAAAATTTTATTTGTATGAAACAAAAAGAAGACGATGCTCTCTCAGATGAGGAGCGAAAAATGGTTTTAAACGGCTTGGTAAGCCGCAAGATTTGGAAGTTCTACGAACTACTTTCAAAGTGGGCACCGATACCACTGATGTTGTGGCATTGGTATGGCGTATGGGACTATGGGCATTACCCTAGACCTGCAATACTTGATACAGCTAACAACGGAGGCTGTATCATCTGGATTTACTTTCTGGCATATATTTATATGCCTCTCTGCATGATTCCTGTGAGTTTCTTCTTTAAATACTGCTGTATTTTCCGCATCCCATTCTTCTATTTCATTGGCGTCAATGCCACCAGGCTGTATTATCAGCACTGGCTCATCACTCCAGACCAACTGGAGACGCACCATGTATTTATTATTTTTACATTAATATTATATGCCTATGGATTTATCAAAATCGCTTTTACACGTGGCAGATGTTGCTTACCGCATGTTGCAAAATGATGAGTGCGGCTTCTCGGAAGAGGAGGAGCAGATTGTACAGAGAAACATCATCTACTGGATGGAGAGAAGACACCACTTCGATGAGAAGCTGGGCAGAGCTTGCATCGCCAACATCTACTACTTCAAGGATGATGTTACCAAGGAGTATGCGCCTTTCTTCAATTACGATGAAATGAAGGAAGAGTACAAGAGGCAGGCATTGATGATTCCCGACTACACAATGTGGGACTTTGCCGTGACCATGAATAAGATGTACGCCGAGAACATTGATATACTTGGCAAGTGGTCCCGAAGCAAGGAAACATTGAAGAAAAGGGTATCAGAACTGGCGGTTAGCTTCCTCTGCGACGAGTCAACGAACCATCCCACCGATAAAATTTGGTGGTATATGAATGGTTGAATGGAAACACGGAAGAACGTTTTGAAAAAGCCCCTATCTTTGTAGCCATTAATCAATATTAATGGTATATGACAGAAATTATTCATACATTTTTACAAGAGCACCTGTACAGATCGGCATTGGTTATTGCCATCTGCATGGGTGCTCTTATCATTTCTATGGGCGTGGACCTATTCTTCGGAATCAAAAAAGCGAAGGAGAACGGACTGGCTACGACAAGTACAGGATTCAAGAAGACCTGCGACAAGGCAAGGAAATACTTCTCTCCCTTCATGGTAACGGTCTGCATAGACCTGATAGCCTGTCCGATTCTCCCATTCCCTGTCTTCTCTATGATATGGACAGGATATTGCGTGTTCTGTGAATTTATAAGCGTAAGGGAAAAGAGTTGGCAGAAGGCTGAAATCCGAAAGCAGGAGAAGACGGTAAGTATTCTGCTTGAGAACAAAGAAGATTTGGCTAGGGCTTTTGCCGAGATTATGAAAGAACAGGAAAAAGAGAAGGAGGACAAGGCATGAAGGTAACGAGAAAACAGATGTTGGAGATTCTGCCCGATACAGGAAGAGTAGATAGATACCTGCATTACATCAATGCCTGGGCTGACATTTTCGAGATTAACACGCCGTTGAGAATGGCACACTTCCTAGCTCAGGTGCTTCACGAAACCGCTGGCTTCAAGTTTATGAAGGAGCAGGGAAAGGTAAGCTATTTCTCCAAGTACGACAAGGGTAGGTTGGCTAAAATGCTTGGTAACACCCAGAAGGGCGACGGATGGAAATATCGGGGTCGCGGCTTTCTTATGCTTACCGGTAGAGCCAACTACCAGAGTTATCAAAACTCAGAGTATTGCAAGGGCGACATCATGGAGAAGCCAGAACTGCTGGAAGGGCAGAATGGTTCCGTGAAAAGCGGCATGTGGTGGTGGTTCACCCATGGGCTGAATGAACTCGCCGACAAGGATGATATTGTAAAAATCACCAAGAAAGTCAATGGCGGCTTGAACGGCATTGATGATAGAAAGAACTGGTTTCAAATATGTAAAAAGGTATTATTATGAAATGGTATAACAAAGAGGCTTGGATAAGCACGATTCTGACGATCATCGTCGGTTTTCTGATTGTTCTTCTTTTGGGCGGTTGCAAGACCAAGGAGTACATCAAGGTTCCCGAATACCATACGGAGTATATGGTTCGGAAAGATACCGTAGCCAAGACGGATAGCGTATACGTGAAGGATTCCGTGTATGTGATGCAGAAGGGCGATACGGTAGTGATTAGCAAGATTGCCTATCGTGACCGATACAGAAACATATATAAGGTGAAGCTTGACACTATCTTCAAGCATGATTCTGTTGAGGTTCCTGTTCCATGCGAGCGGACGCTTACGAAAAGCGAGCAGCGGCTTATGACACTGGGAAGATGCTACATCGCCTTTCTCTTCATGGTGGTGGTCTGCGGAATCGGTTTCACTCTTTGGTATCACAATAAAAAGTGCTAGCGTATGGGAAAGATTAGCGAAGAACTACAGATGATTGACTCGCTCCTGATGGAGTTCCATGAGCGCATTCAGTCGGGGCGGTGCTTGACAAACAAGCAACAAAACTCGATGATGTTGAAGTTCCTTCACCAAATCGCCAACAAGGATGAGCCTATCAACAAAACGGCTGCATGCGAGTATGTACAGGTGTCAAGGGCTACATTTGATAGACTGGTGAAGGCTGGCAAACTCCCGAAAGGAAAGAAGCGAAAGGGTAGTACTGAACTGGTCTGGTACGAAAAAGATTTAGATGAATACATTGATAAGTTGATATAAGTTTACTGTTTAATTGTTAGTTATAGTAGGTTTTAGTTAGTTGTTCTAAGTAATTTAAAAATCCCCACTTAGTTGTGAAACTGGGTGGGGATTGCTTTTATATCTTAGCCACGGAATGCACACCGTCGCCTCCGCTATCTTTTCTTCCCTTCTGTTTCCACTTAGGCTTCTCCATGTCGTTGGCACTCACCCAAAGACCAATCGCCGTACTCATAAGCACATCATCATGGTTGCCGTTGCCCACGATATTACCAAGACTGCCATCATCATGACGCTCGTAGATTCTCAGCTCATGATACATTTCCTTGTCTGGCTCATCCCAGAGCATATCATCCACAAACTGTTCCAGATTGTCAATCACCCAACCCTTCGTCAGCTTGTTGGTCTGGAATCCGTACTTGGCAAGCACATCATCGCTCACGTCTTCCGGACTTGTGGTGCGCTGATACAGGTTCTCATAGTAATCAGCAATCTCATTCAAGATACTTCCAAAGTGGTCGCCTTCCGTGTTGTTGTTCTTCTCTCGGTCGGCGGTATTACTCTCTATCACCAGCAGGGCGTCATCATAGTAATGCGCCAATGCCGCTGCCATCCATGCCAGCTTATCGTGGCGCACATGTCCACGCCATCTTGCCACCACTCTCGGTTTGCCCTTGATGGTGGGAATCATGCCGAATCTGTCTATAACGGTCATGACGGTATAGTCAGATGTAGTACTCTTACCACCAATATCCACACTCACCAAGTATCTGTTCTCAACCTGCAGAACATTCGGAACCGCCCAAATCTTCAAGTCGCCATCGCCATCTGTTCTGATGCTAATCTTCGATTTGCTGATGGTTCCTTCGTTCTTGTTTCCGTCAATAATGATGTCAGCCGTATAGAGTGGGTCGCACTTGTATTTCTTCTGCAAATCGTCTATGCTATACGGATTGAAGACCAAATTACCAGAGTTTCGGAAAGCATCCTCCTCATCCACTGGTGCCTCGGTAGCACAGAAGGAATGCGTGGTAAACTTGTTTCTGAAGTTTCTGTACCACTCTATAGCCTGAAAGCAGGCTCCCTTCTCCCACATGCGCCAAAAGAACTTGCCTGTCTCTCGGTAGCCCTTCGGGTTGGTGCTCTTGTCTCTGTTCTCCAATAGCCATCTGGCAAAGGCACGCTCATTCTTCACCTCCTCCATGTCATGCTCAATAAAGAAACAAGGAATAAAGAGGAAGGCGTAAGCATCGTTGTTCTTCGGGTCCATTGCCAGTTGGCACTTGTCATAGAAGAATCCCGAATTACCCTTACCGGTACTCTCAAACACCTCCAAGTTATCCTCCTGATTTCTGATACCACCCGAAATAGACGAAATCACACCCTCTGGATCATGCTCAGGGGTCTTCTTCCAGTATGCCACCTCCGAATAGTGGGCACAGTGGAAGTTGCTACCACGCACGGAATCGAAGTTCTCGAAAGATGCCACGGTCAGTGTACTTCTTCTGATTGCCCTCATGCCGTCAGTAACCTGAAAATCATCGGGCGAGTTCTCGTAAGGCGAGAATTGCAGTTTGGCACCGGGGCATCCGATGGTCCAGCCCGGCTGATGCTCCAAGGCTTTTCGGTACATCGCCTTAATCTTCTTAGCCGTATTCTTCTGCTGCGCAAGCACAATGGCATTCCAGCCATCCCTTCGGAAATCCTGTAGCCATTTGATGTAAAGCTGGGTCAGGGTAGAGCCTCCCCACTGGCGGGCTTTCAAGATAACAACACGTATCGCCTTCTTGTTGGTTCGCAAATCCTCGAATATCCTCAGAAGCAATCGCTGCGGATAGTTCAGCTTAAACGGAATCATGTTACCCGTCACCTTATCCTCAATCTTGTCGGTAGCATAAAGTGCAAACTCTGGGTCTTCCGTAAATCTCACCTTCATAATCTCGAAGGTAAGCACCATAATCAGCTGCTTGGTGTAGTAGCTCTTCTCGTTATACTCCTTTCTCCATACACGGATAATGTACTCCTTCAGGCTGCCTAGTTGTTTAAGCCCCCTATATAATAAGGTACGCATACATTCCTTGGGAACCCACATCTTCGGAATCATGAAGTCAGGCAGTTCAAGCAGTTCCCTATGCTCGAAATCATAGCAGTTTTCGCCTGTCCATGGGTCGTATGGTCCATAAATATCATCATATCGCCGTCTGTTCTCGGCTACGAGTTCGTCTATATCTATTTCTCTAACTTGTGCCATCGCCTAACTCTTTAATCTCCTCAAAATCCGCATCCATAATCTGTGGCATCATGGTAATGTCCAAGGCGTTGTTGTCTGTCTTGGTTCTTCCCATGGCTGCCAACTGTTTGAAGTCTTCGTCAAGTCCGTGTGTCACGCTCATCTCGCTCTGCTTAGGTATCATGTGCTTGGTAAGCTGGGCATAGATGGTAACGTATGTTTTTGGATCGTATTGAGCCAACTCGTTCATGCACTCCTCAAACTTCTCCTGATTCCTTGCAAGGAAGTCACGAATGTATTCTTTCTGTGCGCTCTTGCTCACTGGCAGAATCTTCTTCGCCTTCTCTCGCTTGTCGTGCATAATCTCCGATACGGTCTTGATATTATCAAATTCTCCCATAATTCAGCCTCCTTATCCAAATGGTTTAGGCGAACGAATCAGACTGCCTGGCTTGGTTGCGTTCGCTGCATCAATAATCTCCAGCTCCTCGTCCTCCAGCTGCTGCGCCTTGTCCACGGTCAGAGGGTCCTTGCTCGTCAGGGTAAGCATGAAGTACTCATAGAGTGCGCCGGTGGAAATGTAGTTGTGGATAGCCTGTACCAGTCCGTCGTATCTTGTCGCATCCCAACTGTCGGGCATTCTCAGCCAAAGTTCCTTCTCTTCCCATTCCTTCAAGGCGTTGTCTCTTGTCACGCCTCTAGGCTTCATCACGTAGGCAGACAGGGTTCCTTCCACCTTTTTCAGATACTTATCGAACCATCGGTAGAAAAGCGGTCGCTCCTGATCGTTCTCGCTGGTCGGGATGATTTCTTCCTGATTGGTCTGGTTGCCTCGTCTTGCCCTGCCAAGCATGTTGGTGGTTGCATCAATGTCGTACCAAAGCTGGTTGGCATAGATGAAGATGTGCTTATCCACAAAGTAGGTGGCTGGTCGTGGCGGACGGGGCAGGAAAGGATTTGGCTCTGGCTTCCATCCTCTCTCACGGATAATATACGTAGGGTGTAATGCGTTGAACTCCATCTTACACCTCCTTTGCTACGGTTACTTCCACCTCTACCTTCAAATCATCGCTATGCCGTGAAAAGAGGGTGACAATAGCCACGCCTGTATTCACTGGGTTCAGCGAGAAGGTATAAGGCTCTGGGCTGCGGTGAATCTCCAATACGCTCGGATCGTCGCTCCGTGCCTCAATATCATCAATGGCTCCGTTGTCGATGGAGTAGGAAAGGGCCTCCTCCTTATTCTCCAGTGCAATGGTAACCGCTCCGTCTTCCTCGCTACCATCCACCTTTGCGGTCAGATGTTGGGTATAAGGGATGGTTGGCAAGGTGGGACCACTCAACACAAAACATCTTCTGATGCTCTTCTCGTCAACAGCGAGTGATGCCTGATAGATTTCTGCCTGCTTCAAGTTGGTGGTCTTCGTCCACCACTGGAAAATCATGTAGTCTTCCACATACTTTGCCACCAGTCGGGCGAGCGTATCGGTCAGGGTTCCGTTGCATCTGCGAGAGGCATTCAGCACGAACTCCACAATATCATCGTCTTTGTCGTTGTAATAGATGATGTTGTCGCCCACGCTCTGAGCCGTAGGCACAAGATACTCGGCAAGAAGGGTCTTCACCATTTCCAATGCCGTCTGGAAATCATGGGTCAGCAGGTTCTCATGCACCTCATCATCGCCTGCCGCCTCGTTGAAGCCTACCTTTACGGCGTTCTCATCGGCTGCACTGTCTACCTTAGCCTTCAGGTAGGTTGTTGACTTAACAGCCTCAATCACTACCGATTTGATAATCTGGAATTTTATAATCATAGCTTATTCTTGTTTAATGGTTTCTAACTGTGGTTCATGTTCTACCGAACCTGTCATGTCCTTCAATGTCTTCGGGGTATGCGAAGGTGGAGTCTTATCAAACACCAGTTTGATGGCTGCCTTCATGTGCATGCTCATTTCGTCTGAGTACACCTTTGCCTGCTCCGTACTGCTCAATGTCAGGATCATGTAAGTGGTATAGGCGTTCACATATCCCCTAAAGCAACTCTCAAAGGCTTTCTTATGACCGTCGTTCAGTCGGGTAACGTTAAAGGTAACTGATACCGGCAAAGAATCATCAATGTATGTCTTCACGATAGGGGCTACCTCACCTGCAAAGCTATGCGCCGCCGCAACAATGTATCGGTTCAGCACCGTCTTCTCTGCGTTTGATAAGGTAGTGCTTCCAAACAGAGAGTTTCCTGCCTTGTCGTTCTGCCTCTTGGCAATAGCCGAAACCTGCTTCATCACGTCGCCTTCCACCGAGGCAAGACTGATTGTAATTAATTTTGTTTCTTCCATAACTTATGCTGATTGATAATAATTATTGTTCAAACTCATAGCCTGTGCCACGGCGTTCTGGTCGGCTCCCTGTACGATTCCGTTCTCTACCATTCCGCCGCCCTGCTGCTGGGCAATAGCCTGCTGCTGCTGATACATCTGTTCAAGCTGCTCCTGCTGCTGCTGAACGCTGGCAAGCAACTTATCGGCGTATGGCTTGTTTACATTCTGCAGATACTGAATCAGGTTGATGGCACCCATTCCGAGCAACTCCTTCAAATCGTCATTCTGAATGGTGTTGTATGCCGCCGTAGCTGCTGCATTCTTGATGCTGATCTTAAAGTGAATGTCTCTTGCAGAAAGTCGGTCGTAACTGTAGTTAGTCAAACCGTCCTTGTTGAATATCTTTCTGCCGTCTTCGTAATACTGCTGAATGATGGAACACTTCTTCATAGCCAGCTTCTCCGTGAATATTTCCATGTCAGATAAGATGGTATATAAAGATGTGGTGGCATTCTGGCTCTCCTGTGCATATCTTGCCGCCGAAGTTCCTGCCGAAGGAGTCTTGCCCTGCAAGGCACCGCTCACGTTGGTAACCTCCCGAATCAGATTCAGCTCTATCTGCAAGAGTTCGTTGGTTCCGATATTCACCGCATTCGATGTGATAATCTCTGGCTTCACCTGCGGCATCGTGCGCTTTGGCGTATAGAATATCCATCCATCGTATTCGATGGCTTCCTCCATGAACTCCCTCGGACTCTTGCCGCCCAATACCGTGGTCGGTATCATCTTGAATCCCTTGAAGCTGCTTCTGATGCTCATGTCGTTCATCACAATCAGGCGGTTGATGTATCTCTGCTGGTCTATCACGTTCGTCATAAACGGATGAATCTCTCCGTTGATGTACGGATAGAGCTTCACGGTAAATGGGTGACTCTTGAAATCGTATGGTGATTCACCCTGACTCAGAATTGTTCCGTCGGGAGCCATGAAGGTATAGTACCAGTATTTATCTGCTACCTCTTCCGATGTAATGTAGGCTCGCTCGTCTTCCGGTATGCCTAGTTCGTCATACTGCTGCTTGCGCTTCTCGTTCTTCTTTCTCAGGTCGGCAATCATCGCCTCGTCTGCCAAGTCAACCCGAAAATACGCATCATTGGTGTTTTGGGCAATTGGGTCGAAGCACTGCAATCGTGGCTTGGTCTCCGTGGTCCACACCTCAATTACTCTCTGGTAGTGCTTGCCCTTGTTGGAGAAATCAAAGCTAAGGTTATCCAAATCCTTCTCCTCGTTAAATTCGTAGCCGTAACCGCCATCGTCCATTTCATCATTGATGCCGAATATCGCATTCAGGTCGGTAACACTCAGTCCGTATTCCTTTCGGGCAAACTTCTGGTACAAATCTTCTCTGCTCACATCATGCAGACAGCCTATCAGACTGATGTCGTTGTGGCGTGGGTCGCTTCCGCACTCAAAAAACATGTGGTCGGGTTCCATCATATCCGTCCACGCATCGGGCATTTCCAGTTCCCTGTCTTCCCAACTCTCCCTCGCATACATCTGTCCGCCTTGCAGATAGTCCTTGATAAAGTGGTTCAGCAAATCCTGCATGCCGGTAGTCTGCCAGTTGCATTGCATCGTGGCACTCATCATGTCGCTCAGCTGTCGGGAGTCATTATCTCTTGCAAAGCAAACTGGTTCCGTGCCCTGCTTGGCATAGAGACCAGTAATAGACTCCAAGATGCTTACCATGATGTTGTTGCTCATCGGTGTCTGGTTGCGCTTCTCCATATAGGTTCGCTCGCTCATCTCCTCCCAGTAGCCATGATGATACACCCTGATGGTGTCGCTCCATTGATCGCCTGTGCAATAGCGCATGGTTCTCGCTCTCGTCTCACGCACTCCGCTCAGATTATTCCATGCGTTCCTGCATCGGGTCAGCAATTCCCCATCCTTGTTATGCTCCTGCCGTCTCTTTCGAGCCTTCACCGAGTCATACTTGCTATGGTTGGGCATCACCTTGCTAAGTGTTAATATTCTCGCTTTTGCCATATATTCTTACACATTATTATAATATAGGCGCAAAAATACCCTTAAATCCCATTTTTTTTGCCGTGTTTCCACCCACTCCGACAACACGATGGAAACACGGAAATATTTTTGCATTATTTTCGCATCTTTGCCGAAAAGTTTTTAAAAGTTACAATATGACAAAAGAAGAATTAGAACAGATGAATGCAGAAGGTGGCGGCGGACAGCAGTCACAGTCAATGGAATCTGCTGAGGCTGAAACTCCACCAGTGGAGGACCGCCCTAATCGCAAGGCTTTCTCTGACCGATTCAAGCATCGTCATGCCGACATCGACTTCGAGGATAAGGAATCCCGATATGCGGCACTCAGCGATGATGCTGATGCTCTTGGCAGATACGAGGAAAGCGGAAAGGCGTTGTCTAAGGTATTCGATAATCACAAGTGGCTGGCTGCTCTGGCGATGGACATGGAGAAGAATCCGGAAGATAACCCATTCGATGCCATGGCTCGCTTGGGTATCGACATTCGTGCCTTGCTCGACGACCCAGAGGGCGGCAAGAAACTCGCTGAGATTCTCGCCAAGCACAACGAAGATGTAGCTGAACAGAATGAAGCTGCCGAGAAGGTGACAGCAAACATGCAAAAGTCTATCGAACGCTTGATGAAGCTCTATCCCGATGATGCCGAGGATATGTGGAAGCAGATTTACGAGATTCACGATCAGGTGGAGAGCGGAGATATTCCCGATGATGTTTGGAAGATGCTCCACAATGCCAACAACTACGACTCTGATATTTCTTCTGCTCGTGACGAGGCTGCTATGCAGGCAAGAAACGAGAAGATTCAGAATAAGGTTCGTTCATCCGCAAGCGAAGGCATCCCTCCTTCACTGTCTAGTTCGGGTGCTGGCAACAAACCTGCAAAGAAGAAGGAAGCAGCTCCTAAGAGTGGCTTCTTCGAAGGTATCACATATTAATACTAATCAAATAAATATATGTATAAAATGAAGAAAGATTGTTTTAAGAATTTCATGAGCGGTCAGTTCATCTTCAAGATGATTCTGATGCTTCTTGCCGTGGTTACTGGTGGTGGCGTTCTTGCTATGGCTGATACCGCAGAGCCAACTACTCAGATTGGTGACGAGGGTCATGAGCCATCAAGTAAGGCTGATGCAGCAACTGAGCCAGTTGACCCAGAGAAATCAGACCGATTGGCTCCAGGCGGCAGGGTAGAAGGTCAGGACTTGACTGGTACGCAGGCTTCTGCAACCCAGATTCGTAAGGGTGGACTTGCCGAAGAGGATTGGGATGCCGAAGTGGAGAAGTTTCGCCCTTTCCGTACCCCATTGCTCCAGCTTATCCGCAAGATTACAAAGACGGTTCCTTGTAATGGCTATGAGAAAAAGCATTCCCGTGTGGGTGGTGATACCCTTGATGGCAAGATTACCAAGGCGATTGATGCAGTTGAGGCTGGTGGCACTATCAAGTTTACCAAGGCAAACTTCTCAGGCTCCCTGCTCCCTCTCTACAAGGGTAGCACAGTTATCGTTCCTTCTGTTCCGGGCTATGAGCCTGGTTCCAAGACCAAGGTTAGCGGTCGATTGAATCTCATGGTTATCGAGAAGACAAAGGATGAAGTTACTTTGCAGGCACTTAATGGTCCTGCTGAGACAGAGGGTACTGTTGGCGAAACACTTGACACCATGGGCTGCCCAGCCATTCCTGCCAATAGCCGAATTCTCTGTGCTTCTACCATTCTCTCCGAGAGCCAGATGAACGTTCCACCAGAGAACTATCAGCCTCGCAATGCGGAGGTTTACTTGCAGAAGCGTGCATTCTCCATCATCTTCACCGAGGAGTTCGAGAAGATCAAGAAGAAGGCTCCTCATACCGTTGCAGATATGAAGGAAGATGCGCTCACCAAGTTCTTGCTCCGTCAGGAACGCAGCTACCTCTATGGCACCAAGCGAAAGTTCCTCATGGAGACCAAGGACGGTGCTCAGGAGTACGCTTACTCTGCGGAGGGTATCATCAATCAGTTAACCAACGCTTATGGTCTCGGCGAGGTCTATACCTTCGCTGACCTCATCGCCATCGCCAAGCTCATGTTCACCGACTTCGCTGAGTCTGATGAAATGTATCTCTTCTGTGGTAAGAATGCCATCGAGCGACTGATGAAGATTGAGCTTCCTAAGGGTCGTGATGTCATGTTCTCTACCGTCAAGCAGTTTGACATCACCTTCAACCAGTTCAAGTGTAGTTATGGTACGCTCAACTTTGCTTGGGATAGCACACTCGACTACATGGATTTGGAAGACTGCATGATTGGCGCCGACTTCAAGGGTGCTCGCCACTACGTCAAGGAGAAGAACAAGGAACGCACCAACGACTTGTCGAAAGATGCTTACGACCCACGTCTGGCTAAGCGCTACATGCACTGGGAGGCTGATTGCGTAGCTCTCCGTGGTTACAACAGCATCATCGCTGGTCCAGAGGATAAGATTTCTGCTCTCGGCGCATCGGGCGTTATCAACAGCATCGTATCTGTGAGCGCTCTTCCTAAGACTCCTCGTGAGGGTATGATTGTTGCTTTGACTGCCGACTATGAGGTTACCGATGCCAGTGGCGGCGGTACCACCAAATACGAGAAGGAGAATATTTACATCTACAAGGGTGGCAAATGGGAACTCTTCTCGGGTCAGCTTGTTGCAGCCTAGTAATGAACTCAGAATAACAAGTGACCGGTTAACGCTGGTCGCCTGTTATTCAAACTAAATATTTAGCAAAATGATTAAAACGTATAGATATAACGCCAACAGAAACACGGTCAGTCACATTCTTCCGGGAAAGAACGGCGTAACCGTCCGTTACAACTTCGAGCGAGGCAACGTTATCACCAAGCAGAAGCCTGAACTTATCTTGAAGAATGAGTATGCCCAGAATCTGCTTGAAAGCAGCGAACTGTTCAAACAGGGGCTTGTCACTCTTATTCACTCAGAGGAAACCTTGGAGGATAAGTTGAAGAAGGCTGCTGATCTGGAGAAGAAACCAGCTGCAGAAACAAAAAGGACTTCTGTCATTGAAGTAGGTTCGGTAGTAACCGCTTCCGACCTGATTGATTTCGTGAACGAGGAAGACAAACGTGAAGGCTCCCGAATGTTCAAGTCCGCAAGCAGCGCATTGGATTGGGCAACCAAGCACAACTTTGCTTTCCCGAACTACAAACCAGAGTAATATAATAAGGTGAAATGAAGATAGAAGAAATCATAAAACAGGTACGTTGGTGCATAGACGAGGAATCCAACAATACATCGGAAATCACCGATGAGAAGGATGATACGTATATGGACAACATCATCAAGTCGAAGATAAACGATGCTTTGCATTGGCTTGCCATTACTGCTGCATCTTCTCCTGTCTTAGCCGACTCCAAGAAGGTGGATGCAACGACCACTTCTACGGTCAAGGTAGAGGAGTACGATACAGAAAAAGGTATCGGAATCATTACGATGCCTAGCGATACAGAAATTATCAATATCTCCCGAGTTCGTGGCAAAGGCTGGTTCAAGGCAGTTGTCCCAGTAGAAGATACAGACGATGAGGCTCTAATGATGTTCGATGAAAGTGCAATGGGAACCGCCGACCGACCGCAGGCTGCCATCATGCGAGAGAATCCTATCCAAATCCTCTTGCAGCCAAAGCCAGAAGAAGCAGTTATTTCCTTCGTGGGCGTTCCAAAGAACGTGAGCATATCATCACCAGATACAGATGTAGCCATCCCCGACAAGCTTTCGAATGCCTTCATCTACTATCTCGCCTTCCTGTTACTCTCCGCCAACAATGATACAAAGGCTACCCAGATGTACACGATAGCCATGCAGCAGCTAGGCGTAAGCACAAAGCAGTAGGATAGGGAATCTGTTAATTATAAACTTTAAATTATTAACTGTACAAAATGGAGTATGTATCAACGAATTATAATGAGGAAGAACTTGCATGGGTATCACCAGAGATTACCTTGCAGCGAGACATCTATTTGATGATTAAGCTCAAACGCCCCGGGAAACTTCTGATTAGGCAGGATAAGGGCGACGGAAAAAAGCCTCGTGTTCCCATCCGTGCCCACAAGAACACAGATAAGTTCTACCTTCGCCTCCAGGTTATCCCAGAGACCGTAAAGATTCAGATATTCACTTCATCAGAACCAAAAGAAATTAAATATGCCTACATTTAGACAAGATACAAAAATTGGTGGTATGGTGCCGATGATGAAAACAGACGACATCAACGACCAAGCCATCACGAAAGACAAGATTCGTGACGGCAATGTTACGACCGAGAAGTTGGCAGAAGGTGCGGTAAGTACAGACAAGCTTCCCGATGGAGCCGTCAAGACCGAGAAGATTGCTGACAAGAACGTCACGACAAGCAAGCTTGCCGATGGAGCCGTATCAACTTCAAAGATTGCTGATCAGAATGTAACCAAGGAGAAAATTGCCGACCAGTCTGTAGATAACTCCAAGCTTTCTCCTGAGGCAGTCACTTATGATAAGGTCAAGGATAAGGCTATCATCACCGAGAAACTCAACGACCGGGCAGTAACCACGGAGAAGGTGGAGGAAAAGGCTATTACCAACCCAAAGTTGGGCGACCACTCGGTTGATGGCAGAGTAGTTCGTGAGGCATCCTTGGAGACCAAACATTTCGCCAATGAGTCTGTAACTACAGAGAAGGTAGCAAGAAAGTCTATCACCAAGGACAAACTTGCCGACAATGCAGTCGATGCTTCTCAGGTAGTAGATGGCAGCATCGGTAACGCCAAGTTGTCTCCCGATTCTGTAACTACCGAGAAAATCAAGGATGGCTCAGTCACAAACGAAAAGATAGCAGACAACACGCTTGGCATTGGAAAGTTCGACCCAGAGCTTCGCAAAACCATCCAAGCCGCCACTGGTCTTCCTGAAGATTTGAATCAGATGATTCAAGATGTAGACCAGTCTATCAAGCAGCTTCACGAGAAGGATACAGACCTCCAGTCTCAGATTGACGATAAGCAGCAGCAAATCACCGCCAACAATGATGATATTTCATTGTTGCAGACTCGCAGCACTCAGATGGAGGAAGCCATCAAGGGCATTTCTGCAAGTGGTGGTGCAAGCCAAGCCTCAGCAGTAACATACGAGAACACAGAGAGTGGTCTTGATTCTGTAACAGCACAGGGAGCTATTGATGAACTTGCAAGAAAGAAATTCAACAAGGAAAATATTGCCCAAGAGTTCGGTGATTCAGAGGATAAACTAGTCTCTCAATCTGCTCTCCCCTTCCGCTACATTCAGAGTGAGGAATTTATCTTTGCCAAGGTAGATGCGGAAGACAAACTTCTCTTTGGTTTTCAGTGGAATGGTACTCCTGTATTTGGCAAAACAAGTGCAGTAGAGGACAGATTGCAGGCACAAGTAAATCTCTTGGGTGATAAGATTCGCAATATCTTGGGTGATGATGATACTACAAGTGCTATTGATACATTAAAGGAGTTGAAGGACTTCTTTGCTAGCATTGATAATACTCAGACTCTGACAAGCATCCTTGCGAACCTCAATAGTGTTAACACAAAGTTAGGAGAAGACATCAAGAATCTTCAAGACACAAAAGTAGATAAAGAGGAAGGTAAGTCTCTCATTGAAGATGAAGTAAAGGAATGCTTTAGAATAATTGAGAACGAAGAGTTCCTCAAAGCTATAGTGGATTCAGAGGATAGAGTTCTGTATGGTATCTACAGAGCAACTAGCAAGCCTTATTATCCTCTCAATGAAATGTATCACGTCATTCAGAATAAGGAATACTTTGCTGCTTGGGTTACTACTGACGATAAAGTAGTACTTGGCATCAGAAGAGACGGAGAAATCATTGGTGAAATCCACGCAGTCAATGCCTTGAAGAAAGTTATCTCTCAGCTTCAATCAGACCTTACATCATTGCAGGAGAAGGTAGGTACAATAGATACCAACCTCAAAGAACTTCTCGATGTCTTTTCTTTGCAGGAGAATCCTGAGTATCTTGCAGTAGAGAAAGATGCAGATGGCAAGGTCCTTTCAGCTACTTACATTGATGGAAGCCACTATTCTCATACCTTGAAATCTGAGACTATTGACGCTAAGGTTGATAAGAAAGAAGGTAAATCTCTTATAGATACAGATGTAGCAGATGCAAACACTGCAATAGAAGACCCTGAGGGAAGAACAGAGATTACAATAGATGCAGAAGATAAGATTCTTGGCTACAGAGATTCTAAAGGTACACGTCATGAACATAAGTTTTCCGCAGAACATCTTAAACTCTCAGATGATGCAGCCAAAGAGGTTAATGAAGCTTTTAAGTCTGCTGGTATCAAGATGGATAATCCGTCTGATTTCAGCAAGGAATCTCATGTAGAACTCCCTATTCCTAGAATTGCAGCACATGTAAGAATCTATGCATTAAAATTGCCGACAACAAAGACAGATGATATTGAGGCGGAAATCGAGTATAATGACAAGGATGGAAATTATTTCCGCAAACCAGTCATTTTAAATTCACAAGGCTCATCATCAATGAATTACATTGACAAGACTACAGGTGAAAAGGGCAACCTGTCAATAGACCTCAATGATGGAAGTGAGATTAAGTTTGGAGACTTTCCTACGCAAGATAGCTTTCATTTGAAGAAATATTATATTGATGCTTTTCGGGGGCAGTGTATTGTAGGCTATTGGCTGATGGAAGAAGTGTACCAAAGTCGCACTATAGGAGCACAATATCCTTATGACTACATAAGGCGAACAGACAGCCTTCTTTCTGCTACTGGTAAGATTAACAAGGATTTCTTTACTGGTGCTAAATGCCATCCTGATGGATTTCCTATAGAGATAACATTCATCAACAAAAAAACTGGTGAAGAAACATGGATTGGAGTATATGCTTGGAATCTTAAAAAGTCTAAGGAAGTTTACTATTGTGACAAGAAGAATACCAGCAATATCATTCTTGATGGTGTTATATCAAAGGAAACCTTGTTTGGAGGTACAGTACAGTGGAATCAGTTTGAAATACGCAATCCAAAGTCTCTTAAAACAATTAATGGTTCAAAGTATGACGGAGATAATCCTCAGGAACTTTCAGATACTGATGAGTTCAGTAAAAAAGTGAAGGATGCCATCGTGAGATTATCAAATCTTACTTCTGACCTAGCTTTAAGTAACACGCAGGAAACATTCAAAAAGTATCTCATCACTGATGCGTTCATTGACTACATACTGGTTTCTGATGTGTTGTATAACTCAGATGGTTATGCGAAGAACTGGATATGGTGTACTTGGGATGGATTGTTGTGGTGTCCTACATTGTATGATGTGGACTCAATATTTGGTTCACATTGGAATGGTACACACATCATGGTAAACACAGACAAATATACACCAAATGATGTAAAAACATTTGGTTTCCGTGCCTTGTTTGCAGATGAAATTAAGCAGAGATATGCCGAACTTAGGAACAAGAAGGTTTTTGATGTTGATAACATTGTTTCTCTGTTATCTAAATGGCTCAACATGGTAGGTTATGACAATCTAAAGAAGGACTTGACTAAGTATAATGAGACTCCATCCTATAGAGATTCAAAACTTAATGAGCAATGGATGCAGGTACCTTGGGGGGATGGCAATGAAAAAGAGTTTGATGAGTCAATTACATATACAAAAGACCAGTACTGTAAATATCTTGGTTTCTTCTTCCAGGCAACTACGTCTGTAACTGGAGTTCCACCAGTTAAGGAATTGTATTCCAGTCTTCCAAATGTAGGAGGATGCTATAATTCCTTGCAGAGAGTTAGCAATTGGCTTACATCACGAATAAAAACATTAGATAACATTTATAAATACAACATTTAAATTATAGAATTATGGGAAATTGTTTAGTAACAAAATTGGCTGGAGTAACAGGCAATGTTTTACTCCCTAAGTTGGGAGAACTTCCTTTACAGATTAAGCCAGTTGACTCACCAAATGAAAAGAGTCAAAAATTATCACTTGGCTTTAATGCAGCTAGTGATTTGAGAGTAGTAGGTGGGTCCTTTGTGGATAGTTCCCTTTCTACTGATAAGGGAGCAAATATGCATGTAGAAGCTGGTGCTGCTGCTGATATTTACTTGAAGAATGTAGCTTCAAATCTATTTATTGGCAACAAGTATGCATTGACACTGATTTCTATGGATAGAGCTGCTGAAGGTTTTTCTTTTGACCTTTCACAACTTAAATATAGCAAGGATATGAAATTGTTGCTGCTAGGTTCTGCAAAGGTTGATAATATTTCTGAGGTTTCCAATTTTAAGAAACTCACATTTTTGACCTGTTTTAGCTGCAATGACATACTCGACATCAGCAACATTAAAGATTTGCCACTCATAGACATTGGATTTGGCTTCAACAAGAATATTACGGGTGATATAGCCAATATTCCTTCTACAGCAGTAAATATCAGTATCTATGGTACAGATATTTATGGAAACTACGAGTCTATTTTAGGACGTAAATTATCTAATCTTGCTGGTATATTCCAAGACACTAGAGTAGGAGGTGACTTGTCAAAAATGCCATCTACGGAAACTCATGTAAATGCTAGTAAGAATCCGTCTGTATTTAGTTGGAAGACTGAGCGTGACAATTCTTATAAGATTGTATCTCTTGAAGGTTCTGTTAACTTTGGCGATGATTTGGATGCCATGCTGATAAATCAAGCGAAGTGTCAGATTGGTTTTGTTAGTTCTGATGAATCATACAAAAAGTTAATCAGTTGTTCAGGCAACCGAACATCAGCCTCAGACTCTGCCATCCAAACCTTGAAGGGTAAGGGGTATAATTTACATGTGAATAATGTACAGATGTAGAGTATAACTTTCGGTAGAGTAGTAAAAGACAGATAAAGGCAAAGAAGGTGTGTCATGTAATTATGGCACACCCTCTTTTCTTATGTAGCAAGCCTGCACCAACCCTCCAAGCAAATAGCAAGCCTCCTCCCCATACATATTTATCAAAAACTGTTCAGAAATATGCTGAACCACATGCAGCATTTCGTGGCTGAGGCTATTCATATACTCCGCCATCGAACTAGTCCACCCAATCACAACCACGGTTTTTCTTATATCAACATTAGAATAGGTTATCCCTTTGTTTGCTTCACCTTCGAGCACGAGATTACAGGCATCTTCGAGAGGAATGCCGCTGCACCCCAAATCCCGAAGATACCTTCTAACCTTCATGGCATCCTTAGAATGAACATTGTACATCACATGTACCGTCCAGTCATACCTTTCCAAATATATCTCCTGCTCAGTCATTCAACTAATCAATAATCACTAATAATTAATCACTAAAGAATTTCTTCCCAAGGAATGCCCACACCATTGAAAGATGTGTCTGCATAGAAGCGGTTGAAGATGAAACCATCCTGCTGATCCTCATCATCTACGTAGTCTTTGATGAACTGAGCCATCTGCTTTTCTTCTGTGATAGACGAGCTGTAGAAATCAGCCAGACACATGTGTGCGATGTAAACCGCATCATAGCCCACATTATTCTCCAGCACGATATTGTTCTTCTTCAAGATGTCCTCAATATCATCCTTGCTCATCATGCGGATAGGCTTACCATTCTTCCGCATCTGCTTCACTGCCCACTCGCACATTTTCTTATTGAAGTGCCAGCCGTTGTATCTCAGGTAAGCCCTCATTTCTTCCGGCTGATAATCGTAGGCGTTCAAAGATTGTCTGTATTTTGTTCCCATAATCTCAATCGTTTAAAATGAAAAGAGTGAAGAGGAAAAGCAAATGAATTTTTCACTCTTCGTTCTTCACTCTTCACTTAATTAGTAATCTTCTCCGTAATCACTTCTGTAATCACGTCCACGGTCTTCACGTTGGCGCATGTCGTCGTACTCCTCATGCTCTCGCATACCACTTCTGCCTCCACGACCTCTGTAATCGGGCATGCGGTTGCGCTCGCCGTATCGGTCACGCCTGCCATCACGCTTCATTTCGCCCAGGCAGTTCATCGCCTTATCCAAGTAGCGCAAGCCCTTCTCCACGTTCTCATACAAGCCATCAAACTTGTCTTCTGTAATCTCAACCATTATCATAATCATAAGATTTTAAAAGTGAATAGATAGGGTAGGAGATTACTTGCTTGCCACCTGTTCGAGCAATCCCATCATCCTGTCAAGCTTGCCCTCCATTCCAGAAACCTTGCCTTCCAACTTGGAAATCTTCTCAGCCTGTTCCTTCTCCTTGGCTATCTGGGGGTTGAGCTGCAGTAGCATTCCCTCACAAGAATCAACGACCCTCTTGTGGTAATCTACGCTCTCCAGTATCGCCTTGGATTGTCTCAGCATCGTATCGACCTCCGCACTCATGGCTTCCTTGTTGTCGCTCACCACAAGATTCTTGTCGTTCGCTATCTGTCCGTTGGCAGGTAACTGTTTGAAATCCACCTCCTCATCGTTCAGCTTCACCTTCACGTCCACTACGGTCTCCATAGGCTGAGGAGTAAAACCGTTGTTAAAGGTAGGGTATTTCGTCTGAGGGTTGCTCACCGAAACAACCTGACCGATCTTCAATTTCGGGTTTTCACCCTTGTCGAGCACGTAGAATAAAGAATTTGTTCGTAGTCCTTGAAACATAATGTAATCTCCTATTATCTATTCTGTTGTTAAACAATACCCGTCATCAGCTGAAGGGTGTTAGTATCTCGCTCGAACCAGAGCTGAACCACTCCAGTTCCCGGCACGTCTGCAACCGTCAAAGCATCACCGTTGAATTTGGTTACAGCTTGGGTTGCGCCGTTGGTCTCGAAAAGGATAGGCAGCGTACCAGTCGTTCCTGTCGGAATAGCCTGCATCAGGTTCACGAAAATTGCTCCCCTGTAGTTGGCATTCACGAAGGCGTGGTTTTTAAAGGTGAACACCACATTGACGGTATTCACCTTCACGCCAGTAGAAGCGATAGCCGCCGAACCGTTACGATTCACCCAAGTAAAAGGTCTTAACCATAACATAGCAGCCTCCTTTCTTTAACCCCAGAATCCTGCACCGTTGACAGCATTCAAACCATACTGATAAGCAACGCAATTAGGCACCGCAGTGAAAGGGCTGTAAGGAGTAGTCACCGTCTCTGGCAACTTACACTTGATGCTAGCCACCTCGTTCTGCAAGCCAGCCAATACCGCATTGATAGGAGCCACCGCCTGACCCACAATCTGTGAAGTCATAGCAGAAGACTTGAAGGTACTGTTCTCCTCACGCAGCGAATCAATCTTATTCTGCATCTCACGCATCTCAGCCTGCTTCTGACCGTCAACGATGGTCTGAGTGCTTTCCTTGATGGCGTTATGCAAATCGCAAGTCTGGTCCTTTGTAGCATAGGCAAGGGAAGAAACCGCACGTTCCTGACCTACTGCCACGTTGTTGATGGCATTCTGCAAGGTTCCAGTCTGCTGACACATCGCCAACTTGATATTGCCGTCCATGGCGGTAATGTTGTTGTTGGTCTTGCAGCAGCATTCTGCCAACTGGGTAGCAATAGCGTTGTTACCCTGCATGATGGCGGTTAACACCTGATTAGCAGTCATACCCATCTGGTTGCCGACACCGCAAATCTCCTTGCTTACACCATTGATGGCAGCGATAACGTTACCGGTAGTAGTGTTGAGAGCAGTAGCGAGCGACTGAACATCGAAGCCATTGCGCTGAACAGCCTGCATGATAACAGCCGTATTGGCATCGTTGTTAATCATAGGAGCAACACCGCCCTGTCCGTTAGGCATGAAGCCACCACAGTTGGAACCGCCGAAGAAGTTGCCTCTACCCATGATGATGAAGAGAAGCAAGATGGCAAACAAATCATTGCCCCAACCGCCACCATTGCCCTTGCCGTTGCAGAGAGCAAACAGACTTGGATCTACACCCTGTCGCTGCATAAGTGCTGGGAGCATAGCGAGAATGCTATTGAAACCGCCGCCCTGGCTGGTTCCGTTCTCCCCAAATACGTAAGTTTTTGACTCACTCATAATAAAATAATTTATCCGTTTCGTCCACTATTGAACTTGGTGCAAAGTTACGAAGAAGTTGATGCCCTGCCTAACTATGCTCAAAATAAAATTTTCACCCTCCAAGCCACTGTTCCTCAGCATTTTATGCTGAGTCATTTCCTGCTCATTTATTTAGTAAAAGTCTAAACTATAAAGAAATCCCCCAAAAACTGATACAACCTATCAATATTTTCACTATATTTGCACAAAAAATATAGCGTATGGAAACAATTATCTTGGTTATTATATTTGCAGTCCTATTCATTTTTGCCTGTCTGTCATTATATCGTATATGTACAGTGGGTAAAACAGGCAATAGTGCATTTGTTTATAAGAAAGACATTTATGATATGCAGTTTGCTCCCAAAATAAGAAGGATTCATATTCGTTTATTAGCAATATTAGTGTTCGGAATGGTTCTTGTTGTTGCATATTATTTTATGCCAACCCAATTAGGTGATTATGTTTTCATTGAAAGAGATATACCTAATCACAAGCAAACTATTCATTCAAATAGTTCATGCCCTCTAATCAAGAAAGGGTATAGCGTAAATGAAGTGAAGTTTTATACTTATACTCCTTACTTTGATTGTTTCTGCTCTAGATGCTTTTATGAATCAGATGTGATAAAGCTGACAAAGGGAGAAAACAAAATGTCTCATACAAAGGCATTAGGATTATAAACAAGAGAGGAGTGAGCCTTGCGCCCACTCTTCTTTCTATATTAATTTAACTTATCCAAATCATCCACCGCTTCCATCATGATTCTATCAATATTCTGATTTGCAAAATTGATAGATTCCGTATCAGAAGATTTATCTCTAAGCTTCTTCCACTGCTTCATCTGCTTCTCAGCCAGTTCAATCACTCTAACCTTGGCAGCATCCTTGGAGTTCTGGAATCTGTAGTAATCACTATAATTACTGATTCTCTTCTCAATCGGAACGTTCTTCGATTTCAGTCTATCCACGTTCGCAATCATCTTCTCCATTTCATCCTTGTAGTTGTACCACTTGCTCTTGGTTCTCTGCAAACTGCTCTGCTCGCTCGGCGTATAAAGCAACGAACGGAGGAAAGGAATATCCTTTGTTTCCGTATCTTTGCCATGCTTCACAACACCAATGGCACGCTCGGTAAAGGTAGCAGCACCACCGCCAAGACCACCGATATAATGATTCAGCATGCTCGGATTCGTTACCATATCCAGGAAACTGTTGCCCAGCATATCCTCATTACCCTTGGCAACCTCATTCGTCTGCGCATTCACAAACTTATTCAAAGCCATATAGCCGTCAGGCGTACCCTTGTAAGCCCTCTGCCAAGCAGGAACATCCTCATTCCAGTCGCCACGTCTTTCAATCGGCGCACCCTTCCAGTCGGTATTTAACTCCCATTCAACGAAAGGAGATAGGGCAGAAGGGGCAATCGCCTTGATCGTCTCGTTCAATGGCTCCTTGCCAGCCGAAGAGTTACCGAGATAGTCCATCACCGGCACAAGCTGCGACATGCAGCCCATGGCATCAAAGTAAGGATTCTTCTGTCCGCTCACGTTAGGCGAGAAAGTCAAGCCAGCCGCCAAGTCACCCAAGCCATAGAACGCTCTCAACTCGATGGCAAGCGGAATCGTTACAAACTCACCTTTACCCTTATAGATACAGAGATTGTTTCTTCTCACGTAGTCAGGTAGCTCGCCGTATGGGTCCTTCACACCCTTTCTGTCCTTCTCGTCCTCGCTCGCAATCAGCACGTTGTTACCAAGTGCAGCCAGCGCACCAAGGGCAAAAGGAATGGCAAGCATGTTGATAGAAGTGCCCACAGGATGATTCTTCAAGTTCTTTACAAGCAGGTTCGTACTCTGAATACCGGCATTGAAGAACATAGAACAGTGCCTCAGATAGCTAGCCGTAAAGCCATACGCCCATCTTTCAGCAGCCTTGGCTCCAGTCATTTCACCGTTCTTGAAACTGCTGATAGCATCACCGCTACCATGGCGATTGAAGTTGGTAGATACCTCCTTCGCATCATAAACCGAACGGATGATAGAGCGGTTACTGTCTCGGCTCGTACAATATGTAGCGAATCGGGCGATATTCTCAGCCACCTCGTTCACATTCTCCAGATTACCGAAGAAGAAGTCACGAAGGGCAGCACCGCCCTTTCCGAGCTTGCTGCGCTCGGTACTAACATCTTTCTTATACTCCTTGGTCCAGTCCTTCATGTTCTTAATCTGAACCCAGCCAGTTTCGCCGCCGTTCTCCATGAACTCCTTGAAATATCGCTCAACCTTGTTGCTCACATCAAGCGTACCGTTGCGGTACTTGGCAAACAAGCCCAAGCCAGCAGAGCCGCTGAAATCCTTTAAGCTGATGTTCGATGCACCCTTATACAAGCCCAACTGCGCATAGTACTTCGCCCACAGAGCACCATATCTTGCACCCTCCTTGGAAGTCACGTTGCTCGATGCAAACTCCGCATCACGCATAATGTTTCGCATCACGAACTCAGGGTTATAAGATGTACACAACTGCGCCATCATTCTTGATATAGAACTCAATGGCTTCATGATACCCTTGGCGCCCGAGTTCTCCAGCAACCCATTCAATGCCTGCGCCGCTCTAGGGTTTCCGTTGATAATGAACGCATGGGTCCTTCCGGCAATCTTCACGTCCACGATGTGCTGCGATTTATTCTCCGCTCTCTGGAACTTATAGCCAATACTGCCTCTGCGGTAAACCTTCGATGCCAAGTTCTGCAACGCCTTCGCCTTCATGTCCTTGTTGAAATCAGAAACAATCTGGTTGATTTCGTCAGCAGTTGCATCCTCTGGAATATCGGGGTAACGCTCATATACGATACCGGTCATAGGGTCCTTCTCGTACCATACACTCGTTTCAGTAATCAGATTATTGTTTGAATTGTTTCTTGCGAATCTCGCAAACGCCTGTCTGATGGCATTCATACCGCCGTTCTTGATAGCTCTGTTGCCCATCGCACCAATTTGCGCCAGAACGTTAGTTTCACTCAGATACTTGTGTCCTCTCGCTCTCATGATCGTGCTTCCGATGTAGCTCTTAGGGTCGCCCACCTCCGTGATATAACCATACACATCTTCCGCCGTAGCCTCATCATACTTTCTCAAAGGCACATACCAGTTGAACATATTGGAAACATGACCGTAGAGTTCACTGCTGATGATACCATTCTTATAGTCGCTGTCAATAGAATACTGGGTAGCAGCCTTCACCTTATCCCAATAGTCCTTAACAGACCCCTTCTTGATACCCTCCATCTTCGCTTCCGAATCCATCACGCTCTGAATAGCCTCAGCATCATCGTAAGGGTCAGAAGATTTCGCTACCTCCTGAATAGCGTGAATACCCGAATAGTCATGCTCGCCAGCCTCAAAGTCAGCATCAAAATAATTTCTGATGTTCTCGTCCATCTGTCTATAGTACTCCTTCAGGTCGATGTTGCCAGCCCTCAGCTCATTGTCCAGATACTCCTTATCGTTATACCAGCTCTGCTCCAGCGTGTCAGCATCCTGCTTCTTCTTCTCGTCTCTTCTCATCTTCTTCAGGAAGTCACGGACAAAGAACACTCTGTTTCGCTCCAAGCCATGCTTGGTAATCATGTAGAGATTGAAGTTGCGAATCTTCTCATCGTCCTTCTTTCCGTCGAAGGCATCCAGTACGTCAGCCATCGCCTTATCCAAAGGCTTCATCACGTTGCGCTCAAACATCTGAGCCGCATCGCTCATCGCACCCTGCATGGTGTTCTGCAGCATATAAGGATTCTCAGAAGAAGCAATATCCTCAATCTTCTTGTCTGGCACAATCGCATTCATCAACTTCTTCAACGAAAGCATATTGTCCATATAGCTCTCGGTGAACATATAGCCATGCTCATCAAGCGAACGGTGGTATCTATCGAGTGCCGTGCCGGCAGATGGGGTAGTGCGGAGGTGAATCTCACCATCTGTAGCCTCATTCCACTCAGCCTTGGTAAGATTATCCATACTTCTAACCTTTCCGTCGTTGCCATAGAACATGCCATCATGAGCCACGACAGCAGGCATACGGTCATGGTCGAGACGGTATTTCACCGCCTCGGCTCTCATTTTCCAATAAGGATCATTCTGATTCTTCTGCAAGTTCTTGCTCAACCAGAGCAGATACTTCACATCTTTAGTATTAGGAGCAATACGATAACCGATTTCATGAAGGAAATCAGATACCTTATTCTTGATACCATTCCAGAAGCCAGGTTCACCCTTGCCATCCTCGGCGAGTCGGGCGATACCTTCCTCAATGGCATCGTAGATATTCAGAGGATTGTACTTTCTCTCCTCATCCACCAGCTTCTTTAAAGCCGCATTCTCAGGTTTATCCAAGTCGTACCATACATTACGAAGGAACTTCTCGAATCTGTCTTCACCGAAAAGTTCTCTCATGCCCTTGTGTCCAACCACCTCATGCCAGATAGTCTTCTCGGCAGTATATCTATCGTGGATATTAGGCATGTAAAGATGCACCTCGCCAGTCTTTTCATCATACCAGCCAGTAATCTTTCTGCCATCCTCAATAGCAGTCCTAGCCGCCTTGTTGGTGGTTTCATCAACCGATGAAACCATCTTCACCTTGCCGCCAGTCTTCTGAGCCACCTTCTCCACATAGCTCTCAACCGATGAAGCAGGATAGTTGCCATCACCGTGGTCCGTGCGGAACTTAGTGCCGCCGTCCTTGCCCCATACCTTGAAGGCATCCTTTGTCATTTTTACGTTGACGAACTTAGCCTGAGGGAACTCCTGTTCCAGTTCAGCCATCTGCTTCAAGAACTTCTCCTTTGTTTCAGGAGCCTGTCTTCCCGATTCAACGGTAGTGATAGGAACGCCCAGCTTAGCCAACTCCCTAACCTGATTAGGAGTAACCACATTCCAAGGGATAGCCAAGCCAGTGCCATTCAACTGCTCTGCGATACTCTCAGCCACCTCTGAATCAGGAACCACTCTCACCGCCTTTCTCCATCGTGAAAGCATCACCTGTCTCTGTCTGTCCTTCGGAAGAAGACTGTTCACGGAGCCAGAGTGCCATGGCACAAGACCCACGGCATCCTTTGCGCCTTCGGCATGATAGCCGCTTGTCTTCTCGCTTTCAGGAATCTCCCATTCCACAACCTTGATGTTGCCTCTAGCGTAAGCGCTTGTGAACTGATCGTTCATCATAGAAGTAGAAGTGTGCATATAAGGATTGTAGGCAGCGAGAATATCACGTTCACCAATACCTTTATTCTTGTCTGTTTTTACGAGATTAAACTTGCCGTTCTTTACAAGGTCTGGTCGCTCGTCTGCGCCCATCCAAGCACCAATCTCAGTAGCATCAGTACGCTTTCCGTCAATGATAGCAGCCATAGGGGAGTACAACTTTCCGTCCACCTCCTGCATTCCGCTATACATTCTGAAAGTCTTCTCTTTGTTGAGGCGGTCCAGCTCGTCCTTGTCGGTAACCTTGTAGCCCTGATACTCATCCTTGAAAAGCTCATTCTCATTCTGAGAAGCAAAGTCAAACTGTTCCTTTCCGAAGTTGTCAAGAAGCTTGGTAAGAGTTCTTTCCATTTCCCCAAGCTTGTTATATTTAGGGTCTTTGCCAATCATTCGGCAGATAGCATTTATCAACTTCTGATACCACTTCTTGGCAGCAGGTATCTTTCTCAAAGCACTACGCCATTCAGGTGAAGCAAGTTCGGTAATCATTTCTCTAGGATTCTCCAATCCGTAGTAGTCTCCCAGCTTGCCGTCTTTCTGCATCTTGATCAACTCATTGTAGATATCAACCGCATCCTTGGCAGCCTCAGTCTGCGAAGGAGAAAGCTTGTCTGTATGCCCCTTCTGATACATGGCAATAATATCAGAAGTAAGAGGATGCAGCATTTCGTGGCAAAGAGTAGATGCAAGATTCTGTTTTGTATAACCAGCTGCGCTGAGTCTGTCAACATTCAGCTTGATGAAATTCTCCGAGTGTTTGTAGTAGCCCTTGGTTCTTGCCAGTTCAATGCTACCCACATAGAACTCTGTTCCAAGGCTTCGCAAACTGTTTACGATGCTGTCATAGAGTTCCTTTACTTCTGGGTCAGAATTGTAGTCGTTGAAGATTCTGTCAATCGTTTCGTAAGAAACAGGCTCATTCTTCTTTAGCCCATAAGTTTCCTGAAGAGATTTCGACCTTGCGAGAATATACGCCTTAGCCCTTTCTGCTGCGGCTTTTCTGATAGAGAGTGCTTTGTAGTCGTTGAGAACATCAAGTGCTCTTCTTTCTCCGCCTCCTCCTGGCAGAGTCTTAGCTTCTCCTCCAGTTCCTTCTTGTTGTCCTTTATCTGAGGTATTGCGTCCACTACCACTTCCCTCAGAATTGATTTTTCTGAGGATGGAGTTAACAAGCTCTCCGATGTTGGCATCTTTTCTGATTCCGTACTTTGTTTCATACTCATTAATCTTCTTGGTTAAATCGTCAATAACAGTTTTAAGACCTTCTGATAGTGTAACGTTTTTGTTTTCATCTACTTCCCAACTATTCAGCGTCTGGTCTTTTGAATACAAGTCGATGGAAGCATTCGCCCATCTTCTTATATTAGGAGTCACATGAGTGAACAGGCGATTAATCTCATCATCAAACTTCTTTTCAATCTGCGAAGATACATCTTTATCTACATCTTCGGGAATGATTCTACTATTCTTAACATCTTTTGTATCTGTTTTAGAATACTGCAAGCCTCGGTCCTCACGGAAGTGGGTGCCATTATCCTCAGAAGTCTTGCGCTCCTCCTGTACCTTCACGCCCATCTTCGAGAGTCTATCCAGTACTGGCTTCAACTGCTCAGGCTTGAACTCAGCAAGCATATTGTTGCCTCTGGTCTCGAAATTATGCCCATCAACCATTTCAAGCAGTTCCTTATCCGTAAAGTACTTGCCGCCCTTCGCCTTGCTCTTCGGTACACGAAGTTCATAGTAGTTACCACGATTGTTGTCTATGCGCTTCACCTTCACCTCACCGTCCGATGAAGTAACCTCGTCAATGCCGCCATGCCAAGATGAAAGCTCAAACTTCTCAGCCACGCTGTTGATAGGCGCATCCGTAGTCAAGCCCTTCGGGTCGAATCGGTCTGGCATCAAGATACCAGTCTTCACCTCGCCAGTATCAGTAGTATATTTCACCAGCTGACCGCCCAAGCCCTGATCCTTACTGTCAACCAAAGCCTGCATCAGGTTACCAGTCACGATATAGCCATCCTTGCGGCTCTCGTTGCTAGTCAGTCTATCCCAACTGTCAAAGTCTTGGTTCAGCACCTTGATATGCTTATCTTCCATGCCAGCTGCTCGCTTAGTCATGTTGTCAATGGCACTGATAACATCAGCCTTGTTGTCACCTGTACCCACCTTGCCAGCGATAGGGAAGGTAATCTTCCTTCTGCCATCCAAGGTAGCAAAGGAAACGGAAGAAGCGTTAGGCGAGAAGTTATCCGTAATCTTAATGTCAATGAGTCTTCCGTAACTATTGCCGAATCCACTCAACTCGTTTGGATTGTTCATATCCATAGGCAGAACGAAAGCTCCGTTGGTATCGAATGTATCAAGCACTCGGTCAAACATTTCAGCCTTAGCTTTCAGATTCTTCACCACGTCATTCAGCTTATCCTTCTCCTTGTTGTAGAATGTGTCATACTGGTAGCCAGCATTCTTCTCAATCTGCTCATCGGTCATGCCAGATTTCTCCTGACCCTTCTTGCCATCCTTGATATACTTCTCCTTAGCTTTTGTAGCCACCTTCACCGCACGCTCCTCATACTTCTGAGTTTCGTCGGCAATCTTCTTGTCGAAGAACTCCTTCACGGCAGCCTTCTTCTCAGCCTTGTATTCCTCCCAAGTCTTGCCGCCAGTCAAGCCTTCCTGCGAAGCCTTCACCTCAGAAGCCTTCATAGGTTTCTTCAAGATAGCCATGTTCACCTTTTCTATATAGGTATTGTCGGCAAAGGCGTTATCACCGCCCGGCTCGGAACCCTGCTTCCAAACCTCCTTGCGGATAGTCTTAGCCTTCAAAGGAAGTTCGGTAATCTCCAAATCATTCTCGCCCATTTCGTTGAGACGCTGAATCTCGTTGGCGTAAAGCTCGCCAATCTCCTGCAACATCTTCTCCTGCTCGCTTACTCTCAGCAAAGCCATACGTCCAAGCAACTTGCTTGCATCGGCACCAGCTTCACCATCGCCAACACTTCCGCCACTTGCCACAAGGCTCTGTGGGTCGATTCTTGACAAATCATCGCCGTAGCTATTTTCCCATCCGAATGGGTCCGCCATTCTGGAATAAAGGTCAAGATGCTCTGCCATATACTCACGAACCACTTTGTCACCATACTTGTTGGTAATGTCTGCAACGTCCATTTCGTTGAACTTACTCTTCTGCGAAGAAGTAGTATTGGCATCAAGTGACTTCAACTTAGCCTTGAACATCATCAGCAATCGCTGCTCGGCAGGAATCAGAGAAACCACATACTCGTAAGCACCTCTTAATACCTGTCCTGTTCGGTCGATACGACCACGCATCTGAACCTCATCATTCACGTCGAGCTGCTGCTGCGCTACAATCATCACACGCTTTCTCTGGTCCTTATACTTGCTCGAAGCATGAAGAGAGATACCAGTGGCTGCACTCTTATTCAGAATAAGCGCATCAATCTGACCGTCATTAAACTCTCTTGCCAGTTTCTTCTTGTCGGTATCAGTACGCTTCACCTTGGTAACAGTTCCGTTTTCGTTATACACAAACTCAGTCTGTCTTCCGGTCAACTCGCCTACCTTATAGCCTGCCTTCTGCAACTCATTCTTGATAACATCAATAGGGGAGAGAGAAAGACCTGTACTTGTCTGCTCAATCTTCTTCTCCAATTCGTGATAAGCCTCAACAGCCTCTTCGCCCAAGTCTTCAAGATTGAAATAACCGCTTTCGCTATTGTCCTTGGCATCCTTCTGAGTATAGCGAAGTGTACCCTCCAGACCCTTCTTCAAGGAAGTACCCAAGTCTGGTGCGTCCATTTCCTCGCCAAGTGCAATGTTGCCAGTCTGCGATTCATTAGTATTGTTCAACGCAATCACAGGCTTCATGCCCTGCTTCAAGTAGTCGATGGCACGCTCTGCTGCAGATTTGGCTTTCAATGAGAGAAGGACCTGCTGAACAGTATTGAACGCCTTGCTTGCGAAAGGCTGATTCTTGATACCTAAAGATTCTGTACCCTTCTTGATATCCATAGTAGATTGGATGTCTGCCAATTCAATATTACGCTCATCAACGTAACTTGAAACATATTTCTTCTGGAAATTGATAATATCATTAAACAATCCTATGATACTATCATACTGCTCTCGCTGCTCCTGTACTCTCTCAGGATCATCAATAGCCTTCCAGTCGATGGTTACGCCAGTCATATCTCTCTCACGGCGAATCATCTGACCGCATTGTGTCAATGTCTGGCTCATAATCTCCTGCAAGGTAGCACCGCCACGCTTCACCGCATCAATCAAATCGGATGATTTCATACCGCCCTCATTCATGGCAGTACGCAAAGCGTAGATAGGCATGTTATCTGGTCTCTTAGCAAAGGTAGCCGAGAAAAAGGTAACGTTCTTTGCCTTCTGAATAATGTGTTGAAAATAGTTTCCCTGACCGCTATTGCCACCAGCCGTATGGCTTTCGTCAAGGATAAGGTAAGCGTTGCCCATCAGTTTCTCAATGGCATCACGTCTTTTCTGTCCGCTCAGAGCAGCAGCACCGAATGATTTACCCTTTGCAAGCTTTCTCTCCTTGTGGTTGCCGTCCTCATCAAACTCATATACGCCATTGCTTACTTGGCTGTAAGTAGTCAATACATAGTCATATTCGTCTGGCAGTTTGCCGTTCTTTTCAATGTAGTCAAGCACACGCTTCACCTCGCTCTTCGATGGCAAAGCAAATACCACGTTACCCTCCGAGTCGGTAATGGCAGCTTCCTTGGCACTACCGAATACAAATGGTCTTAGGTCTGGGCTTCCAATATCCACCAAGTCACGATAAACATCACTCAGCAATCCTGCTGTCTTGGTGAAATACACTGGCACCTGCCCCTGCTTCTTGGCGTATCTGATAAGCGAAGCAGCCTGTCTTCCCTTACCGATACCGGTCATGTCGCCGATAATAAAGGCGTTGCCCTTCTTAGCCTGCTGCAAGGCAAGGGCTACAGAATCAACCTGCTCTGCGGCAAGATGAGAATACAAATCATCCTTATCATTATAGCCCAGTTCATCAACAAGGAACTGGTCGGCATCGCCCAACTTTTCAAGATTCTTGTTTACCGCCTCCTGCTGGTCGGCAGGCATCACCGCCTTCAAAGTGAATGGATTTCCACTCTTTGGGGCATAGGCAACCTTCTCAGTACTTAGTCCACGTACGGATTTGTCCACCCGCTGTAATTGTCCCCGTGGTCCGCTTCCGCTCCCGGTGCTGGCAGGTTCATCAGAACTTGGCTGAGTGTCATTCCCTCCAGCTCCTCCTGATCCAGATACTCGTCCGTCATTGGCTCCAGCGGTTGGTTCTTTGCTTGGAGTAGGCTCTGCCCCTGTTCCGTCTGTTCTACTATCTCCATCAGGAAGTTCTCCATCTTTTCCTGGCTCGGTTCCTCGTTGATTGTCCAAGTCATCATGGGTTCCTGATACGGAAGATGTGTCAGATACGTCAGACCCTCGCTTACCATCTGGTTCGCTTCCTCCTCGTTCTCTTGCTCGTACTCTCTCTTTAGGAGCACCAGCAGCCCCTTGTTTATCAGGTTCTGCGTTAACTTTTCCTCCTTCTTCTCCGATGGAAGAATCCATCCGTTCACCTCGTAGTATATCATCTTCAATTCGTTTATAAAGTTCGTCATAATCTTTCACGGTCTCAGCTCTAGCCTTATCCTTCACTGGTGGAAAGGCATTCTCGTTCAAGCGTCTTCCGTTTATCAAAATAATACGTGTTGGGAAGGTAGTTCCCTGCTTGGCAAAGAGACTTCCATCCACATTAATCACGTCCTCCACATTATAGTGGCTATAGAGATAACCAAGGAAAGCCTTATCCTTCGGATTCAGACTTCCGTTCTTGGCGTATTCCGTCTTGCCGCCGATGATGATGGCAGCACGACCATCGTCCTTCATGCTCTCCAAGGCATTGATAGCCATCTGTCCTTCCAGAGAAGAAATCTTGTAGCCGTCATACTCCTTTGGGGTAGCACTACCGAATGGTGGATTTGTTACCACCACGTCAACGTCCTTGTCTGCAAAAGGCTGCGTTCCGTCTTGACTCGTCACGTTCTTGAAGCCCTGTCTTCTCAGGTTCGCCAATCGCTGGGCATCAATATCGTTCACATGCACCTTGTCCATTGGCAAGCCGATGGTAAGCATACCGTTACCGGCACTAGGCTCCAGAGCACTCTCAATCACCTTGCCGTTACCCTTCACATACATATCCGCAAGGAAAGCATAAGGGGCAGGAGTAGAGAATTGTCCCTTCATCACTCGCTCAGAATCACGCTGGTTGAGGCTAGGCTGATTCTCATAGAGTGTCTTGATGCGTTCAAACTTCACGGCATCGTTGGTTGATTCAGAAGAAGCGATACCTCTTGCTCGCTTAACAATAGCAGTCTCAGCAAGCTCCTGTAAGTCCGTGTCCTTAATGTCCTTCAAGCCAACTCTTTCTGCGATTTGCCTCAGCTCAACAATACCGTTAAACTTATGCTTGAAACCCAACTTTATGTTCACGGTATCAATAAACTTCTTCTCAGCCATCTTTCTTTCCTCGGCAGTCTTGGAGTCACCCACCAGATTCTCCTGATGCTTAGGTGAAGTCTTCTCGTAGTAGTCAGCCCATTCCTTCAAGCTCATACGCTGCTCGCCGTCACGATAGCGGATATTCATCATCTGCTCATAGATAGCATCCACGTCTTCTTTCTTGAAAACCTTGGCAGCAGGTGCAAACTCCTTGCGCATTTCCTTCACCACGTCTTCAAGATTGTGCATGCCTCTCTTGATTCTCAGGTAAGCATTCTCTGCCATGGCACTCACCAGCTTAGGCAACACTTCCAGTTGCCTAGAGTTAAGACCGATGAACGAAGCAGATATTTCATCCTTGCCGGCATTCTTGAGCATATCCCAAAGGTCATTAACCTTCTTGTTGGAAGCTGCTACTGCTGCATCGTCAGCCGCCTTCTGAGGCTTCTTTGGCTGTTCTGCTTTAGCCTTCTTCTCCTTCTCGAACCCTTCTGCAGCATTCTTGAAAGCTTCCATTGGGTCAGCGGATGGTTCAGCTTTAGGAGTCTCAACCTTTGGCTCAGCCTTCAATCCATTGCGTTTAGCATAGATGCTTTCGTAGATAGCACGGTGCAAATCGTCTGTCACTTCTCCGTTCAGATAGTCAAGAGCCATATCCTTGGATAAATCGTCCACGTCTGCCTTCATAATCTCATCCTCGGTCAAAGGATGCTCCTTCTTGAACTCTGCTGCAGCTGCCTCAATCGGCTTAAACTGAGGGTCTGGGTTCTCTTCCTTTGGAAGGAGTGGGAGAGGACCTTCTTCATTCTTGCTATCAATATACTCAGTAACCTCATTCAGATCGCCAAACTTCTTGCCATCATACTCATAGTAAGACCCAGTGTACTCGCCCTTCTTGTTAGGCTCATCAACCTTCATCACTTCCTTGTCTCCATCAATCACAATCTTTTGCTTCATGATAGGACCGTACTTTGATGGGGTCTCGGTTTCCTCGTCCGTCACATCAATGCGACTTTCGAGTTCCTTGTTTTCTAAGTCGTCAGCCTCTTCTACTCTTGGTCGCTCTGCTTCTGCTGGTTCATTTCCTCCTGATGCTTCCTGTTGAGGTTTTTCATCGCCTGAAACATCATTCCCTCCTTCATTTTCTGAATGTCCTGTTCCATAATCTTGCCATTTCTTAAAGTCCAAAAATTCTTTTACTAACTCTTCCTTGGTAGGAGCAGCCTCAAAGATACTGCCCTCGCCAGTGTTCCTAGCGGCAGCAATGCGGTTGTACTCATCAAGCAAATCTCTGAAATCAGAAACCTTGCCCTCCAAGGCTAAAGCCATCATCTGAGAGATAGAAGAGTAACGCTTAGCCGCATCCTCACCATACATATCCGATGTTCTCAGCAGCGTATCAACCTTATTGCCGCCCTGTCTTGCCTCATAGAGCAATTGGATTGCTTGGTCTATCTCGTCACGAAGAGAGAACTCGCCCAGCTTCATGTTGTCCATCACCGAGCGGATAGCGTTGATAGCCTTATTCTTCACCGTAGAGTCGATGCCCAGCATTCTGATAGTCTCTGGCTTGAAGATAGAACCCAAGAGAAGGTTCTTCACGAACTCCCTGCCTTGTGCTGAAAGTCGCTCAGGGCTTTCCATCATCTGTGCCACCTCGTTCTGTCCGATGATGCCTTTGCTTACTAACGTCTTGATAAGGTCATTTATTGCCTTGGAATTGTTAAAGAAAGCATCAAGCGAACCGTTTCCGTCAATCTCGGCAACGATAGCACCTATCTCGTCAGATGTCAAGGTCTTAGACTTAGCCACCGCCTGCTCTGTGTTGCTCTGAGTCTTCTTCTCGTTGCGGTTGAACTTGGCGAAGGTAGCCACATCGTATGGCAATCTCTCATCCGTAACCATTACCAGGCGAGGATGTTTGATTCCGCTCTGCTCAATCTGCTCTCTTGTAAAGCCGAAGTTCTCGGCATTCTCCAGAAGGTCGTTGATGTATTCGCCGTCCGTGCCTTCCTTTGCCGCCTTCTGTCCTGCCATGGTTCTACCGTTACCATCATAAACGATACCCTCGTCAGATACCACTGGCACCTGCTCAATAGCCATACCATTATACTTTCGAGCAATCTGGTCGGTATTCTGCTGAGCCGCCTTGTCGTGTTCATAGTCACGATCATTCACGGTTCTGCCCTCAGCATCGGTAGGAAATCCCTCCGATTTCTTATAGCCATTATTTACATCATGAGAAGGAGTAAGACTTTCAGCCGGAACAATCTCATAGTGCCCCTTAATCTTGGTTTCTCCGTCAGGCAGCATTCTTGTGCGCTTGTTGCCCACCAGTCTAGGCGCATTCACAAACTTCTGTCCTGCCACGCTACCAGCTTCATGTGCGCCCTCCACCTGTTCAGGTGTGCCCACGGTCTCCGCAACCTTCTTGGCAGTCATAGCCTTCTTGATATTCTGAGCGTGGTCCAACTGCTTCTTGGCAGCTTCAATGGTCTGGTTCTTCAAAGCCTCCTGCTCCATGATGTCGTTAGGCTCGGCGGTATAGTCCACCTTCATCTTCTCGGCATCCTTCAAAACATTCTCAGCTTTCTTAATCTGTCCGTCCACCACCTTCTCAGCATTCTCCCCGAAATCCTCAGTAAGAATCTCCGCACTCTGCTCTGGAGTCATGCTAGCATAGTCTGGCGTGGGTCTTCCCTTACTGTCCGTAGCCATAGGAACATCGGAACCATCGGCAAACTTTCTGCTAGGCTGAGGCTGCTCTTGTGGTACTAAGTCCTCATTTGTGGTATTATCTTTGCCCGATGTGGTATCAACTTTTGTTAAAGTGGTATTATCTTTTGTTAAATCGCCCTCTTTTGTGGTACTATCTTCCGATTTTGTGGTATTATCTTGTGGTGCCTCCTGCTCCTGCTGCGCCTTGGCAGCATCCTGCATCGCCTGCTCCTGTGCTGCCTGATTATAAGGCTCAGAGTTCTTCATCTGCAATCTCTGACGATACTCAGCAGCAAACTGGTCGATAGGCTGATTCTGGAACAGAGTAACCTCATCTGCCTTCACATAGACCATATCCTTGGTGTTAGGGTCAAAGCAGACAAGCATATCACCGCTACCTTCCTTCGCCTTGCCAGTAGTCTGGTCGAATGCAACATCACCCGAACCAACAAGAAGGGTTCTGCTGTTGCTGTTCTGTACATACAGAGCCTGCTCGCCGTCCATCTTCTGACCGTTCAAGGTTCCGTGATAGCTCCAATCAGAAATAAAGCTCTTCACGTTTTCCTCGATGGCATCAGCAGTAGCCTGCTGCATACCCTGCACTCTAGCGTTCGCATTGATATATTGGGCAAGTGGGGTCAACTCTTCTTGGAGCAATCCATTCTGAATGAGTGCATCGTAAATCTGTGCCGGTGTCAAGCCCTGCTGGTGCAATTTCTCAAACACCTGCTTGAAAACATCGTTTCCTTCCATGGCAGCATCAAGAGCTTGCTCTGCGTTGCGAAGATTTCTCAATTCATCCAATACCACTTCGCCGTTCGGCTGCTCGGTGCCAAGGTTATTATCCTCAGCCGCCGCCTTACCTTGGCTTGCAGACTGGTCTTCATGTGGTCTTCCGCTAGGGAAAAGTTCATCTTCCAGTGCTCGCTTCACACCATAGAAGATTTTATTCTCCTCATCGGTACGCTTCATCGGGTCTTTCTGCATGATTTTGTCAATATCAACAATCATTTGTCCCTTATCGTTGAAAATCTCCTTCAATGAGTTCATAAAACCGCCAACAACCTGTGAGGTTCCCGATTTGAGATAGCCATACGAGCCGTTTTTATCCACATACTTCTCCCAGTCAAGATAGAGTGCGCTCTTCGGGTTGCGCAAGTCATTAATCAACTGAGCATTCTTCGGATCTGTAATATACTTGTTCTCATCATATCCGTTTTTCTTAAGGAATCCAAATGCCAGACTGGTAACTGCTCCTTCTTCATCAGTCAGCTGCATATCCTTCATCTTGGAATAACCAATCAGCGAGAGCATATCATCGTTATCACGATAAAGCTTCTGCTTGTAAAGGATGGCACGTCTCTGGTCGGCATTTTTATAAGATGTACGTGTAAGAAGCGTTCCGTTCTTGGTGTATTCAAGAATCTGCTTATTCTTCACATCGTTCACACTTCGGTAACTTCTGCCCCTTGTGGTATTGAACAGTCCCATTGCCGCGTTCACCTTCTCTTTGGTGCTCTGAGAAACGTCTGGGTCGTTCATGAAATCCGTGTATGCCGTTTTGTATTTCGAATCTCTTGGAGCAGTCTTCGATGCACGGTCCACCTTCACGAAAGCATCCATCAGATTCTTGCCCGATGCAGAAGAAATCAATTCATTCTTCTCGTCAGGAGTCAGACGAATATCCACGGCGATAGGGGAGCCGTTGGCATTCTTTCCAATCACGAAATTACCACCGCTATTATGAGTAAGATGATGCAGAATATTGCCCATCTTCACGAAATTGCTAGGCTCTCCAGCCTTGAATGCGCCCACCATCACCACGTCTTCCAGCCAAGTGCCAAAGGAAATATCCTTATCACCGGTCACGTTGTCGGCAACCATCATGGTTCCAGCCTCAACGCCGAGACCAGCAGCCGTAGCACCAAACTTCTGTGTGCCATGCAGCAATCGCTCTCCAGTGCTCTTTTCCATGCCGGTGATTCCGAACTTGGAAACCCAAGGAGACATCACCGCACCAGATACACCGAACATAGCACCAGTTACAGCACCGTGTCCTGCGCCTTTCAGTCCAGCCTCAGCGATAGCCTGCAAAGAAGTATCATCACCAGTTGAAGCCTGACTCAATGCGGCAGTAACACCCGAATATCCTGCAAGATTCAGCGAACTTGTAGCCGTTCTAGTGCCCAAGCCCGACATGATTTTCTGTGCCGTAGTCATGTTTGCAACCTTGAAAGCCATCTGTTGGGCGGTAAGCTTCTGTGCCGCCTTCATCACGCCAGCCTTCACCAGTCCGTTAGTCAAAACTCTGGTTCCAGTATTCACGGCAGCACTTGCGCCGGCACCGATTACGGCAAGCGGACCAGAATCTGCAGCCATGTTTACGGCAGTAGATGCAAATCTCGTACCGATGCCCGAGCGATAGGTTTCATCCTTGTGTCCTGCAACCTTCTGAATTTCCGCATCACCATCAGCAATAGCAATACCTTCCTGCAATCTCTGTCTTGTATCTCTAGACATCACGGAAGGAGCCAGCACCATACCGATAATAGAGTTGCTGAGGTTCTTGGCAATATAGTCAAGCGCACCATGAGGCATGATTTCCTCCTGATTTCGCATCGTCAAAGCCTTCTGAGCATAGTTCATAATCTCTGGAGTAACGTATTTGTCCACGTATTCCTCCACGCCCATGTTAAGTTTCTCTGCACTCTCGGCAATATGGCGCTGCATTCCCTTCTGCGAGTAAATCTCGTTGATTTTGCTGCTGAGATTGTTCATCAGAACGTTCTGGCGGTTCACCTGCTCCTGAGTCTGGGCATCACGGAAAGCCTGTTCCTTTACAGACTGCGGTGCATAGATGCCGCCCATCTTGTCAAGGTTCTGCTGATACTGCTGACGTGTCAATTCCTGTGCCTCATTCATGGAAGAATCTACCAGTTTGAGCAGATCATTACCCAAAATACCTTCGGACTGTCCGTCATTTCTTACGAACTTGTTACCCTCCACCTCATACTGAGCAAGAGTTCTTGCATCGTCCTCTCGCTGCTGCTTGGCTCTAGCCTGTCTAGCCTCTGGGGTAGAAAGCTGCTGCATCGTCTCGTTGAAGTTCTTGGCAGTAGGAGTTATTCTACTTCTGCTGATAGGGGTTGCTCTCTGCTGTTCCTGACGTGCAGACTGCTCTTGTGCTCTCTGCATGCGCGCGCGCATATTGCTAGCCTGAGCCTGCTGCATCGGGTTCATCTGGTCGTTGCGCATGTGCGCCAACCGCCAGTTCTTCATGTAGTCTGTGCTAGAAGATGCAGCCGTTCTAGGCTGCTGCGCCTTCTGCTGCCTTGGTTTCTGATACTGCGCCGCCACTTCCTGCGCTCTCTGCTTCATAGTAAGAGGCTTCTGCTGCTGAGGCTTCGGATTTACTGCGTGAATTCCGAGTCGCTGCGCAAACTCCTCATACGATTTACTGGAAACAGCACCATCGGCGTAAAGCGCATCATAGAGCTGCTTTCTGTTATGATAACCCTGCTTGCCAGGCGCATACACGAACTGCTTGAAATGTTCTCTCGTTCCTGTAACTGCGCCATCGGCTTTCAAGGCGTTATAAAGTTGGTCAAATTTATCTCCAGCCATATATTATATATTAATGTTTATAAACCAAGTTTCTTTGTATTCTTATAGCCGTTATGCGACTTGCCGGCAGGCTTCGCTGCCCTCTTTCTGGCTTCTTCTCTCTGTCTTCTCTGCGCTCCTGCTCTCTGAGCAACAGTAGAACCGCTTTGTCTGTTGGTGGTTCTTGTAGTAGAGCCATCCCTGTTGAGCACTTCCTTGCTGCTTGAAGTAGATGAATTGCCAGAAGTATTTCCATTGTAGTAAGCTTCATTTGCTTCATACATGGTCTTATTGGATGCGTAATGAGGTTTTCCTTCTGCATCCCAAGTTACGTATCTGGCAGAAGAGCCTCCACCTCCGCCTGATCGTCCACGTCCGCTTCCCTTATGGGTAGCATTATACTGTGAAATATTCAGTCTTCTGTTGGTCTGCTCGTCCTTTGCCCTGTCACGTCCCTGCTTGTACTCGAAGTCTCGCTGGTCCTTCTCCTGTTTATACTGAGCAGCAGCCTCATCCTTTCCCTTTCGGTACTCAAACTTATCCTTGGCAAGCTGTGCATTATCGCCACGAAGCCCTGCCAGATACAGCTTGTAAGCCTGATCTGCTCTGGCGGCAGCACTCTTTAAGCTGAGGTTCGCCTGTTTGTAAGCCGCATCAGAAGCCGCCGCCGCTTCTCTCTGTCTCTGAGCCTTTCGGTTCTGATACCCCTGTTCCATCATGGCAGTAGGGTCGTTGAACTGCTGAAGAGGCGCACCCTTGGAAGTGTTCACGATGTTAGCCATGTGGCGTATGGCATCGGCAAAGGCTGCGATATTCTCCCTGTTGGTAGTCATTCGGCGGTCATACTCATCAGGAGTCTCGCCCTCCCTCATGCCCGGTCTGTTCTTGGGAATCAGCTTGCCGAGCCACCCGAAGAATCCGCCATCCCTCTGTGAAGGGTCTGCCTGAAACTCTGGAGTCTGCTTGCTCTGTGCCGTCTGATAGCCACTCAAAGCGGAAGAAAGCGCATCATAGCTAGGTGTGCCGTCCTCTTTCCATCCTGTAGGCTGCTTCATTCCCTCGAAACTGGTCTGAGGCTGAGGAGTATTGTCAGCCGCATCACCCATGTAGGGAGTCTGAACTGGTCCCAAAGCTGGGTTGGCATAGCCGCTTCCCTGCGGAACGAACTCTTCCTGCTTCGGCATCTGAGTAAAATCCGTTACTGGAGCCGCCCCTGTCTGTACCGGCTGAGGCTGAAACTTTCCCATGGCATTGCCGCCCTGCTGAAAGACGTTCACGCTAGCCACCGCTGGAATGCCGCCCTGTGGAGCACCCTGCATCACCTGATTGCCGCCACCCATCACCTGATCATAGTCGGGGTGTCTGGCTCGCATCATGTCCAAAGCCGCCTGAGGATACCCACTAATAGTAATGGGTGCCCTCTTCGGCTGCTGTGTATCTTGATTGTTCTTTGTTGGCATACGCTAATCTTTATAATCAATAGTAACCGTGTGACCCTCCTTCATAGCCTTACGTACAAGCTTTACGGCTTTTTCAATCTCGATTTCCTCGGGATTGTCAATAGTAGGATGATTCTCCTCAACCATCGGGTCGCTGATTTTCTTATCAGGATGCTTGGCTGCGTAATCTGCAATGGTATTGAGAATCTGCTGAGCAGCATCGTATGCACCCTTATACCAAACATACTTCTTGTGCTTAGCCTTCAACTCATGAGTCAAGTCGGCAATCACCTCGTCCTTCTCGGCAATCTTCTTCTCATAGTAGGCAAGTGCCATATCCTTGTAGGTAACCACCTTCTCCTTCCAAGCGAGAGCACTCTCGGCACTCTTCAAAGCCTGAGCATCAATCTTGTCAACAACCTTGTCGGCAAGATTCTTCTTCAACTCCTCATTCTCCTTCATGTACTTCTGGCTTACCTCGACCAGATTCTTCTCACGAATCTTTGTAAGGCGAAGTTCCTCTGCAACGTCAGACAAAATAGCGTTCTTGTCATGGATGATTCCGTTCAGTCGGGCAATCTCCTTACCGAGACTCTTAATCTGTTTTCGGTCGATTTTATCGTTGTGCTTTTTACAAGCATTCAAAACCGTAATCTGATCCTCCAGATTTGATTTCTCCTTGGTAAGCTCTGCAATCTTCTTTGCCTGCTCATCCAACAAGGCATCGTTGAACTGGGAGGCTGATTCTTTGATGGCAGGGTTTATTACGACAGAATCTTCTTTGATGCAGTTCTTTGCAGAATCGGGAGCCTTGGTGTTCTTTTCGTACTCCTTCTCCAGGCGAGCCTTGCGCTCTTTGTACTTTGATTCTTCCATAAATGGAAAATAACCATTCTCTGCAACCACTTTCATAGCTTCACTTACTGCTATCTTTTCCCATGAATCAGTCTTAACGTCTTCGACCAGTACACCCTGAAAACGCTCTAACACGAAACCTTCCTTCTTCAATATCTTCTTTGCTTCTTTTAATGTCATAATCTATATCATTTAAATGTTTAACTTCATTAACACTTCCCGAAAATTCAGGGGTGGGGAAAATCGGAAA
>ERZ1023701.36-NODE-36-length-50920-cov-47.671641_pt1 | contig 50920 bp, 35 predicted proteins | sample MGYA00380350_ERZ1023701 | MGnify/ENA primary metagenome ERZ1023701 (study PRJEB33179, sample SAMN07449025) | human gut metagenome | biome: Human-gut; feature: Human associated habitat; material: Faeces | host: Homo sapiens | place: India:Kasaragod | collected... | reverse complement strand
TTGTCGTCCCCGAAGGGGGCGAACAGGAGCAAGACTGGATGAGGTTCGCCCCCTTTGGGGACGCTTTCTCCCTACTATTGGTTGTCCGCAGGTTCCATGACCTTTGGTCATTCCACCAGCGGTTATTGAAAGTTGGCCCCCTTCGGGGACCGGAGGTTACTTGCGAAACTTGAATTTTTTATTATTCTTCTTGATGCATTTTGTGCGCACCGGGTTTTAGGCACGACCAAGCATCCCATCCTATAAATAGATGATAGGATTGGTGTTGATTTCCGAGATGCAGCATTTGGCATCGGGAAAATTCTCGAGGATGATGCTGCGGAAGATTTCGCTGGTAAACTGCTCACTCTGATAGTGGCCGATGACGCAGATCAGAATCTCCTGATCGTGCCCGAAATACTCATGATAGCTCATCTCGCCCGTGATGAAGGCATCCGCCCCGGCGGCTATCGCATCGCCCAGAAGGAACGAACCCGAACCGCCACAGAGTGCCACCTTGCGGATAGGACGGCGCAAGAGCTGGTTGCACTGCACGCACTCCACGCCGAAACGCTGGCGCAAGAGCAGCACCAGGTCGTCGGCAGCAATGCCCTCGGCAAAATGCTCCTTCACCTCTTCCGAAAGCCTGCCAGCCCGGGCAGCCTCCTGGATATCCTGGTCTGAGATTTCTCCCATCACACCGTTTCCACCCTTCACACCATCCACTTCCTTCTCGCCGCCGAAGAACTGGAGGTTCTGCAGTCCCAGCTTCTCGGCTATCTTGAAGTTCACGCCGCCCTGGGCGGCATCCATGTTGGTGTGCATGGAAACTATCGTTATATCATTCTTGATGGCCTTCACCACCGTGCGCTGCACGTAGTTCTCGTCCGAGATTCTCTGCAGCTTGCGGAATATCAGCGGATGGTGGCTCACGATGAGATTGCAGCCCTTCCGGAGGGCCTCATCCACCACCGCCTCGGTGACGTCAAGACACAACAATGCCCCTGACATTTCTACCGCCTCTGTCAATCCAACTTGCAGGCCGGCATTATCATATCCTTCCTGCAAGGGCAGAGGCGCGTAATGTTCAAGGGCATCAACTACTTGTTTTATTTTCACGCTCCTAATATGTCTTATTCTTAAATTTAGGCTGCAAAGTTAAGCATTTCTCATGAAATTAGCAAGAGTTTCACTAAAAAATTTCAAAAAATTATGGAAGTTGCCGTTTTTTTTATTATTTTTGCACCTATAATTCGCTAACTCTTCTTCCAGAAGGGAGAAAGAACGGACTAAACTATGCAACCCACACAAGGGCTGGCTATATAATAAATAATAAAAATTGAAAGCTTATGTATCAATCAGCATTACCTTGCGATTTCGCACTTCCGGCAGAATGGGAGCCTCAGAGCGCCATTATGCTGACCTGGCCACATGGTGGTACAGACTGGAAACCCTATCTCAGGCAGATAACTAACACTTATCTGGAACTTGCCGACATCATCACCCGCTACGAGCAGCTGCTTGTGGTTACACCCATCGTGGAGAGTACACGCAGAATGCTCGCCGAACGCCTCTCGGAGGGCCAGATGAACCGCGTACACCTCTACGAGATGGACACCAATGATACATGGGCGCGCGACCACGGTCCTATCAGCATGGTATCGAGAGGCAGGCGCAACTCGCATATCATCCCTATCCATCTGCTCGACTTCAAGTTTAACGGATGGGGCGAGAAATTCGCCTGGCAGAAGGACAACGCCATCAACCTGCAGCTCTACTACCAGGGTGCCTTTGATGCGGCGATGGAGAACCACCAGGGATTCGTGCTCGAGGGCGGAAGCATCGAGAGCGACGGAAAGGGCACCATCTTCACCACCTCGCAATGCCTGCTGGCACCCCACAGAAACCAGCCTTTCACCAGGGAAAATATCGAAAGTCTGCTCAAGACGTTCTTCTTCGCCAAGCAGGTGGTATGGCTCGACCATGGCAACCTGGTGGGCGATGATACCGACGGGCATATCGACACCATCGTGAGGGTGGCTCCGCACGACACCTTATTATATGTGGGCTGCGATGACCCTGAGGATGAGCAGTATGAGGATTTCCAGGCACTGGAGAAGCAGCTGCAGAAACTGTTCAACTACGAGGGATACCCTTACCGCCTGCTGAAGCTGCCGATGCCGGATGCCATCTACGACGAGGGCGACCGGCTGACTACGGAGAAGGGCAGCAAGGGCGACCGACTGCCTGCCACCTACGCCAACTTCCTGATTCTGAACGGTGCGGTGATTTACCCTACGTATAACCAGCCGGAGAAGGACGAGGAGGCGAAGCGCCAGATTCAGCTTGCCTTCCCGGACAGAGAGGTGATAGGCGTGGATTCGCTCACCATCATCCGCCAGCACGGCAGCATCCACTGTCTCACCATGCAGCTGCCTGCGGGGGCCATCAAGTAAAATAAAAAAACAAAATTTCATGAAATTAGGATTATTACAACTACACATCACGGCGGATATCGCCGATAACAAGACGCGCCTCGCCGAGGGCATCATCGACCTGGCTAAGCGTGGCGCTGAACTCATCGTTTTGCAGGAACTCCACAACTCGCTCTACTTCTGCCAGGTAGAGGATGTGGAGAACTTCAACCTTGCCGAACCCATCCCGGGACCATCTACCGAATTCTACGGCAAACTGGCGAAGGATCTGGGCGTGGTAATCGTTACATCGCTCTTCGAGCGCCGTGCGCCGGGCCTCTATCACAACACGGCGGTGGTGATTGAGAAGGATGGAACCATCGCCGGAAAATACCGCAAGATGCATATTCCGGATGATCCTGCCTACTACGAAAAATTCTACTTCACCCCTGGCGACCTGGGCTTCAACCCTATCCAGACTTCGGTGGGCAAGCTGGGCGTGCTGGTTTGCTGGGACCAGTGGTATCCGGAGGCTGCCCGCCTGATGGCGCTGCAGGGTGCGGATATCCTCATCTACCCTACTGCCATCGGCTATGCCACCTACGACACCGAGGAGGAGCAGCAGCGCCAGCGTGAGGCGTGGACCACGGTGATGCGTGGTCATGCCGTGGCTAACGGTTTGCCTGTGGTGGCGGTGAACAGGGTTGGTTTCGAGCCGGATCCTAGCGGTCAGACCGAGGGCATCCAGTTCTGGGGCAGCAGTTTCGTGGCAGGTCCTCAGGGCGAGCTCCACTATCGTGCGAGCGACAAGGAGGAAGAGAGCCTGGTGGTGGATATCGACCTGAAGCACAGCGAGGATGTGCGCCGCTGGTGGCCATTCCTGCGCGACCGCCGCATCGAAAACTACGGCGATATCACCAGGAGATTCATTGATTAAGATAGATGGAGATTGATTGAGATTTTCGATAAAAAAGGTATACCTTTAAGGTATAAGAGATTAGGATTTCAGGATAAATGGAAAATTTAGAGGTGATGGTGGTGTTATTCATCATCGTGATTTTGGGTTACGTCGCCTGCAAGCTGGGCTATATGGGCGACAAGTTTGACAAGAAGCTTTCCAGCATCGTGGTAGATATCACCTGCCCCCTGCTGGTGCTCTCGTCGGTGATGGGAGAAGAACTGCCCGACCGCACGCTCATCCTCCCGCTTCTGGGCATAGGTTTTCTAACCTATATCCTGCTGCTGGTGTTCGGTTTCGGGGTACCCCGCCTCATCAGCAAGAACCATGACGACCAGGGAATGATAGGTTTTGCCCTGATGTTTGCCAACGTGGGGTTCATCGGATACCCGATAGTTTCGAGCATCTTCGGTCCGAAGGCGATATTCTATGCTGCCCTGCTCAACATGCCTAACACGTTTTTCATCTTCACGGCTGGCGTGATGCTCATCAAGGGCGAGTACAGCGTGAAGCAGTTTAACCCGAAGGTGTTGCTGAGTCCGGCACTGATAGCGGCTGCCGTGGCGGCTCTGCTGGTGGCTCTGGGGGTTCATACGCCCGATGTCATCGCCCGTCCTATTACGATGGTGGGCAACGTGACGGTGCCTGCTGCGCTGATGATTATCGGAAGCAGTATGGCGAAGCTGCCCGTAAGGGAGATTATCGGAAGCCCGAAGGTTTACGTGGCTTCTGTGCTCCGCCTCGTGGTGGTTCCGCTGAGCCTTTACTTCTTCTTCAAGGTGTGCGGCGTGAGCGACGTGGTGAACAATATCAACACGGTGGTGATAGCGATGCCTGTGGCAAGCTTCGGCACGATGTTCTGCCTGAAATACGGCAGAAACCCGTCACTGATTACGGAAATGACTTTTATCACTACCCTGGGAAGCATCATCACCATCCCCCTGATAACGCAGCTTTTCAGCTAGGAAAGGAAGATAGGAATAAACAATCAATATGAAGAAAAAAAATAGAATGAAGAGAAAAAACATAATGAAAACCAGCCGCCTGTTACTTCTAGCCTTGGCGCTCGGAGGCGCTAACCTGCAACTGGTGGCAGCACCGATAGAACATATCGGCGACCGATACATGATTCATGTTCCGGAACTGGAACTCACGGGCGAGGAATCGCTGCTCGACGTGCTGATGATGTGCCCCGAGGTGATGACCATGGATGGCAACAATATCATCGGCGGCGACCCCTTTGCCAATCTATATGGAAAATTCGTAATCCGTATCGACAACCAGGAATACGGACTGGATTACGCTACCCTGCTCCATCATTTCAAGGCGAGAGAAATAGAAACCATCAAGGTTTGCCAGAACGCTGAAGTGATGAAGGGCTGCAGCAGTCTGAAAAAGGTGATTGATATCACGCTGAGAAAAGGCGAGAATGGCGTGAGCGGAAGAGTGGGATTCTTCGGCGATACCTACGGCGGAGGCAAGGGCATCGTGAGCGTGCTGAGCCAGCAGCAGAAGCTGCGCATCCTGAGCCACGTGGAGGGCAGCATGCAGCGGTCTTCTGCCTATTCCCCAGAGGCTTATCCGGGCGATAACGGCAGCACTTCCATCAACCATTATTCGCACGAGGGTGCCAAGCTGAATATCCTCTGGACTCCTACGGAGAAGGATGTGCTGGAGGTGGATGCGATGCAGACCTATACCCGCAATCATTTCTCGGGCGATGCAGCCGATTTCGTGCGTGCCTACCATCTCCAGGCGGATTACACCCGAACCCTGGGCGAAAACGGCTCGAGCATCCTCTTTACTCTGGGTGCCGAGAATATCAGCGACCAGGGGGGAGGCAGTGCATCTCCCTACCGCAATCATTTCACCTATCCCTTCATGGTGGTGGAATATGCCACGCCTGTATTCTCGCAGAATCTCTGGATTACTGCCGGTTTCGAGGGCGGGCTTTCCATAGAGAAGAATTGCGTGGAGGGTTATACTAACCATTCCAACTATCAGGATCTCTACGGTCAGATAGACTATCACATCGGCAAATGGGGATTCATGGTGGGCGACCGCTATCGCACCATCCACTTCCATCCTAAGCAGCTAAAGACGGAAGAGAAGTGGAAGAACACCACGCATAACCACAGCTACACGCTGAGCATCTACCACCAGTTTACCCCTGGCAACACGCTGCAGGGCACCTTCTGCCGCCGCATCTTCAACCCCGACTTCGGCGATTTCGTTACGGCGGGCGACATGGAGGGGGCGTGGAAGCCTGCATATACGGCGGACATCAGCGAGCGCCTGGCCTATGTAGCGGAGCTGAAATATACCTACAGCAAGCCGAATCTGGTGGTGAGCACCTCGGTGAAGAACATCCATCAGGATTTGCCGGGCGTGGATAGGGACAACACGCTGGGCATTGGTACCACTGCCTTCTGGCACAAGGGTATTCTGCGACTGACGGCTGGCATCAACTATTTCTGGGAAAAGGCAGAGGTGTTTGAAACGGATATCAAGCCGCAGGGAAAGACTCAGGAATACAGCCACTTTGCAGTTTTCAAGCTGGCTCCCCAGCTTTCGCTGCCTTCGGGCTGGCGCCTTGCATCGAACATGATATGGTGTACCCGCAGGCATACCATCACGCCAAACTATACTCCTGCCAACCTATATGCTGAAATGGGGGTATACAAGACGATTAACAGGCACTGGACGCTGGAGGCCAGATATCATGATATAGCAGGGCAGCATTTCGGCAACAGAGCTGCTATGCTTGGAGGCACTTATTATTTCTAAACAAATTATTTCTATACAAAACAATAATCCCGGTTTTCCTATTGCTAGGAGAACCGGGATTCTTCAATATAAATTGAAGCTGTTATACTGATACAACCTCATTATGCTGATATGACTCAAATTAAATTAAAGGCATTCCTGCCTCTTCGCACTCCTGGCGCATGTCCTCTGGCCAGATACTAGCCTGAATCTCGCCGATGTGTGCCTTGTGGAGCATCACCATGCACAAGCGGCTCTGACCGATACCGCCGCCAATGCTCAATGGTAATTTATCGTTCAGGAGCTGCTGGTGGAAATAGAGCTTCTCTCTATCTTCCTTGCCCTCCAGCTTCAGCTGGCGCAGCAGGCTCTCCTTATCCACACGGATACCCATGGAGCTCAGTTCGAAGCTTCTGCCCAGCACAGGATACCAGATAAGAATATCACCATTCAAACCCACCTTGCCGTTCTCGGCCACGGTGCTCCAGTCGTCATAGTCAGGGGCACGGCCGTCGTGCTTCTTTCCGTCGCTCAGCTTTCCGCCGATACCCTCAACGAACACGGCGCCATATTTCTCGCAGATGGCATCCTCGCGCTCCTTCGGAGTCTTGTCAGGATACATATCGAGCAAATCCTGCGCATGGATGAAATGAATCTCCTTAGGCAAGAATGGCTTGAGCTGAGGATAGTGCTCGCAAGCGAGGAACTCGGTGCGGAGGATGGCGGCATAGATGCGGCGAACGATGTCCTCAAGGAATGCGATGGTGCGGTCTTCCTTGGTAATCACAGCCTCCCAGTCCCACTGGTCTACATAGAGCGAGTGGAGATTATCCAGCTCTTCGTCGGCACGGATGGCGTTCATATCGGTATATACGCCATATCCAGGCTCCACCTCGTACTCGGCGAGGGTGAGTCGCTTCCACTTGGCGAGGGAGTGAACCACCTCGGCCTTGGCATCACCCAGATCCTTGATAGGAAAAGTTACAGGGCGCTCCACACCATTCAGGTCGTCATTGATTCCCAAGCCCTTCATCACGAAAAGAGGGGCTGTTACTCGGCGCAGGCGCAACTCTGTGGCAAGGTTCTGCTGGAAGAACTCCTTTATCATCTTGATACCCATTTCGGTCTGGCGCATATCCAGCAGCGCCTTGTAACCTTCGGGTTTTATCAGTTTACTCATTTTTAGTATTTATTATTGTTATCGTTTTACTGTTTTATACCGTTTTATACCGTCCCGTTTCCGAGACTTGTCTTTTTAAAGTTTACCATCCCGTTTCCGAGACTTGTTTTCTTAAAGACGGTGCAAAGGTACAAAATAAAAATTAAACTGCAAGCTTTTTCTTGAATTTTTTCTCAAAATGATAGCATTTTTCTTTCTTTTCTATCTTTTTGCCTTGTTTTCTTCTTGTTTTTCGCGAATTTTCTCCCTTCATCTTCTGTTTTCAATCTTTTTTCGCCATCTTTCTCCCTTCACCGTCTGTTTTCATCTCTTTTTCATCTCTTTTTCATTGAAGTTTCGCAAGTGGTTCAAGTACGGGCTGAAGGCCCAAAAGCTCCTAGCCCAGGGCATCGCCCTGGGTATAATAGCAATCAACAAGGCGCCCTGTAAGGGCAAAAGCTTTGTAAATTGCCTGATTCTTTTGAAGCTTTTGCCCTTACAGGGCGACAAACTTGCGTCCATGATTACCCAGGGCGCTGCCCTGGGCTAGGAGCTTCTGCCCTTTCAGGGCGTGTGGAGTTCACTTGCGAAACTTGAGTTTTTCTTCATCTTCTTCAGAAAAAGTGGCAAGAATATTTGGCGGTTTCAAATTAAATCACTAACTTTGCACTCGTATATGTTTCATTTATGTACCGGGATGGCTATTCCGGCGGATAAAAAGCGTATAAGAATGGTCTCGTAGCTTAGTTGAATAGAGCAGCAGATTCCGGTTCTGGAGGTCGTGGGTTTGAGTCCCACCGAGATCACTACTACATTATTATAATAATTAAGAACATGGACTTAGTAGAACGTTTTATAAACTATACAAAATTCGACACACAATCGAGCGAAGACTCCGAGAGTGTGCCTAGCACGGCAAAACAACTTGAGTTTGCCAAGTACCTGAAGCAGGAGCTTGAGGATGAAGGCCTCAGCGACGTAGAGATGGACGACATGGGCTATATCTACGCCACCCTGAAAGGAAATACCAAGAAAAAGACTCCAACCATCGGCTTTATCTCTCACATGGACACCAGTCCGGATGCCAGCGGAAAGGATGTAAAGGCGCGCGTCATCAAGAACTACGACGGCGAGGACATCGAACTGAGCCCGGGCATCATATCGAGCGTTGAGAAATTCCCTGAACTCAAGGCGCACAAGGGCGAGGACATCATCGTTACCGACGGAACTACCCTGCTCGGAGCTGACGACAAGGCGGGCATCGCCGAAATCGTTCAGGCGATGTGCTACCTGCGCGACCACAAGGAAATCAAGCACGGCGATATCCGCGTGGGCTTCAACCCTGACGAGGAAATCGGTATGGGTGCTCATCATTTCGACGTGGAGAAGTTTGGCTGCGACTGGGCGTACACCGTAGACGGCGGCGACCTGGGCGACCTGGAATACGAGAACTTCAACGCTGCGGGCGCCAAGGTGTTCATCAAGGGCGTGAGCGTACACACGGGCTATGCCAAGGGTAAGATGGTGAATGCCAGCCGACTTGCCGTGGAGTTCCAGAACATGATTCCGGAAGCTGAGACTCCTGAGCATACCGAAGGTTACCAGGGCTTCTACCACCTGCTGGGCATAGAGAGCCGCTGCGAGGAGGCAAAGCTGAGCTATATCATCCGCGACCACGACAGAGAGAAGTTTGAAGACCGCAAGGACTTCATCGAGGACTGCGCGAAGAAGATGAACGAGAAATACGGCGAGGGCACGGTGAGCGTGGCCATCCAGGACCAGTATTACAACATGAAGGAGAAGATTGATCCTAACATGCACGTGATTGACATCGTGCTGCGTGCGATGCAGGAGAGCGGTGTTCCACCTCGCGTGGAGCCTATCCGTGGCGGTACCGACGGAGCGCAGCTCAGTTTCAAGGGTCTGCCTTGTCCAAACATCTTTGCCGGCGGCGTCAACTTCCATGGTCCTCACGAGTTCGTGAGCATCCAGGTGATGCAGAAGGTGGTGGATACCATCGTGAAGATTGCGGAAATCACAGAAGAATTTAATGATTAGTTTATAGTTAATAGTTTATAGTTTATAGGACATTCATGCTGCAAAGCAGAGTTCTTATTTACTATAAACTATTATTTTTATCAGCTTCACCCCTACTTTAAGCTAGTTTGCCTATACGGCGAAGCCGCTATAAACTATAAATTATAAACTATAAATTATAAACTATGGCCGAAATTCCCTTTTTAGTAAAAGACCTCGCCCTCATCCTGATGGTGGCTGGCGTTGTTACCCTCATCTTCAAGCGGCTCAAGCAGCCCCTGGTGCTGGGTTACATCGTGGCGGGCTTCCTCGTGTCGCCCCACATGCCCTACACCGTATCGGTGATGGACGAGACGGATATCCAGACCTGGGCAGACATCGGTGTCATCTTCACCCTCTTCTCGCTGGGCTTGGATTTCTCCTTCAAGAAAATCGTGAAGATGGGTGCCTCGCCCGTCATCGCCTGCATCGTCATCGTTTTCTGCATGATGATGCTGGGCATCAGCGTAGGCCACGGATTCGGATGGGACCGGATGGACTGCATCTTCCTGGGCGGTATGCTCGCCATGAGCTCCACCACCATTATATATAAGGCGTTCGATGACATGGGACTCAGGCAGCAGAAGTTTGCCTCCATGGTGATGAGCGTGCTCATCCTGGAAGATATCCTTGCCATCGTGATGATGGTGATGCTTTCCGCCATCGCCGGAGGCAGTAATCCGGATGGCGAACAGATGATTTCCTCGGTATTGAGGATTGGTTTCTTCCTGGTGCTCTGGTTCATCGTGGGCATCTTCGCCATCCCGCTCTTCCTGCGCTCCGTAAGGAAGCTCATCAATGGCGAAACCCTGCTCGTCGTTTCGCTGGGCCTCTGCTGCGGCATGGCGGTATTATCCACCAAGGTGGGGTTCTCCAGCGCCTTCGGAGCCTTCGTCATGGGCAGCATCCTTGCAGAAACCATTGAGGCTGAGAAGATTATCAAACTGGTAGAACCGGTGAAAAATCTCTTCGGAGCCATCTTCTTCGTGTCGGTAGGTATGCTGGTAGACCCCAAGATATTGGTGGAATATGCCGTTCCTATCCTCGCCCTGGTGGGCACCATCCTGGTGGGACAGGCTATATTCGGCACCTTCGGATTCATGCTGGGCGGCGAATCGCTGAAGTCGGCGATGCGCTGCGGTTTTTCGATGGCCCAAATAGGTGAGTTCTCGTTTATCATCGCTTCGCTGGGTCTGTCGCTGGGAGTTATCAGCAACTTCCTCTATCCGGTGGTGGTAGCGGTATCCGTGATTACCACCTTCCTCACGCCCTACATGATTCGTCTGGCTCTGCCTTCCTATCAGCTGATGGAGAAGCATCTGCCCTGCAAGTTCATCAACATTCTGAACCATTTTGCGATGAGCCATCCTTCTACGCAGCAGCAGAGCAAGTGGAAGTCGCTCATCCGCCAGATGGCCATCAACACCGTGGCCTACTCCATCCTTTCGGCGGCAACCATCGCCATGATGTTCACCTTCGTGCTGCCGCTGATGCGCAACCTGCTGCCAGGCTGGCAGTTGCACTGGTATGCCAACGCCCTTACGGGTCTGCTCACGGTGGTACTGATTTCGCCTTTCCTGCGCGCCATCGTGATGAAGAAGAACCACAGCCCGGAATGGAAGCGCCTGTGGGTGGAAAGCAGCATCAACCGCATCCCGCTGCTCTTCACCATCGTGGTGAGATACATCATCGCCCTGGCGTTCATCTTCTACATCATCAACTATCTCTCGCGCTTCACCAATGCGCTCATCGTCTGCATCGGAGCCGTGGTGGTACTGCTGATGGTGGCATCGCGCCGCATCAAGAAGCGCAGCATCGTGATGGAGCGCCTCTTTATCCACAACCTGCGTTCGCGCGATATTGCCGCCCAGGTGAACGGCGAGAAGCGTCCGCTCTATGCGGGTCATCTGCTGGATAGAGATATCCACATCAGTGAGATTGAGGTGCCGGAGGATAGCACCTGGTGTGGCAAATCGCTGAAGGAGCTTCATCTTCGTGAACGTTTCGGCATCGACATGAGCAGCATCCGCCGCGGTTCGCAGCGCCTGAACATTCCGAACGGTGACACGGTGATTTTCCCTGGCGACAAGCTTCAGATTATCGGCAACGACGACCAGAATCACAAGTTTGCCCAAGCACTCACCTCGGAGCTTGCTCCTGAGGATGTGGATATAGAAAAGAGGGAAATGAAGCTGCGCCAGCTCATCATCAGCGGCGGCAGCGAATTTCTGGGAAAGACGCTGATAGAAAGCGGAATAAGGGATAAATACAACTGTATGGTGGTAGGACTGGAAGAGGGCCGGGAGAACCTGACCCGTGTTCTGCCTACCCGAGTATTCAAAAAAGGCGATATCATCTGGCTGGTAGGCGAAGAGGCTGACCTTCAGAAGATTCAGGAAAAAAGCTAAATATAGGTTCAAAAAAGAGGGTGTGTCATGAACTTTGACACACCCTCTTTATTTTTTGCCACAAAAGTTTTATCTTACGGTGATATGGAAGCAACCCTGATGCACCTCGTATTTGATGTAGCAGCGGTTCTTCTCACGGAAATCCCTCAACACCTCGCTGAACACCCATTTCAAGGTATCATTCTGAACCTGGCGGCGAGGCTGGTCCTTGGTCTGAATCTGCTTGTATCTGTTGTAGCAGATATCGAACGTGGTACCATAGAGATGGCACGAATTCTCGGTAGCATTACCATTACGGGTTCTGAGTTTCGCCACATCATCCTTGGTGCGCAAGATGCTCGTCACGATGATCTTATGTAGCGGAATACCCTTAATCTGCAAGGAATCGAAATACGCCCTGCCTATATCCTGCAGCAACACCGAAGCCTTAGGCACTAGATAAGGAATACTGTTGTTCAGCTTATCCACATAAAAAAACGGATTGCTGCCCACATACACCAGTTTGCCCTTGCTGTGCTCCGCCTCCTCACGATTCTGAACCGGAGCCACACCATGCTGGTTGGCAGCCAGAATCTGAACATCCTGCTGGTCAGGGAACGTATTGCCGAAATGAGGCACCGAGAAAATACGGTGCTTCACCTCCTTGCCATCCTTATCGAAGAAAATGGAAGCCATGCCCGCCATCGCCGTATCAGGCGCAGCAGAGAGTTCATCCTTCTTCATCCCTTTCAGGGAATCTACTTCCGTAGAATCCTGTCCCTTTTCATTCTTCGCCAATCTCGGCTCAGCCACGCTTGGAAACACCAGGCGAACCAGCGCCAGCAGCAGCACAACCACTACAAAACCTTGCAAATATCTATTCTTACTTATCTTCATATCTAAAAATTTCTTGCAAAGGTAACAAAATCTATCGAAATATTTGCTCATTTCAAGGAAAAGTAGTAATTTTGCAGCGTTATATAACATTATTTAGAACATTTAAGGTTGCAAACCATTTAGAAAGATAAAGATTTTGATAGAGAAACATATTATACTCGAAGATGTAGATCCAGTGATGTTCTACGGTGTAGGCAATGCCCACCTGCAGATGATTAAGTCACTGTATCCTAAGTTGCGTATCGTGGCACGCGACAACGTGCTTCGTGTGCTTGGCGACGAGGAAGAAATGGCTAAGGCAGAAGAAGACATCGAACTGATGCGCAAGCACTTAGCCAAATATAACATGCTTAACGAAGAAGATATTCTTGATATAGTAAAAGGAAAACAGACCAAGGCTGACTCCGTGAAGGGAGTACTGGTTTACAGCATCAGCGGCCGTCCAATCAAGAGCCGCAGCGAAAACCAGCAGCAACTCATCGAGGCTTACGAAAAGAACGACATGGTATTTGCCGTGGGGCCTGCCGGAACCGGTAAGACCTACCTCAGCATCGCCCTTGCCGTGAAAGCCCTGAAGGAGAAGACCATCAAGAAAATCATCCTCTCACGCCCTGCCGTGGAAGCCGGAGAGAAACTCGGATTCCTGCCAGGCGACATGAAAGATAAAATTGACCCTTACTTGCAACCGCTCTATGATGCGTTGGAAGACATGATTCCTGCCGTGAAACTGCAGGACATGATGGAAAAGCACATCATCCAGATAGCGCCCCTCGCCTTCATGCGCGGACGCACACTCAGCGACGCCGTCGTCATCCTCGACGAGGCGCAGAACACCACCTCACAGCAGATTCGCATGTTCCTCACCCGAATGGGCATGAACACCAAGATGATCATCACCGGCGACCTGACCCAGATAGACCTGCCTCGCGAGCAGCGAAGCGGACTGAAGGAAGCGCTCAAGATCCTGGAAGGCGTAGAAGGAATCGGAGTAGTGAAGCTGGGACAGAAGGACATCGTGCGCCACAAGCTCGTAACCCGCATCGTCAACGCATACGACAAGTATGACAAGGAGAGAGCGGAAGCACGGGAAGCTCAGAAAGCAGAAAAAGATAATTCAAAATAATCAGAATGAAGAATGAACTGAATGATTACTCAAGGCATATCATAAAGTTCAAAGTTCAAAATTCAAAGTTCAAAGTAAAATGAAAGCATTAACAAAGACAGATTTCCATTTTGATGGACAGAAGAGTGTTTACCACGGTAAAGTACGTGATGTGTATGACATTAACGACGACCTCCTCGTGATGGTCGCTACCGACAGAATCTCAGCGTTCGACGTTGTTCTGCCTAAGGGTATCCCTTTCAAAGGACAGGTGCTCAATCAGATTGCAGCTAAGTTCCTGGACACAACTACAGACATCTGTCCAAACTGGAAGTTGGCTACTCCAGACCCAATGGTTACCGTAGGTTTGAAGTGCGAAGGTTTCCGCGTGGAGATGATCATCCGTTCTATCCTCACCGGTAGTGCATGGCGCGAGTATCAGAAGGGCTGCCGCGAGATCTGCGGTGTGAAGTTGCCAGACGGTATGCGCGAGAACCAGCGTTTCCCAGAGCCTATCATCACCCCTACTACAAAGGCCGACGAGGGTCACGACATGAATATCTCTAAGGAAGAGATTATCGCCCAGGGTATTGTTAGTGCAGAGGATTACGCTGTGATGGAGGACTACACACGCCGCATCTTCGCCCGTGGTCAGGAAATCGCTGCCAAGCAGGGCTTGATCCTCGTAGATACCAAGTACGAGTTCGGCAAGCGCGACGGCAAGGTTTATCTCATCGATGAGATCCACACTCCAGACTCTAGCCGCTACTTCTATGCAGACGGTTACGAGGAGAAGTTTGAGAAGGGTGAACCACAGCGCCAGCTTTCTAAGGAGTTCGTTCGCCAGTGGCTCATCGAGCACAACTTCATGAACGAGCCAGGTCAGACTATGCCTGAGATTACCGACGAGTATGCAGAGAGCGTATCCGACCGCTACATCGAACTCTACGAGCACATCACCGGCGAGAAGTTTGACAAGGCTGCTGAGGAAGGCGACATCGCTGCCCGCATCGAGAAGAACGTAAGCGAGTGGCTTGCTGCACACAAGTAAACTATATATAAATGTATAAGCAAGAACAGATAAAGCCCTACGAGGGCACAGGAGACAAAGGCAAGCTGGTAGAGGAGATGTTCGACAACATCGCCCCTACCTACGATACCCTGAACCACCGTCTCTCGTGGGATATCGATAAGGGATGGCGCAAGAAGGCAATCAGGCGTCTTGCGCCCTTCTCTCCAAAGACAATGCTCGACATCGCCACCGGAACCGGTGACTTCGCCATTCTATCCGCACAGATGCTGCATCCCGAAAAACTCATCGGTGCCGACATCTCGCAGGGCATGATGGAGATAGGAAGACAGAAGGTGAAGCAGTTGGGACTGGACCACGTGATCCGCTTCGACAAGGAAGACTGTCTCCACCTCTCGTACGAAGACAACACCTTCGACGCCGTGACCGCCGCCTTCGGCATCCGCAACTTCCAGAACCTGGACCAGGGACTCCGGGAAATGTGCCGAGTACTCAAAAAGGGCGGACACCTCTGCATCGTGGAGCTCACCACCCCCGTCAGTTTCCCGATGAAGCAGCTGTTCCACATCTACTCACATACAGTGTTGCCCATCTACGGCAAGCTGATATCGAAAGACCAGAGCGCCTACAGCTATCTCACGAAGACCATCGAGGCATTCCCGCAGGGAGAGACGATGATGGAGGTGTTCAGGAAGGCAGGTTTTGAAAAGGCAGAGTTCACAAGACTCACCTTCGGCATCTGCACCCTTTATTTTGCAACCAAATAAAACAAAGATATTATGGATAAGTATGGACTCATAGGGTACCCCCTAGGACATTCGTTCTCAAAGAGTTACTTCAACGAGAAGTTTGAGAACGAGGGCATCAATGCCGAATATATCAACTTCGAGATACCAACCATCGGGGATCTTACAGAGATACTCGACTCCAATCCCGAGTTGAAAGGTCTCAACGTAACCATCCCCTACAAGGAGAAGGTAATCAGCTATCTTGATTCTGTAAGCCCGGAGGCTAATGCCATCGGAGCGGTGAACGTGGTGAAGGTAGAGCACAAAGGCGATGAAACCATCCTCAAGGGATACAACAGTGATGTCATCGGATTCACCCAGAGCATAGAGCCTTTCATCGAATCTTATCACAAGAAGGCACTCATCCTGGGTACGGGCGGTGCATCGAAAGCCATCAACTACGGTCTGAAATCACTCGGACTGGAGACGGTGTTCGTGAGTCGATACGAACGTCCAGGTACTATCCAGTACGAAAAAATCACTCCTGAGGTCATCAAGGAATACAATGTCATCGTCAACTGCACTCCAGTGGGCATGTATCCTCATGCAGACGAGTGCCCTCCGCTGCCTTACGAGGCGATGGACACCCACACGCTGCTCTACGACCTCATCTACAATCCCGACGAAACCCTCTTCATGAAGAAGGGAAAAGAGCATGGAGCCACAGTAAAGAATGGTTTGGAGATGCTCTTGTTGCAAGCCTTTGCATCATGGGATTTCTGGCACCAGGAAAAATAAGCATATCATAAAGTTCAAACTTCAAAGTTCAAAGTAAGAATATGAGTAACAATAGATATATGATGCGCGGTGTAAGCGCAGCAAAGGAAGACGTTCACAACGCCATCAAGAACATCGACAAGGGTATCTTCCCACAGGCATTCTGCAAGATTATACCTGATATCTTGGGCGGTGACCCAGAGTATTGCAACATTATGCACGCCGACGGTGCAGGTACCAAGTCAAGCTTGGCCTACATGTACTGGAAGGAGACAGGCGACCTCTCTGTATGGAAGGGTATCGCCCAGGATGCTATCGTGATGAATACCGACGACCTGCTCTGCGTGGGCGCCGTAGACAACATCCTCGTTAGCTCTACCATCGGCCGCAACAAGATGCTCATCCCTGGCGAGGTGATCTCGGCTATCATCAATGGTACCGATGACCTGCTCCACGAGATGCGCGAGATGGGTATCGGCATCTATCCTACTGGCGGTGAGACAGCCGATGTAGGCGACCTGGTTCGTACCATCATCGTTGACTCTACCGTAACCTGCCGCATGAAGCGCAGCGACGTAATCAACAATGCCAACATCCGCCCAGGCGATGTTATCGTAGGTCTTTCTTCTACAGGTCAGGCTACATACGAGAAGAAGTACAACGGCGGTATGGGTAGCAACGGTTTGACTTCTGCCCGCCACGATGTATTCGCCAAGTATCTCGCTGAGAACTATCCTGAGAGCTACGACCACGCCGTGCCAGAAGAGTTGGTTTACAGCGGCAAGTATAAGTTGACCGACGAGGTTGAGGGTTCTCCTATCAACGCCGGAGAGCTGGTACTCTCTCCTACCCGCACCTATGCCCCAGTAATCAAGAAGATTCTGGATGAGCTTCGCCCAGAGGTTCACGGTATGGTTCACTGCACAGGTGGTGCCCAGACCAAGGTTCTGCACTTCGTAGGCGAGAACTGCAAGGTAGTGAAGGACAACATGTTCCCAGTACCTCCACTCTTCAAGGCTATCCACGACTGCTCAGAGACCGACTGGAAGGAAATGTATCAGGTATTCAACATGGGTCACCGCATGGAGATCTACGTACGTCCTGAGGTTGCCGAGAAGGTTATCGCCATCAGCAAGAGCTTCAACATCGATGCCCAGATTGTGGGTCACATCGAGGAAGGCAAGCGCAGCCTGACCATCAAGAGCGAATTCGGAACATTCGAATACTAAAAATAGAATTAAAAATTAATGGATAATAACAACATATTACAGAAGCTAGAAGGCTTAGAGAGCCGATACGAGGAAGTAAGCACCCTCATTACCGACCCTGATGTCATCGCCGACCAGCCACGCTACGTGAAGCTGACCAAGGAGTGGAAAGACCTTGGCGACATCATGGACGCACGCAAGCGATACATCAACTGTCTGAACAGCATCAAGGAGGCTAAGGATATCCTCGCCAACGAAAGCGACCCAGAAATGAAGGAGATGGCGCGCGAGGAACTCAACGAGAACGAGGCTCTGCAGCCTAAGCTCGAAGAGGAAATCAAGATTGCCCTGGTTCCTAAGGACCCAGAAGATGCCAAGAATGTTCAGATGGAGATTCGTGGCGGTGCCGGCGGCGACGAGGCTGCCCTCTTCGCTGGCGACCTCTTTGCCATGTATAAGAAATATTGCGAGTCTAAGGGATGGTCTGTCAGCGTGACATCTGTCTCTGAAGGTGCCGTAGGTGGATACAAGGAAATCGACTTCGCCGTAAGCGGAACAGACGTTTATGGTACCTTGAAGTATGAGTCTGGTGTTCACCGTGTTCAGCGTGTGCCTGCTACTGAGACTCAGGGCCGCATGCATACCTCAGCCGCTACCGTGGCAGTATTGCCTGAGGCAGACAAGTTTGAGGTGAACATCAACGAAGGCGATATCAAGTGGGATACCTTCCGAAGCTCAGGTGCCGGTGGTCAGAACGTGAACAAGGTGGAGTCTGGAGTCCGCCTCCGCTATCCTTGGAAGAACCCTAACACTGGCGAGGTAGAGGAAATCCTTATCGAGTGTACCGAGACCCGTGACCAGCCAAAGAACAAGGAGCGTGCCTTGAGCCGCCTCTATACCTTCATCCACGACCGTGAGCATCAGAAGTATGTAGACGATATCGCCAGCCGCCGCAAGAGCCTCGTATCTACCGGCGACCGCAGTGCGAAGATTCGTACCTACAACTTCCCACAGGGCCGTGTTACCGACCACCGTATCGGTTACACCACCCACGACCTCAATGGTTTCCTGGCTGGTAACATCCAGGACATGATTGATGCCTTGACCGTGGCTGAGAACGCAGAGAAACTGAAAGAAACAGAATTGTAAAACCCTTATTCATCGCTCCGATTGTCGGAGCGATGAATCATCGTAAATACCATAATTATGAACAGAAAAGAACTTGTAGAGCAGATTTTCGCCAAGAAGAGCTTCTTGTGCGTAGGTCTTGACACAGATATCAATAAGTTGCCAAAGTGCATCACAGAGAGTGAAGACATCCAGGGCGCAGAAGCCGAGATGATGTTTAAGTTCAACCAGGCTATCATCGACGCAACCGCTCCTTACTGTGTGGCTTACAAGCCAAACCTGGCTTTCTATGAGAGCCGTGGCATCGACGGCATGATTGCCTTCGAGAACACCATCAAGTATCTCAAGAGCCACTATCCAAACCACTTCATCATCGCTGATGCCAAGCGTGGCGACATCGGCAACACATCCAAGATGTATGCCCAGACTTTCTTCGAGGAGTACAACCTCGATTCAGTAACCGTAGCTCCTTACATGGGCGAAGATTCTGTAAAGCCATTCCTCGAGTATGAGGGCAAGTGGGTCATCCTCCTGGCTTTGACCAGCAACAAGGGTAGCCACGACTTCCAGCTCACAGAGGATAAAGAAGGCGAGCGCCTCTTTGAGAAGGTTCTGAAGAAGAGCCAGGAATGGGGCAACGATGAGAACATGATGTACGTAGTAGGTGCTACTCAGGGTCAGATGTTCGAGGACATCCGCAAGGTAGCTCCTAACCACTTCCTCCTCGTACCAGGTGTAGGTGCCCAGGGTGGTAGCCTCCAGGAGGTTTGCAAGTATGGCATCATCAAGGATTGCGGTCTGCTCGTCAATTCATCCCGCGGCATCATCTACGCCAGCAATGGCGATGACTTCGCCGAGGTAGCAGGTCAGAAGGCAAAGGAGCTGCAGGAGCAAATGGCAGCAGAGCTTGCTAAGTTATAAGCTGGCAGTACGCCCTGAACCAACGGTCACCGACCGAAGGGAAAGGTAAAGGGCAAAAACCGGCAAGCAAGTCTCCCGCTAGGCGTCCCGGCGGATTTGAAATCCGCCGTAAAAAAAGGTTCGACCTCTTAAACCGGGGGATTTGCAATCCCCCACACAAAATAAGATTTCAGGCGCAAAGTATCTTGAAAAAGACGCTTTGCGCCTTAAAAATACCTATTTATAGGCGAAAAAAGCAAAATATTACGAAAGAATGACAAGTATTTAAATCTTTTTTGCTATTTTTGCAAACAAAATGTGTTTCCTAAAGAAAATCTTACCAGGAGACTCAAGTAGAACAAACTAGAAGATAGATAAATATGGAATTTACCGCATCGCAAATAGCCCAGTTCGTTCAGGGCCGTGTGGAAGGTGATGAGAATGCAAAAGTCAACACCTTCGCCAAAATTGAAGAAGGTAAGGAAGGCGCTATCTCGTTCCTTTCAAACCCTAAATATACTCACTTCGTGTACGACACGAAGTCTAGCATCGTGCTCATCGATGAAACCGTGGAGCTGGAACACCCAGTCAGCACTACCCTCATCCGTGTGAAGAATGCCTACGAATGTGTGGCTAAGTTGCTTCAGATGTACGAGTCTATGAAACCTAAGAAGACTGGCATCGACCCATTGGCCTTTGTTTCTCCAAAGGCTAAGGTGGCAGAAAACGTCTATATCGGTGCTTTCGCCTATATCAGCGATGGCGCAGAGGTAGGCGAAGGTAGCCAGATTTATCCTCACGCCTACATCGGCGAGGGTGTGAAGGTGGGCAAGAATGCCCTCATCTACCCTCACGTAACCATTTATCACGGCTGTAAGCTCGGCGATAACGTGACTCTCCATGCAGGTTGCGTCATCGGTGCTGATGGCTTCGGCTTCGCTCCAGGTCCTGATGGATACGACAAGATTCCTCAGATCGGTATCGTAACCATCGAGGATGATGTGGAGATTGGTGCCAACACTTGCGTTGACCGCTCTACCATGGGCTCTACCTACGTTCGCAAGGGCGTGAAGCTCGACAATATGGTTCAGATTGCCCATAATACCGACATCGGTGCCAACACTGTGATGTCTGCACAGGTGGGTGTAGCCGGCAGTACCAAGGTAGGCGAATGGTGTATGTTTGGCGGACAGGTAGGTATCGCCGGTCACATCACCATCGGCGACAAGGTGTTCCTCGGAGCACAGAGCGGTGTGCCAGGCAGCCTCAAGAGCGGTCAGCAGCTCATCGGTACTCCTCCTATGGAGCAGCGTGCTTACTTCAAGTCACAGGCCATCTTCCGTCGCCTGCCTGACATGTACAAGGAACTCAACGACCTGAAGAAGCAGATTGAAGAATTAAAGAAAAATAAATAAAACTATATATAATTATGTCAAAACAGAAGACACTGAAAGGTAGCTTCTCTCTTTGCGGCAAGGGATTGCACACAGGCTTGAGCCTCACCGTGACTTTCAATCCTGCACCAGAGAACACCGGTTATAAGATACAGCGCATCGACCTCGAAGGCGAGCCTATCATCCAGGCTGTGGCTGAGAACGTCGTTGAAACCCAGCGTGGCACCGTACTCGGCAAGGGCGATATCCGCATCTCTACCATCGAGCACGGTATGTCTGCACTCTATGCCCTCGGCATCGACAACTGTTTCATCCAGGTAAACGGTCCTGAGTTCCCAATCCTCGACGGCTCTGCATCCATGTATGTAGAGAAGATTCAGAGCGTGGGCATCCAGGAGCAGAATGCAGAGAAGGACTACTATATCATCCGTCATAAGATTGAGGTGAAGGACGACAACGGTTCTGTCATCACCATCCTTCCTGACGAGGAATTCAGCATCACGGCGATGTGTTCCTTCGAGAGCAAGTTCATCAACAGCCAGTTTGCTACCCTCGACAAGATGGAGACCTATGTTGACGAGATTGCTTCTGCACGTACCTTCGTATTCGTTCGCGATATCATGCCATTGCTCCAGGCTAACCTTATCAAGGGTGGCGACTTGGACAATGCCATCGTTATCTACGAGCGCCAGGTAGAGCAGGCTCAGCTCGATCAGCTCGCCGACCATCTCAAGGTGCCTCACATGGATGCCAGCAAATTAGGCTACATCCAGCACCGCCCATTGCAGTGGGAGAACGAGTGTACTCGCCATAAGCTGCTCGACATCATCGGCGATATGGCGCTCATCGGTAAGCCTATCAAGGGTCGCATCATCGCTACCCGTCCTGGCCACACCGTGAACAACAAGTTCGCCCGCCTCATGCGCAAGGAGATTCGCAAGCACGAAATCCAGGCTCCTATCTACGATCCAAACGAGGAGCCAATCATGGATAACATCCGCATCCGCCAGCTCCTGCCTCATCGCTACCCAATGCAGTTGGTTGATAAGGTCATCGCTATGGGTCCTACCAGCATCGTGGGCGTTAAGAACGTAACCAGCAACGAGCCATTCTTTACCGGTCACTTCCCAGAGGAGCCAGTGATGCCAGGCGTTCTCCAGGTAGAGGCGATGGCACAGTGTGGCGGTCTGCTCGTATTGAACCAGCTGGAAGAGCCTGAGCGCTGGAGCACTTACTTCATGAAGCTCGACGACGTTAAGTTCCGCAAGAAGGTGGTTCCAGGCGATACCCTCCTCTTCCGTGTGGAGTTGCTCGCACCCGTACGTCATGGCATCAGCTCTATGAAGGGCTATATGTTCGTAGGCGACCAGGTGGTGGCAGAGGCTACTTTCACAGCACAGATTGTTAAGAACAAGTAATAATAAGATAGAAATATGAATCAGATTAGTCCATTAGCGTTTGTTCATCCAGAGGCAAAACTCGGTGACAACAACATTATCGGTCCTTTCTGCTATATCGACAAGGACACCGTTTTGGGCGATAACAACGTATTGCAGAACAGCGTTACCATCCACGTGGGCGCTCGCATCGGCAACAATAATGAATTTTTCCCAGGCGCCAGCATCTCTACCAAGCCTCAGGACTTGAAGTTCAAGGGCGAGCAGACAACCTGCGAGGTGGGCGATAACAACAGCATCCGTGAGAACGTTACCATCTCTCGTGGTACAGCCTCTAAGGGCAAGACCGTGGTAGGCAGCAACAACCTCCTGATGGAGACTGTTCACGTGGCTCACGACTGCGAGCTGGGCAGCGGCCTGATTATCGGTAACTCTACCAAGTTTGCCGGCGAGGTGGTTGTAGATGACAACGCCATCGTCAGCGCCAACGTTCTCGTTCATCAGTTCTGCCACATCGCAGGCTACGTGATGATCCAGGGCGGTTGCCGTTTCTCTCAGGATATTCCTCCTTACATCATTGCCGGCAAGGAGCCTACCCGCTATTGCAGCATCAACCTCATCGGTTTGCGTCGCCGTGGTTTCAGCAACGAGACCATCCAGAACATCCACGAGGCTTATCGCCTGCTCTACAGCAAGGGTATCCTGAAGGAAGGTATCGAGGAAATCAAGAAGAATCTTGAGGTGACTAAGGAAATCCAGTATATCATCGACTTCGTAGAGAGTTCTCAGCGAGGCATCATCCGATAATGAAAACTTTAATTGTAGTGCTCGGTCCTACCGGTGTAGGTAAGACCGAGCTCTGTCTTTCTCTGGCAGAGCATCTCTCTATACCTATTATCAATGCCGACTCCCGCCAGATCTTCGCAGAACTCCCTATCGGAACCGCAGCGCCTACTGCCGAACAGCAGCAGCGGGTGAAGCATTATTTCGTAGGAAACCACCACATCGAAGATTATTACAGTGCAGCCCAATACGAGGCCGATGTGATGAATCTCCTGGAAGAAGAAATCTTCAAGAATCACGATGTGGCACTGCTTACAGGCGGCAGCATGATGTATATTGATGCCGTATGCAAGGGTATCGACGATATTCCTACCGTGCGGGATGACATCCGTACCTGGATGAAACAGCGCCTGGAAGACGAAGGCTTGGAAGCGCTGGTAGAAGAACTCCACAAAATGGACCCGGAGCATTGGGCGATAGTAGATAAGAAGAATCCCCGCCGCGTGGTGCATGCCCTGGAAATCTGTCACCAGACTGGCAAGACCTACACTTCTTTCCGTGTAGCCGAGAAGAAGCAGCGTCCTTTCCGCATCATCAAGATAGGTCTGAACCGCGACCGTGCCGAATTGTACGACCGAATCAACCAGCGTGTACTGATGATGATGGAGGAAGGCCTGGAGGCTGAAGCCCGCAGCGTATATCCACACAAGGGTCTCACCGCCTTGAGAACCGTGGGCTACAAGGAGATGTTTACCTATTTCGATGGCGAGATAGATAAGGATGAAGCCATCCGCCAGATACAGTCGCATAGCCGTGAATACATGCGCAAGCAGCTCACCTGGTTTAAGCGAGATGCCGAAATCCACTGGTATCATCCCGACCAGCAGGAAGAAATCATCCGATTTATCGATGAAGAGATATAGACATAATCGCCCGATAGCATGAGAGAATATGCTATCGGGCGATTTTCATATATTCCGATGATTCGCTCAGACGTATTGATAACTCTGATACCCTCCACAATTTCTTTCAAAATTCTAAACAAAAACGGTCTCCCAACCACTTTATTCCGATATTTTAAAGAAAAAACGAAGAAAATTCCGAAAATATTTGGTGATTTCAAAAAAACGTTTTATCTTTGCACCCTAGTTATCAAAGAAATCTCGGGGTTGACTGGATTTGACGGCGAGATGAAATGGTACGTAAGCATGCGGAGGCTCGTTGGCTACCTCCTAAATCCTAGTGAACAAAAAATTAATTGGCGAAAATAACTACGCTCTCGCTGCTTAATCGAAGTACAGTAGATTAGCTTTATTCCAGCACAAGGTGCTGGAACGGGACATCGCTCAACGGATGTAGTTCCGAATCTTGTTGATCAAGCGGTGCAGGTAAATCGGAAATAGTTCATGTACGCCTCGTTGCATGGATGAAATTTTAGAGGATAAGGGTATGATTGGTGGTCCAGGTCCTGTCATGCCTCGAAAACCGAAGGCTGGAATAAGCATGTAGAAAGCGTATGGTTTCCTTGTGCGGACGAGGGTTCGATTCCCTCCAGCTCCACCCTATAAGCAAAAAAGCAGCTGAAAATCAGCTGCTTTTTTTGTTTTTATTGCATAACGGATTGCAAAAGAACTATTCATGGCTTCTATATGCTGACCCATTTTGTGACATAAATAATCTCCTTTCTTACCAATTCAACACCCAACTTGCATTGGAATATTTTCCTATAATCTCTGCGTCCTTGATGACATGAAGCTGGCGGACATACTTGTTTCTCTTGCTGGTATCTATAGCTTTACCTTCCTTGTCATGGCTATTGAATTCCAACAGGACTGCTGAAGATGCAGATTTGTCAATCGGCCCAAAACCTTCAGAAGGTACATCGTCGAGTGTACAGTTCAGCAACACACACTCCGCATCAGGATAATTCCTTCCTTTATTATCAGGCAGACGGGCTATTACGGCATCCTTGCTCAATCCTCTGAAAGTGCAATCATTGAAGATGTTACCATGGTTATCCCTGGTATTTCTAATCCACATGAAAGCACCATAGCTGGAAAGGGTGCAGTGATTGAAATAGGATGGACCTCTTCCCAAAACCGTATCCCCTCCTCCATCTATGATGCAGTTGAGCCAGTAGGCTGATCCATTCACCTGAAGTGCATCGCCATCACCGATGATATGTACATCTTCTGCCAGGTTTCGCTCCCCATTTAGAAGAAAGCCCTCTGCCTGTCCCTTGCAATCAGTCTTGAATGTGATATCTTTGAAGATCATGTCGGCACAGTTGTCTGCTGCAACTGCTGCACGGCGTGAAGGGAAGGTTCCTTTCAACTCATTGGTTTTGATATCAACAGGATGAGGATTGAAAACCTCGTTATTAGGGTAATGTACTACCACTCCATCCATGGACTCTCCCTGGATGGTAACAAATCGTTTGTTGCGGAAATACACCAGTTCCTCATAATCTCCATTCTTGACGAAAACCGTTTTCCTGCAAGCTTCTGTTGGCAATGAATCTGGTATCCAATCCATGGCACCTTGCAGGGTTGAGAAATCTCCGCTTCCATCTGCAGCCACTACCACCTGACTCAAATCCGCAGAAGGTGCGTTCTTCTTGGTGGTGAACTTCCAAGATGTCTTGCCCTTCCACCCTTCAATCACACCGTTGCTTATCTTTACTTCATACTCATGGCCATAATCCAACATGTTGTTATGCAGATAAATGGTGGCCTTGCTGCCATGACAGATAACAGGATAGAAGTGGAAAGCATCAGAGAAGCCGCCTATGATGGTCTTCTGGTATTTGCGCTTATCTTCCTTGGCCGCACCCGACGGAGTGCCCGGACGGGTATTGCGATTGGTGATGTGCCCTACCTTATATATATAGGGTACTGGAGTATAGATGGCATGGGGATTCTTGGGCTGTCCTTCCACAGGACCTGCCGGAATACTCATGTCGATTCTGTCAACCACCTTGCGGGTAGTCTTATCAGTAACTGTGATAACACCCTTGCTGCCGACTTTCACCGTCTTGTCAAACTCAATGACCAGATGTGTATCAACGTTGATGTCCTGGGCATTCTCATGTGGATAAAAACTGATTGGAGATTGTGCCATCAGGTTCATACCAACAAAGAAATCTACCGTTAAAAAAAAGATTCGTTTCATATTTAAAAGTCTTTAATATTGTTTTTTGTACCAGTCTAACCCGGATATTGCATATAAAATTAAAAGTGTGATGGTTATTTAACGCTAAGTATATGGAAATCAAACAAAAAAGCGTTATCTTTGTTGTATCAAACATAAATATAACCTTCACATGGGCAAAATTAATAAAATTCTGGTTAATAACCAAACAAAATCGGAAGAAATTGCTCTTCCAAGTGAAAAATGGCCAAACACCATTATTACAGTACGTGGTTTATAGCAAAACTGCATAGCAGAATTATAATTTTGTCACAACAAACTTTCACTCCTATTGGCAAGTTCGTTCATGGTACCAGCTACCACCACGGCAGCCAACAAGGTTCAAGAGAAGGCTAAGACTTCTGTCAAGAAAGGCAAGAAGCAATCAACAGCCACTAAAAATGGCAAGAATTTGCTTACAATTTATTTTTGCTTTCACAATTCTTTAAACCAACTGATTTTCAGCAAGTTTAGTGTGAAGGCAGTTTATAAGCAGAAAATATGATAGTACTAATAGGAGTAGCTGATATTTCCAACAGGAAGTATTGATACCACTATCAGGAGAAACAGGTACTATCTAGCATCGGCTGACCCGAGTCATCCATATAGATGACTCGGGTCAGCTATATGGATGACTCTAGTCGGCTATATAGATTACTTGTGTCAACCGATACGAGAAGAGTATTCCCCCGTCCTTCTTTACCTGCCAGCTACTCCCCCTCATCATTATCTTCCACCCTCCTTCACCTATCAATCATTCTTTCTCTTCATTATTCTCCTTTCACCCTCAAACTACTATGACACAAAGAGTTAATATGAGTGTGAAAGCATTTTGAAATAGAGACACAAAATACCAACCTGCAGTTTCGTATCTATATTCTTTTGAAGAAGCCTTCATGATCATCATCTGACAAATTCCTTTGTGACATTTCCTTTTGCTTTTACGACATAATTAGCTTCTTTTATGACACCTTTTACGACATCTCAATGGAATATCTAATAATTAACTATATTATTACCCAGTAACCATCCTTACGACCTCCAACACGTTTCATTACATGGAAATCGTCTCGAAGGATTCTGATTTCTCTATTAATCTTACTTACTGACATACCTGTCTTTCTTGCTAATTCGGGAATAGTCATCTTGTTGTTATCCAACACAGACGATACAATAACCTTCTGTATATCAGATAGGTTTTTCATGTCACCTTTCATGTCACCTTTCATGTCATCTTTCATGTCACCTTTCAGGATTGGTCCTCCTAGACAATCCGGATTACATGGTATGTCTATCAAGAAAAACGTTCGCTCTTCATCAGTCTCTATCGTAGCACGTGGCGATCCATTTTCACGCAACTTCTGTTGAATGGTAGGAATACCTGTAGCTCGACCCTCTGTCAAGTCTAACTCTTTCAAGAACTCTCCTAAGCGGCGGTTGGTGTATCGACGAGAACGAAGCATACGAGCTTCTTTATAGCCTGCATAGATATTGTGTGATTAGGTCCTCCAAAATTGAGAATACTAATCTTATCTGGTTCGATAGTTATCTCAACTGGTTCTCTTTCGATATAACTGCGATGATAAAGGCTGTTTACGACAGCTTCTTCCAAAGCTTGATAAGGATAATTATATGTAACAACAGAACGTTCTGTATCCTCTGGCTTATGAATTGTCTTCTGAATAATATTTGTCTTGAGATAATTCATCGTATCACGAATCATCTTAGGTACACAACCCCTTATCGGTGCAACCTCTATCATATTATCAGGATCTTGTAATCTCCCCTTAGGGAATATCACGATTTCAACCTGGGTCATTTTGAAGAATTTCTCGGGATGCTCACAGAACATCATTGCAGCAACATTCTTGACCTTGAAGCCTTCTGGTGTAGTTTCCAACAAGTCCATTTGGTCAAGAACTATTTTCAAGTTGTCACCAGTTAAATCTTGGTCAGCCAAGTCGCTACCTACTTCCACTAGAAAATCTCTCAGTAAAGTTGTCGAAATATCTCTTAGACTTATTAAGTCGTTGCCACGGTCATCAAATGGCGTACGATTCGCCAAGTTTATCAACTCGCGTTCATACTCATCTTTCGGCACGATACTACTACTATTATAGCGAATATAATAGTTGAAATCCTTCTGTTTTGCTGTAATACGATCAGGCACCTTATACGGTCGACGTTCTCCTGCCGTTACTTTGATTACAAGAATAGTCTTGCCATCAACCTCTTCTATGAAAAGACGAGGTTGATAGTATGGACGGATAAGATTATTGTAACCAACCATATCCTTCTCTATCTGTTCTATCAAATTAGGATTAACACCTAAAACAGGACGAACAGCATGACCGTGTTCCTCCTTTACACCAACAATGATATACCCACCACCAGTGTCCTCAAAATCATTGGCAAAGGCGCAGATGCTACGATATATTGTATCTGGATTCCAACCTTCCTTATATTCAAGTTGGTTGCTTTCTACTGCACTTCCACTAAGAAGGCTTTCTATATTTATTGGTAATGCCATAATTTATTAATTTTAATGTTGCACAAAAAGTACAATCAACATAACGATAAACATGAATAATTATTTGCTTATAAACTATCCAATGTCATTTTATATAATTGATAGAAGTATGCTACTAATACTCCTACCAAAACCATTATTGTTAAAATATAAACATATTTTTTACTTGTCATATTAATTATACTTTATTATCTAACAATTTCTGTTCCTCATCAATCAAAGGACCGACATGCGACATGAACTCTGCCAATGTTTCTTCATTTGCAAAAGTTTTGGTCGAATAATTCCAATTACCAATAGCTGATAATGTACGACGAGGATGCTTGGCAATAGAACTATGCCAAAAGTCAGCACATGGATACAACCAATTAGTTTGCATTTTGAATCGTTCAAGACGCTTTGCCACTTGCATGGCTAACTCCAAGTTTTTATCTATGATTTCTATTTTGTCGCAGATTTTATTCTTGGCGAATAGCTCATCCAAATGTTTAAGGTCTTGTTCATCCGAATCTGGACCACGATACCCAAAGAAGGTTACCATTTGAGCGTTACGCATGAAGAAGTCTAGGATATGCCATTGAGAATTGATGAATACATCTGACTTGTAATCTATTTCATCAACGGGCATATTCAATGGCGAATCGAACCAACTTGTGCTGGTTACGATTCGTTTGCTCGTATAATGTTTATTGTCATATACTGCTTGGGCATTTCCATGAGGAAATGCCAATATCGGTAGCATCTCCTCAGGAACATACTCACTCATTCTTTGATACGCCTGTATAACCAAATCATCCCAATTGAATGAGATAATTGCATCGTTTGGCGTTAAAGACAATACCAATCTGTCGAGAATAGTAAACCCATCTGGAAGTTCCAAACTCGCATACTTCTTACGAACAAGTGACTCAAACTCATCATAAAGAGGTCTGTTTTCTTTATAGAGTTGTTTGCATAATGCCTCCACATCGTCTGTTTGATAGTCCATAGCTTGGATTTTTTTAACAAACGATGCAAAGCTCGTATCACAAAGAAGGTTATCTAATGTATAACTAATCATTCCATTCTTGTCACCTTTAGGAATCGTGGCTATTGTAGAACCAGCCCCCAATATTACTAAATGCTTAAATCCCATTGTCTAATCCTCATTTTTAAAGCGTTCCTCAAAGAATGTCCATGCTCGACGATAGTCGGCTATGCGGTCGCAACGAGTGTAAGGAGCATGGAATACAATTTCCTTTCCACTATATATTTGGCTTTTCTTTTCAGAAACTACCATACCAACTACAGGCTCAACTCCGAAATAGGTCATTCCATCCTCGCTTAATTCACCACGGATGTCTTCCCAACCAGGTAAACCTAGTTTACGATCCAACTTTCTTGGCAACTTCAGATCATATTCACTACTTACAGAATATATCACTCTTCCGTTAGCATCATACCATGTATCAGCTTCATATTTCTGAGTAGTTGAGAATGTTCCTACATAGACCGTTTCCAAATCTTTTAAAGAAAAGCCCAGTGTCATCGCTGCCAAAACATCAAGTTCTATCAAGACGAGACGACGCTCATAGTCGGTTCGCAGTAAAACCTGCCCATCATATTTCCTTGTCAATTCATTATAACCTGACAATCTCGAATCTTGGATAGACCATGAATCACGCGAGAACTCTTCCCTATACATACTTTCCCATAAGTCTTGATACCAATGGTTCACGCAGTTCAAGCGCAAGACTCTGACAGCTATCGCAGAGACAAGTTTCTTATCTTTACAGAATGGCAAACCACTCATAACCGAGTTGGTCAGATTTCTCACGCCAACTGACTTGATAAAGAAGTCGAACATGACAGATGCCGTCAATCCGGCAAATTGTACCAAGTCTTCAGTACTTGTAAAAGAGGCTGAAATGATGGAGTGTGTATGTGAAGCTTTCGGAGGCAAGATGCCACCTTTAAGCGTTCGCTCATGTGTTGCATCCATCATTTTCTTAAAGCCAATCTTATAATGCTCGAACCAGTCTTTGGTCTCATCTATTTTTGTTTGAAACGTCTCCAAGTCTGCATCAGGGACATAGTTTGTTCGAATATCTTCATTTATGTTCAAAGCAGTATAGTCCACACCATCATATTGAGCATCTCTTGAACAGACGTCTTGAGGCATCTTCGAGAATGGCGACAGAATTCCTACTTGGGTTGAGTTAAAAATCATCTCATAACCATCATAGTCAGGATATTTGGTCTCCATGCGCATCATGCCATTCTTCAAGTCATTCGTAGCGTCAAATCCAACAGTAATAAAAGGATTTTTCACTGAGACATGCGAAATATCCATAAATCTCTTAATGATGTTAAGAGTGGTCATCGTATGGATAGAAACAAGCTTGCAACTTTGCCAGTCCTCTGTATTCTCAAACACCTTGGCTACAATGCGCAGTAAAGCCTCATCATAATGCACGATACGATCTCTATGCCCTGCAACATTGATATGCTTCTTTCCATCCGCATCCACATACTCCAATCCCAGGCACACATCATTGCCACGATGGGTATAGCAGGCGTCAATTGTGGAAGGTAAACATGCATTACTGATTGAATCGAATGATATTTCCGTATTATGTCCACGATAGATACAGCAGTCAAAAATCTTTTCTCCATGTACACCACTAAACAAATTCTTTCTATTGCTATAGTGATACCTTGCTACCAATTTCGGATAGAGATATTCACGCATTATCTGCCCCTTATTTTCGGTATAGACTGTATCAGGATGAATCATGCCCATAAAGCCTTCTGGAGCCTGCATAAACGTTGAATTAAGTAATATACACTTAAACAAATCTGTTTGACACCCTTTCAACTGTCCATAAAGTACAGGAGAATTCAACATCGACTTGCAGCATTCATTTTCTATCATTTCTGATTCAAACATATTCTTGGTCTTATCTGTAGTCAGATAGTCCTTCAGATTTTTCTCTACATAGTCGGCATCATATACATCCGGACGAATAACAAGTTCCGGATAATTGTCTGACAAAATTTGCTGTGCTTCAAAATTCCATTTTAAGAAAGGCGGATTACCACAGATAACATCAAAGCCATCTCTCAGCCAGAACACCTCCAAGAACTCCAGCATAGGATGGAAGAAATGATAACGCTTGGCAAGTTCCTCTACAACATCAAATCGACGCTCACTATAAGCCCCCTCCAATTGCAGTTTGTTGGTTTGCTTGTTACCCATTTCTGCCAAGTAATACTCCAAACTCTGAATCTTCGCTGCACTCTCTTCCTCCTCTGCATCAAAGTCGATTCGTCCCTGTTTAGGCAAGAACAAATCTTCCTCTCCAGTTTTGCCTGCATTAGAGAAACGAACTTTAGGAGAAGCCTCTTTCATGTCCACATCCAAGACACGCTCAATATCATCCCAATACTCCTGTCTTGTAGGAAGATCGGCAAGGTCCTTGTATTCCCAAAAGAAGAGAGAACACCAGTAGTCCATCACCGCCTTGAGTTTCATGTATGCCGAATCCTTTCGATAACGCTGGTCATCGAACTCTTCACGCTGCGCATTGGTCTCAAAAGGCAAAGTGCGTTTACCTGCATATTTCCAAACAGCATATCCATTGTTGGCATATTCTGCCACCCCCATCTGAAACTCTACATACTTTTTCAAAAGTACATCAATCTTACGGCTGATGCGCTCCAGCTGCTTGTATTCCTCTCCAGTGATACCCTTGAGCCATGACTTACGAATGTTAGCCATGACTTTTTTCTTCTCCTTTAACTTTTGTTCCTCTTCTTTACTGAATGTAGGCAATTTGGCATTGAGTATGCCCAGCATATCTTGCACAGGAAGAAGAAAATGATAAACCTCTGTATAGTGACGTTCCAGACGAGAATCAGAGAAGTGAATACGGTGCGTAGGAGCCTCCCACCACTTCTTGTCGTAAGCACGTTGTCCTACGATAGTTCTCACAACATCGCTTTTCTTATACACTTTCAGCCATGCACCAATCACCGCATTACCCTCGGCAAGACGGTTGGAGAAGAAAGGAACTTCCATATCCTTGTGCATCACATTGAGCCACAAGGATAGCTTGCCAAGCTCAATAGCAGTTGCATTGAGATCGACACCATACACATTGCTGGTGGCAATGAATGCCTTCACCTTCTGCAGCTCATTAGGATATTGCAAAGGGTCGATGGTTTCACCCACTTCTTGCTTGCGGAACTGTAAGTAAAGCACCGCCAACTGGTTGATAACCTCGTTTTGGAAAGCGGCTGCACCCATGGCAGGCTCCAAAATCTTCATCTGCAACAAGTCGGAAGCCTTAATCTCACCACGCTCCAACTTCTCTACGATTGGTTTCAAAGTATATTTCACTGTACTCTTGGTCAGCACCTCTGGAGTATAGAAAGAGGCAGACTTCTTGCGATCACGGCCATTCAGACGGTAGATAAACTTGCCCCTAGGATGAATGATGTCATGACCTTCCTCATCTTTCAATATCTCATCTTCCTCAAACACGTCACGACGAGAACGAGGTTGCAGATACGTTTCCACCAAATCACCCTTAGGATGCACCTCGATATAATCTTCTTCAGCATAGAAACCACGATAAGCCAAAAGATTCTCATACACACTACCCAACTGGTTGATGCCCAGATTGGCATACGAGATACGTCCACGCGGCTTACCCTTTTGTTTCTGCGACAAAGACAACTGGCAAACAATGCTCTGCCATACAACATTACGGAACTTGACACCTACGAGCACTTTCAACTTAGTATCAGAGAACAAAGGCGAGTCGATATGGCGCACACGGAAAGAGGCCGTCATGGATGAAGCATCCACACGGTCTTCGTTATAACCTCGCAAGATAAGCGCAAAGAGTTGCTTAATGCTATGGTCAAAGAAGTAGCCATTCAGTTCCTCAGCCGTAATAAGGTTTACCTGTTCCAAATCACGCAACATCTCCAAGGAATAACCTCGCTGATAAGTTTGGTCGTTGATTGGCAAGATATCGAGGTCGGGACGACTCTCCGCATAAAAAATGAACAATAAACGATAGATGAAAACCAAACAGTCATCACGCATCATGGTCTCAAAGTTATCATCCGTCTCATCCTGGTCGTGGAACTTATTATCCGGCGTATGCTTGATATACCAGATAGCCTCGTTAGCCAAAGCCTCCACAGCTGCAACCACACCACGCTTCAAGTCTTGCGTCACGGCATAGGCATTCTTATAGCTCTCCTCTTCCAATTGCTGCATCAATGGCGTATCGCCAATGGCAGCAAGAGCCTCACGAGAAACCAAAAGATAAAACAGAGCAAAATAGTTGCGCATGGCACTCTGCGTGGTCTCCACCAACAGACGTTCTATATCAAAGCGGAGATAAGCACCACGCTCCCACTTGTCGGCATCCATAAAAAATACCATATTGCCTGACGACATCAAAATATAACGAGGATGTTCTTGCTCTGGAAGAGAGAATATATGAGTGACAAGACGATCCAGTCCCAATTCTGCAAAACCAGTCTCTGCATCCGTATCATCAGATGCAGAGACAAGAGTAGGAATATCCATCACATAAAGCTGGGGAGAGCCATCCGTCCGATTACAGACAATACGTACAGGAACATCCTGCTGCGCCCCATTCTCACCTATCGGAAGAGACAGAATAGCTGCAGGCTGTTCTTTTACAGTTGCCTTATAATAACCTAAGCACTCCAATAGTTTGGAATTGAAATCAAAAGTTTCACGCTCTTTGTCTTTTTCACGAGCATATCGTGACGTAACCGCTTGCTTGTAACGGTTATATTGCTGACGAAGCGCAGAAAAGCGAGTACAAAGTTCCTTGATACCTTCCTGCGAATAGCCAGACTTGTCAAAGACTTTCTTCTGGAAATCCTCCGTAAAGTAACCAGTCGAAAAAAAATCGTTAATATTATCTATGAAACTATATGCTGCCATATCTTATATACTGAAATTTAAAAGTTATAGAAAGCCGCGATCACTTTGATGAATGGTTCACCTTGGAGCGATTGTAAATCCTTCAGGTACTGACCTCTATCCTGCGAAAGGGATTCCACCTTTTTCTTGCGCTTGTCCATGCGAACCCCAGCAAAGCCACTTGGCATCAATTCATCAGCCTGGAAAAGGCTTAGCTGCTTTTGCTCACCATAAATCCAGTCGTTCAATTTCTTGCTATAATTGGTTACCACGCTGTTCATGGCTGCCATCTTGGTAGCTTGTTGCTCACTCATAATAGTCTTGGCATTATCTATCGCCTCAGGAAGCAAGTCATGAAGACGGTTCAAATCTTCCTCTGCAATCGTGTCAGTATAAAGCGTATCTTTCAGATGATTGGTGGTTATAAACTCACCTAAGGACATCGGCTTGAAAATGCCATTTCCATCCTTGTTGACCGGGCACACCAAGAAGTCGCTAATCACACTGTTGCCAAGCTGGTTACTCACTTGTCCATTGATGACAAAATAAGCCATATTCTTCGGCAGGAAACTCAGTTTTGCAACAGGGGCGTCATTTTTAGGCACAGATGCAGAGAGCTTGGTCAACATATAACGTACCACAGGGTGCAAGTCGTAAAGTATCTGGGTGTCCGCCCAGCGTATGCCATCGGCATTACTTTGGTTATTATCTACCACTCGGGCATTTTCTATTGCCTTCAGCACATCCTCCTTATTCGTAGATAGATGATAGCGCATGCCACGTCGAGGCTTAGCTTCCGCAGGTACATCAAAGAGCACCGTATCGAGTTCGTCGGTGTTGGTAACATTCACCATATCATCATCAATAGTCACATTGCCAGGCTTGATAAGATGGTCGCTCTCCAACTGTCGGAAGAGAGCAGAATAGAAATCCATATCCTTTTTGTAGATGGATATTCCTTCATCAATCTTCACCTCCACATCGCTATCATCAGTCTTGCCTATCGTTACTATATCGTTAGGCTTTTCATCAGGAATCTTCTCTTCGGCATTGGTCTGGGAATCCTCTGCATCACTACCCATTCCCAAAGTAGCCAACTTTGCCCAAATATCCTCATCATCATTGATGATGGCCTTTTCTATCACTTTCTCCTCTTGGTGTACATCATAAAGATGGAACACCTCCGCTACATCTCCCAAGGTACGATTCACCTCGTCCTCTTTTTCCTTCAAACGGTCAAGGATGCGGAAGTCGGTACTGATGTTAGGATTGTCACTACGGAGCACCAGATAATGAATGTATGGCACACGAGGCTGCTTGTAACGGTCAATGCGACCATTGCGTTGTTCAAGTGTAATCAAACTCCAAGGGATGTCGTAATTAAACATTCTGTTACAATAATAGTGAAGGTTGACACCTTGCGCACCTGCATCACTACAGATAAGCATACGTATCGGTGAATCCTTTTTACCAAAGTTCTCTATCATGGCATCCTGTTCTGTATCAAGCATACCACCCTGGAATACAGCTATTCGAGGATATTCCCCATCACCGCTACGGATAGGTTTATCCTTAATTTTAAAGTCTTTCTCCAAATTGGCTTTGAGATAATTGATAGTCTCTATTCGCTCGGTAAACACCACGATACGATCATCCTGCTCACGTCCAGCCCAATTGAGCGAGCGAAGAATCTCGCAAAACTTATTATATTTGGTATCCTGATGGGTAGCAATAATCTTATTGACGATGTCAAGTTGCTCTCGCAACTCCTCATCATCTACCTTTTCCAAACGATTCTCAATTGACTTACGAGCCGCAGCTGGAGACGACATATAGCTTTTGAAAAGCAACAAAGGCATAAACATTTCACCAAAGCCAGAAGAAGATTCCTTATATAACTTGAACTGTTCGTGCTGATGACACAAGAACTGCTCTTCAAAAGGAGCCAGCGTAACATGGTCTGATATCAACTGGCGGTCTTGGAATTGAGCCGCAATCGTAGAATCATTCTTCAAGTCATTCTTAAAACGACGAACATAATACGGCTTGATATTTTCTGCCGTGAAATTGCCATCTAATGGAATGGCTGTAGGTTCCAGCATGCGAACAAGAGAAGCAAAATTTTCCCTACGGCCATTGTGAGGCGTAGCTGATGTGAAAATCAAACTATCACAATGCTCGGAAAGAATTTGCGCCAACGCTCCACGCTGGCTGGCTGTATTGGCTACCTTGTGACACTCATCTATAACGATGATATTCCATCGTGTATGCTCTATATAGCTTCTAAAACTTTGACTATTTTTCAATGTATCTACAGATATGATAGTCTTATCATAATAGTCGAAAGGATTCTTGTTGAGAGGTATAATGGTTTTGATACGGTTCACCCCTGTAGAATCAAGACGCACCAAAGGTATGTCGAAACGATTCCACAGTTCTTCCTGGAACTGCTTGAGAATGCTCTTCAAGGCAACCACAAGAATACGCTTACCACGACCTCGGCGAATCATCTCAGAAAGAAAGATTCCCACTTCCACGGTTTTACCAAGACCTACGGCATCAGCTATCAACATTCTAGGACGAGGCATAGAAAATGCCTTGACAGTTGGCACCAACTGATAATTATGAACATCAAAAGCGCCCTTTTGAGCTATCGTGATATGCGGAGACTGCGTAGTACTGGAACGCAAAGCAGATTCAATATATAATTTAGTGAGACGATAACCACTCTGGGTATCTGCTATAAAATGAGTATTCTCTGGACGTACAGGTTCTATGTCATCCTCCAACGCGGTGTCGAAACAAAAAGTCTTGTCCATGACAAGAGAGGAAATTCCCACTACATCAAGCAGCAAGTTATGATTACCGCCATCATTGATGTCGGTAATCAAGAAGTCCTCCCCTCTTACGGTGATACGTTGTCCTATTGTATATGCTGTGTTCATTATTTATGTTTATTTAATGTGAGAAGAAAAGAAGAAGGTTCACCGCATCCTGTGATAAGAACACGATTAATAGCACGGGTAAGTGCGACATACATCAGCGAGCGTTGCTCTTGGTCATTCTGCCGTTGTTGTTCCTCATCCATTTCTGTAAAATTAGCAGGTCGATATGGAATCGTCGCAGCACTTACATCAGCAAGGATAACTACACGGAATTCCAATCCCTTCATCCTATGGAAAGTAGAAAGGTTCACTCCCTCTCTGTCACCAGTATCCATCTTCCAACAAGGAATATCCAAGTTTCGTGTCAGATAATTGGCTATACTATCTACCATGCTATTGCGATAGGCAGCAACACAAATGTCACGAGGTCTTATCTTGGCATCAAGACAGGCTTGTACATAAGCGCCAATCGCTTCAAACTCCTGATTTTTATTCTTATATAATTGATAGACAGGAGCATCTCCATGAAGCAAAGAGACATATCCCTTCAAACTTTCCTCGCCACCATCAAAGTCATCTGCCTCAACACCAGATACTATGCAAACAGCCTGACGCTTTATTTCCTCCGTGGTTCTATAGTTGACTCTAAGACGACGACTGCGACCTAGTATATTGATGCCCGCAGCCTTGAAATTCAACTTGCGTGAGTAGATGCGCTGATATGGGTCACCAACAAGGAATAAGTCGTTAGCTCCTTCTGGAGTAAGCGCACGTAGGAAACGCAACTCAGGATTAGCCAAGTCCTGAATCTCATCAGCGATGACATGAGTGAACATAAATTCAGGTTGTTCTCTCAACCAATGCGTTGTGACATTGAATAGCTCTCGCTGAGAAAGGATGTTCTGCCTATTTTCCTTCTCACGAAAACTTACCACCATTTCCCATACATTCTTGCGCTGCTTGCGAGACAAGGAGTTGCCTAATCCTATTCGAGGTGTCTTGAGGTATTGATCCAAAGAATCAACATCGTGATAAAGAATCACCTCATTGTACTCCTTTTGGAGGAAATCTGCTGAAAACTCGGACATATTGTCCATCTCGACTTCTTGCCATAGATGATGCATACGCTCATCATTGTCAAAGACTATAGTCTTACCACCCACCAAGCTATTCGCTTTGGCTATTGTTCGTACCAAAGTATCCACCGTTTCCAACTCATAACGTTGTCTTGGCACATCCATTTGTTTGATAAGAGAACCAAGATTCTCAATCAAGGCACGATTATAAGCGGTATATAAGACTTTTCCATTTCCTTCGTATGCTGTTGTACAAAGGCGCTTAAGTCGATGTATGGCTGCAACAGTTTTTCCTGTACCGCCACCTCCGCTAACTTTCAAGGAGCCTTTGTAGTTACCTTCCACGATTCGACGCTGTGACGGATGTAGGAAAATCATCCATTGCTTCAAGTCCTCTTTAAGAATTTTGTCAAGTTCTTCATCGTCTGTAATGTCGATGAAACGGCGTCGGTTATTTTCACTTTGCAACTGCTGCTCATGCTCCGCTTCCTTACGCTTACCTTCTTCCACATCATATATAATGCGGTCTATATCTTCTGAATCCAAAAGATAATACAAATTCTCCCACGCATCCTGTGGAAGTTCGTCTTCATATTTATCCAAATCATCCAAGTCCTTGAACTTGCGGACCAAAGACAAGTTTTCCGCTGGTACACCGATACGTAAAAGCTGCTCATCCGAATATTTGCTAAAAGCATACGTGTCAGACTGGCTAACATGCTCTTGCTTTTCCTGTTCTTCGGAATGCTCAACAGAAATCACCTGAAAAGAAGATACTTTGTCGTTCCAGATAAACTTTTTATTACGAGCCCAAGCCATGGCTTCATCATGATGATCGATATGAAGCAAACAATAATCCTCTCCACCAACAACACCGATAATCATTCTATAATCTAAACCGAGACGAGCTGTGCGCATACTATCATCCTTGAAGTCTGATATGGACTCCAAGTTGATAGCTGCCGACTTTGGGCTCTCCTTAAACTTACGTCGAAACTCTTTGAATTTATTTTGTACGTCTCGTGGCAGGCTCATGATGGCATCCCAACAAGACTCTTCAAGAAACAGTCTCATATATATTGCTTTTATTTAATGTCGTTAATATCAAATGTATCCGGTTCGAATATTTTGTAACCTTCGGCAATGACAGCTTCCTCGTCATCTGGGAAGAATACAAATCTATACTTTTCGGAAACAAGCTCTACTTCACACACTTTTTTACCTTTTCTATTTTTGATGGCAACTCCTGCATGATGGTCAAACTCTATACCCTCCTTCAGTAGATTGATAACAATCTCATGGAGTTCGTCATCGAATTCATCAGCTATTTCTTCCCATTTTGATTCTGCCGACTCCATTGGGTTTTGTGCATCTGTCTCAATACCTTGATAAAGAGACACCAGGTTATAGACACGCCAAAAATCCTGCCATTGCTCTTCTGGCAATCCTTCGTCAGGATGGATGTCCATAGGTACCTCAAATACAGGAACTATGGTATGATTGGCCATATCCACATTGACTTCCAAAGCCGCCCAAGGTTGTTTTGGAAACAGTTTGATAGACGCAGACATTGATGGTTGAAGACCCACCATATACATCAGCAACGTATCTTTTATTTTTTTTGCCTCCCACAAATGACCAAGAACGTACAACAGACGCTCCATCGAATTACGTCTGTCACGCCATTCGTTTTTTCCCAACTTGTTCAGAAGGGCGCCATTATGCCTGTCTATCACAGAATCTTCAGGATGGTCTGCATCTTCGAATTTATTCATGTCTGCCCAAGTCAACGTAACAGACATGTATTGCTTAGATTTTTCTATACTTTGACGTTTCATAAAATCTTTCGCAAAGACATTATGCTTTCCCGAAGCATGAAAGTGATAGCCGTCCATATAGACAGCAATACTTCTCAAATATTCGAAAGGCAGTTCTTTCCAACCACGCCCATCGTTCTCTTGCATCAAGACAGGGCGTATCAAGAAGTCTGGCTCCGTATGAAATTCGACACCTTTGGATTTATCAAGAATATATTGCGGAGTAATCTCATAAGACAGCCGATGAGCTCCATCATCATATTCCAGATTATATTGCTGATGATACGAAGTCTCATTTTGTTGAAATTTCCAAGCATGCATACCCCCCAGCTGATTGTCTTCTTGCACAAAACGCTGAAGGGCATAGACAAACCGCTTCTCCAATTCACTTTCCTCCAATCCACCATCAGAAGAAAGGTTGCCAAGAGCCTTTACATCTTCCCAATTACTTGAACCATTGTTTTCATTACGGCAATAATCCAATATCTTACGGAATAACTCATCTGCACGTTTTCGACTCAATTTGTCTTGAATGCGATTATTACTATATGTATAAATGCAATGGTAACACCCATCCTTGCCATGATTCTGGCAATCACATGTATGGATGCGTTCCCAAGCATTCTGCAATATCTTTTCAAACTCTTCTGGCTTACTTATTTGTGCCAAATAACCTGTTCCACCAGGAATTGTATCATAGAGAATGACATAACGGTCAAACTTGTGAGTTTCCTCGTTATAGCTTTTGTATTTCTCTATTTGTATATGGTCAGGATTTCCAGCGAAATAGTCACGCAATCCCAAACCGATACCAGCTGCAAACATATCTGTAGTTTCCTCAGTATCCACATCTTGCACTGGCAACAAGACCTTGATGGCTTCCGTATGAAACTTATGATAGAGATACACTTCCTCAAAATACTCATCAGGCTTATCCATGTATCGCTTATCCTTGTTCTTGCAGAAAGGATAGTGTAAATCCTTAGAATCTACCACATTCAATTCATTGGACTTACTTGTTGATTTGCCACAATACTTACAGGTCACAAAACCTTTGGTAGGAATATGCTCATGCTCATTGATATCTAAGTCTCGAACATCTTTCTGTTCTGAATCTCCAAGATTGATGTCTATGACATCTACACTCTTGCAATATTCTATTCCAAAAGGTATCGTACGCAATCCACTTGCCTTGACACTGCCATCAAGAATGAAATGTTTGGACGTAACATAACTATTGCTATCCCTATCATCGCTTTTATCGTCAAGCACTGCCTCTTCCTTCCTGTCGCTCGAACGCACCTCGTCCATACGCACAAAATAGTGAACATTGTTTGGCGTACCAAATGCTTGGTCACCACAAACAGGACACTCATGGCTATGCTCTTGTTTATCCAACTCTATATAGTCGCATTTTGAGCAGAATCTCATTTTCATAAGAGCTTCTTTATCTCCCGTATTCCAGTTAAGCGTGGAAAGTCCAGAGACATTCATACGATATTTCTGTGCATAGAAATGATTGCCTGGCGCCAACTCTCGCAAAGCTGATGATGCAGAACGTTGAACGCTCAACTCCTCTATCTTGTACTTAGCAGATTTGTCATCCAATGGTGGGTGATGGATGATGGTTGCATCCAAAGTTACACCTGACTCAGGGAATGCATAATTCGGCAACAATCCCGCATTCGTCATAAACTCAAGCAACTGTTGATTCATTAAAGTTCGACGAGTCTTGCTTAGTACAGCCACCTGAATTTCCAATTCTTTCCTTTCCTCATCAGTCTTTGCCAGATTACTATCATTGATTCGTTTACGTAAATCATTGATACGATTCGACATAGACATATACTTATCATACAATTTATCAAATTCTTTACGTATCCCAGTTACAAACTCACCAGTACCCAAGATCTTAGACAAGTTGGCTAATGCGTCCTCCTGCTCTTCTGTATATTGAGAGCGGAAATTGGTTTCGAGATTCGAGCCATTTGTCTCAATGAAAGCAATAATACGATTGAAAAAAGAGGCGCTATTTGTCTTGAATGTGCTCAATGGCAAATTATACACCTTTGTCGGAATCTGATTGTTCTGATTATCCAACCCAGTCCATGTATCAAGGCAATAAGCAAAGAAATGCCTACGCAATATATCCACTGCAGAAAGGTAACAACCTGGTGTATTGATTTTTCCCTGCATCATCTCCTTTGGCTCTGCATAGTAAAACAAGTCATGATATTCATTGCGAGCAAAATCAATAATGAGTGCAGCTCCACTTTTACGACCAGCACGTCCCACTCTTTGTATAAAGTTGGATGGCATTGGAGGGACAGAAGTGTTTAGTGCCACATTCAAGTCACCGATATCAATACCCATTTCCAATGTAGATGTCGCCACCAATGTATTGACACTATTCTTTCCTTCATTACTCTTAAATTGGTATTCTATACTCTCACGTTTCTGACGATCGAGAATGCCCGTATGCTCATGTGAGTAAATACGTGGTGAGAGCTGACGATTATAAACATTATAATAATACTTATGAATCTCATCTCGTTTTACCTCTGTATATTTACCTTGACACTTATATTCGAGACATGGAGTATTCTCAGAAACTTCATCTTCGTTGGCAACACACATCATTGAAGTACAATGGTAACAGTGAATATGCTTTACTTTATCAGAGATCAAGAGAGCAGATGGTGAGATACAGTAATTTTGCTCTGATTCACGAACGCTCTTATTACAAATTCCTTCTTCGCAAAAAACTTCAAACAGTTTTTGGTAAAAGTCATTGTAAAGACCATCCGGGATTTCTGCCATCATAAAGCCATTATCTGATAAGTCGGCAGTAAAACACTTCTGAAAATAGTACTTATACCAATTGAGTACCCTTGGATTCACATAAGTGGTATCAAGGATACTACGATTGTCAAGATGTGTAGTTGCGACCAATTTCGGATAACGTGCACGTGAACCAAAGTATCTATGAAGATAATATTTCGAAGGCTTATTATTATTCATCTCGTAAGTCGTGGACTTCACTTCACGAAAACGAGAGAGAAATGGATGGTCCACGGCTCCACGCATGCGAATGCGGTGCAATACGCCATTGACGAACTGCACAAAATGTTGACGTGTAATACGCTCCAATCTATTTTCATCAAGCCATGGTTTCATCTGCTTATAGACATTCCTCAATTGGTCTTCATCAAAATAAGTTGCTGAAGCACCTGATTTTTCCAAAGTACGACCAATGCGAGCATTGAATCCAAATTCTGAAGCAATTTCCCATCCAAGACGAAGGTCAAGCTGTTCTATAAAACCTTTCTTAAATTTATGGTCATTGACTCTGAAATCTGTATCTAAGTCTATGTCACCTAATCTATCTGGAGGGAAAAAGCGATAAACATATCCCTCTTGATTCTCTTCGAAATGTAATTTTTCCTTCCAATACAGTACAAACTGCTTTTCGAGATTTTCAAGACTTATTGGGAGTTTTCCCTTCTCGCTCAAATTCCGAATACAATTCTGTAAAGCATTACGGAAAGAGAAACGATAATTTCGCGCCTCAAAAAATCCTGCCTGATGAGCTGCGTCTTGCACGCTGTTAGTAAAAGCAAGTATTTTTCGATTGGCTTCCACTTCACCATCAAGATCTGACGCCATGATTTGACTAATAGCCACAGAAGCCATCGTTGCTACTTTCGTACCAATGATTGCTAAAGAATTGTCTGAACAACAAGAAGGACAAGACTAGACAAAGCGAGGATTCTTACCATGTTTCCCTGCATCAATTTTACGCATAGCATATACATGTATGCGGTTCTCCTTTTCTTCATCCTGCTGGTCATATACATGCAAATCGGCTGGGTCTATCCACCAAGACTCAGTTATTCCTTGATATTCTTCTATTGGCTTATTGTCGTCTTTACACAGATTCAGCAACCAACAATTCTCATTGTTGTTGATAAACTGTATAGCAGTTTTACCAGGGTCTTTGTCTAAGCTATTCGACTTCTTAGTCTTATACGCTATCCAACCTGAATCTCCGCATTCACGACAGAAATAAGCAGGTAAAGCAAGCTGTTGCTTATCCTCTTTGTTCACATCTTTTCGCCAAGTAAACTTAACTTCATTCGACATAATACGAAGAAAGCCAGAAAGCTCTCGTAACCAAAGTTGAACTTGCAAGTACAGAAAAGGAAATTGAGGTTTTACACCTTTCTTCGCTGCAGCTATCAGAGCTAACAAAGATGACAGGACTGCCAAACGTGCTGACTCCACGCCCTTGTATGCAGACTCCGGCAAGGCTCTAAATTTTTCGTTTTTATCAGCAAGTTTAGCTATAAGATTGGGCGCACTGATATAGGAATTATAAGCTATATCAGTTATGTCTCTGACTATTCGTAGTTCAGCCAATCCTTCAGCAAGACTTGCATTCTGTAAATGCCATAAACTCTGCTGACGGATAATATATTCGTCATAAGTGTCATCAAGTCCAAATCGGGTTTGAGGTAAATCCTCTAATTCAGGTATGAAATCATTATTTGCAGCATTGCCTATTTTCTTAACTTCTATTCTGTCTTCAACGATAACGGAATCTGCATCAAAACTTTCCCCGAACACATCAGACGCATACTTGCGCAATAAAACTTTAGAATCCTTGCCACTTCCTATAGTAGCAGAAGTTCCAACTGGGCACAATTGCCCAGCCTGTAAATCCAACTTTAATTTCAAGCGACGTATTAAGTTAGCAACATCTGTCCCTTGCGCTCCATCATAAGTATGCAACTCGTCCAAGACAAGAAATTTAAGTATTTCCTTGTCCTTAAAATTATAGTACCACAATTTTGCGTAATTATGCTTCATCAAAGCATAATCAAGCATCTTGAAGTTTGTCAATATAATATCTGGCGGCGTTTCTAATATTTGGTCTCGATCTTCAATGATATTATGCTCCCCCATGGCAACAGGATATTTCTTTTCACGATTCTTACCTTCTCCAATGAAAAGACCAGCCGTTACCTTTCCTCGAAGACGCTCATCTTGATAGATAGCCTCAGCAAGACGCTTAGCTTGGTCACTTGCCAGCGCATTCATAGGATAAAGTATAATTGCTTTAACACCTTCCGCATGTTCATGATTCTGTCGCCATTGGTAGCAATAATCAAGTAATGGAAACAAGAAACATTCAGTTTTACCAGAACCTGTTCCTGTAGTCAGAAGAGTTGGCTGTGGAGAATGATTATCTTTAGATGTCAATCTCTGAAAAGACTGATACTGATGCTTATAAAGCGTATAACCAGGAACAATGTCCATAACATCAGAGCCATCGCTATCGGCAGAAGTAAATGGTGTTTTCAAAGAAATATATGGTTCATGCGCAATACCATACTTGTCATTTTGTATAAACGCATAAAAAGCATCATTCACCTCCTTGTCTTTGAAGTTGAATGTTGCTTTCAAATATTCAATAATGGCATCTTTAGCCTCATATGCTTGTTGTAATGGGAGCATAGTTCAATTCGTTTATTGTTATTAATCATTAGTCCTCATCAACAGCATCTATACATAATAGTTCTGTCAATGGAACCTCCAACAGTTTGGCAATTTTCATGAGAGCACCAATGTCTGGTTGACATGTATTGGTACACCATTTAGACACAGTCGTCTGATTTTTTCCAAGTTGTTCAGCTAACCATTTATTAGTGCGTTTCTTTTCTACAAGCACTATTTTTAGCCTGTTCAATTCCTTGTTTGCCATAATTACGCTATTTTTGATACAAAAATAATCTTTTTATTTGAAATTAACAACTTCTTTATAATTATTTAGCAATAAAATGAGAATAATTCATTATTACGTTATCCAATATTAATAATTATTCAAGATTTATCATATCATTATTCACATGTTTGTAAAGCATATTCTCTTCCTTTAGTAAAATATAGAAAGAAGGGATGTCTGGATTTTCAAATGTGCCATGAGCACCGACTATCATAACGCCCCCTTTCTTCTGTTTGTTGCTACATAAGAAAGTAATTTAATTACCAACCCTACGTTGGGAGGTACTCGCCGCCATCTCCATCGCCTGAGACTTATTAAGATTCAAATAAAAGTCACGCCTCAAAAACCTTGCCACGTTTTGAACGTGACAAGTCTATTTCGTCAATAATGGCATTACTGCCATGATATAACTCTAACATACTAATCGCCCTTCATACTTTTGATAAGACAACCGTCGTTTTGTAATAGGGAAAAAACTGAAAGAAGGCTATGCCTAAAGACGTGGCAGGGCAAAGACGTGGGGCGATACGGAAATACAGACTGCCAAAGGGTTGAACCGAATCCACAAACAGGGTGCGGGAAGCAGATTCGTACATGGTGGCAGTATGCCTCAGGAAGTTGTAATTCCTGTTTTGCACGTCAACATCAAGAAGAAACAAGGAATCAGTGAGGTTTCGGTGGATATTCTCAACAAGAAGAGTCGTATCACCACCAATAACCAGACTATCAGTTTCTACCAGAGCGAGCCTGTTACCGACAAGGTGAAAGGGGTAGATATGCGTTTCGGTTTCTACGACAAGAATGGCAATCTCCTCTCCGACTCCATCGTGCTTAGCTTCAACAGCGAGAGCAAAGAGAGCGAGCAGAGAGAGCAGAAGCATAAATTCGTGTTCAAACGCCAGCTCACGGAACTGAATGGTCAGGAGATTTATCTTCGCAAGGAGCAGCAGATTGCAGGAAGCAACCAGTTTAAGAAATTGGATGATATTCCTTATAAAATCAGCGTCTTGTTTGATGCAGAATTCTAAATAACTCTTCATTCGCCATCGAAGCCTATTTCATTTGGAACAGAAGGAAGCCAACTCTGTAATCTAGGCTATTTTGTCAATACTTATAACCAAATTTTACATACTGGTAAACTTGGAATCTAGCAACGAAAATAGGGAATTCGAGATGCCCAAAACTCCCTATTTTCTGCTTCTAATTAATCGAATACCCTATAGTTGTACGACTATAAAGTTGTAGTCGTACAACTATATAGGCTATGGTTGTACAACTGTAGAGTTATAGTTGTACAACTACAGGGGTTATAGTCGTACAACTACAGATTTCCTATATCAACGCTATAAACCAACAAAACTATAATTCTTTGATTATTAATACGTTACTATTTTCTTCCATATTTTCTATATTCACAAAGAAATAAGAATCGTTTGAAAATACGAGAATCTCAGAAAGGGAAATGTATAAAAATAAAACGACCCGCACATTTGAGCATCGTTGAGAGGCTTGGCGGGTTCTGGCGGGTACAAAGGTACGAAGATTTTTCGAAACCAGCAAATTTTTAGAGAGATTTTTATCTCTTTCTTCACCCAATTACCTTCATTCTCTAATTCTGCAAGTGGCACTTGCAGAATTGGAAAGTCAGGATTTTCAGATGCAAAGCGTTTCATATTATATGTCTATATGTCTCTTTGAAATTGCTCCCCAACTTGGGGAGTAATTTCAAAGAGACATTTTTTTGCCCCATGTCAAGGTGAAAAATCTTTCTTCTCTAATTGGTCAGCAACTTGCTGACTAATTTCTCTTTATATGGTAGGTACATGCAATAAAAATTCCTCATGTATAGAAGATTCAGAATTTGCAGCAAGTTGCTGCATTTTTTAATCTTTTGGCTATAAAGTTGATAGAACTTTTTGTATAACATAAATTCCGCCGGGACGCCTAGCGGGGCAGCGGGCAGAATACATTCTATAAGCTACCGATTCCATTGATATATGGACTCGATTATTTGTCATTGTAATGTCCTTCTAGCTCAATAATGGACACTAGAATTTCTTCATCAAGTATGTCATAGATAATCCTGTCCTGGGCAGTAATATGTCTAGAATACGTGATGTCGTTTCCACCTTTCAAAGGTTCCGGATGTCCTTTACCTGTTCTAGGGTGCTCAGAAAGTTCTGGAATCAACTTCTCTAGTTTTTTGAATAGAGGTAGATTTGATTTCTTCCATTTCTTAATGACCTTCTGTGCATCCTTAGAGAATTCTATTCGATATATCATAAAGCTTCCATCCATGCGATTGCATCTTGTGCTGTGTCAAAGCACAGAGTTTCTCCGTTTTTATGTTCTTCTCTCGCCTTGTCAAGCTTAGCTTGCAAATCGGGAGTAATCACATTTTCATCCATGGTCTTGTTCTTACTCATAAAATCCATAAGAATGGATTCTACATAATTGTTAAGGCTACGATTGGTAGCCTTAGCACACTCCTTGAGCTCCTCAAGAAGCTCTGCTGGTAACCTAAATGAAGTAGGTACACGTAATGTTGATGTGCTCATATTCTTTGTTTTAAATTATTATTTGGGGCAAAGATAATAAAAAATAATGAGAATCGGAGTGAATCTTTGGTTTTTAACACTGATAATTGCGATTATTAACACATTACCATTTTCTTCCATATTTTCAATATTCACAAAGAAATAAGAATCATTTGAAAATACGAGAATCTCAGCAAGGGAAATGTATAAAAATAAAACGACCCGCACATTTGAGCATCGTTGAGAGGCTTGGCGGGTACTAGTGCTGCAAAGGTACGAAGATTTTTCGTAACCAGCAAATTTTTAGAGATAAATTTTAATCTTTTGCTTAACTTTACCCGATTTTCCACAATTCCTCGTTCTCCCAACCCTCTGGAAATCCCATTGGTGCAGGATCGACAAGAGGAAAAGCCGACAACAAATTGCGTAACTTCTGCCCCATATCATTATTGGGCGAAATTGTATCCAAGAAATACTTAATGATACAAAGATCATAATAAACTCGCAAAGGATTGGAAGGTAATGTTATCCAAGCATGGGTGGTTCGACGTGGAACCATAGGCAACATTGTATTCTGCTTATTCCATACTCTTGCATGATGACAGCAAGAATTTCTTGTTAAAGTTATAATTGTCATCCATGAATTAAACACCTTTAATTGCAATCCAAAACGTAAAGCTATCCGCTTTTTTACTTGCGCATTCTTGAGATTATTAAAGATGTTTACCATTACACCCAAAGGAATGAGTTCTGCCAGTATCCAAGCTGGCGGATATGGATCAGAATACGTTTGCTTAAAATGCGCAATAAATTCTTCACGAGACTTTTCTACTTCATGTTTTAGTAAAACCAAAGTCTTCTGAAACTTATTTGAATCTATAAAGTAAGAAGCATTCGTCATCCAGAAGCTATCTCCAAACGCAGACGTACACTCATCAACAATAGCTGTACGAACGGCGATCTCGATTTTCTCGATTTCATTAAACATAAACAGACGAAGCTTCTTGTCAAAACGATACAACATCATGACCTGTCGGAAATTTGCATCTGTCTTGAACCGATGCTCTGACTTGGGAACTAAAAGCAATGGATACATATATGCTGAAAGGCGATAATAATTTATCGTCTTTAGGTACTGTTCTGCTTTACTGGGATTATCAATAGCAAGTCCTCTTGACAAGAGTAATTGAACAAGAGCATCTGCATGTTGGTATTCCTTTTGAAATGGGATAAGACTATTCATAAAGGAATGAGTTTAGAAGGTTCAAAATGTATAAAAATAAAACGACCCGCACATTTGAGCATCGTTGAGAGGCTTGGCGGGTACTGGTGCTGCAAAGATACGAAGATTATTCGAAACCAACAAACTTTTGGGGAGAAATTTTAATTTCGCATGCTAAAAAGTATAAAGCATTTACAAATTAAGCTACTCCGCCCCCATGCGGTAATTCTTAGGCGATAAACCGGTATGCTTCTTGAAGAAGGTGCCGAAGGATGAGGCATTAGGGAAGCTAAACTCGCAGGCTATCTGCTGAATCGTCATGTTCGTATTCTTCATCAGATAACAGATGTTCATATTCCTCTGTTGAGAGATGGATGAGATCAGTAGTTGTAGGTTTACAACCAGCTTTTGTCCCTTCCTGGTCTTGCAGGAAGAATGAGAACTTCTGCTGATTGATGACAGTGGGAGCAAGAATTGTGCGTGCAAAGTTAAGAAAAAAGGAAACAATATTCAAAGGCAAATAACCAAGAAAAATCCCATAAACTTATATTTTAAAAAAAAAAGAACATTATATTGCACCTTTTCTTGCGTAATCTAGAAATATTTATTACCTTTGCAGGAAAAGTACAATATAATGCACTACTCAATCGTATCTGACTGAATAAAAACAACATAAAATGTTGATTTTCAAATAAGAAAATAAAAAAAGACAAAAAACAAAAGAAATGAACATCAAGTCAATAGGCAGTAAAATCAAGGGAAATCCTACGATGGTAGAGGGTACGGTGTATTCCATGCTCATCATCTGTAGCATTTCCCATTTCCTGAACGATATGATTCAGT